>JAEEGL015860028.1_pt1 | contig 13657 bp, 14 predicted proteins | sample 9134231 | NCBI WGS metagenome assembly JAEEGL01 (sample SAMN16246548, study PRJNA631951) | gut metagenome | biome: gut microbiome; feature: rumen; material: fiber-attached | host: Bos | place: Iran: Karaj | collected 2018-10
CCCGCAGCTTCTCCGGCACCTCCGGGCAGGTGTAGTACATCAGGTCCAGGTTCTTATTGACAATATCCATCACCGGCGGCCACACGGTCATGCTCTCAAACAGCGGTTCGCACTTCGAGTCGAGGATCGCGTCATAGGAGCAGATCTCCCCCTGGATGAACTCTTCCATCACATAGGGAACCGCCGGCAGGTCGTCGTAGAACGCTTCCAGGTCCGCGTCGTTTTCCAGTTTCCAGGTATGGGTCGCGCCGACGCCCACGTCCGGCTTCACGATCACCGGATAGCCGACCTTCGCGATGAACGCCTTTCCCGCTTCCCGGTCCGAAACCACATGCTGCCGGGCCGTCGGGATCCCCGCTTCCAGGTACAGCTTCTTCATCAGGCTTTTTTCCTTGATGAAGCTGATCCGGTCCGCCCGGATCCCGGTCGAGATATTGAAATCCGTCCGCAGCCGGGCGTCCTGCTCCAGCCAGTACTCGTTCATGGATTCGACCCAGTCGATCTTCCCGTATTTCCAGGCGAAGAATGCCACGGCCCGGTACACCTGGCCGTAGTCCTCCAGGCTGTCCACCCGGTAGTACTCCGTCAGAGCGTCCTTCAGCGGCGCCTCCAGGCTTTCATACGGCGCATCGCCGATTCCCAGCACGTTGATTCCGTTCCGGTGCAGCCGGTCACAGAACTGCCAGTATGTATGGGGAAAATGCGGGGAGATAAATACAAAGTTCATAAGCTCATGTCCTTTATTCGTTGATCATAAACGGCAGGAAATACCGCATCTGCACAAACCACCATGGCCAGTCATGGTTCACGTCCCCGCCCCAGAAATCGCACCACGCATGGATTCCCTTTTCCCGGAAGATCCGTTCCAGGTTCCGCAGCGTGCGGACGCCATCCTCTTCCCAGGCGCCCTGCCCGCAGCACAGGATGATCTTCCGTTCGTTGTACATCCGGATCCAGGGATGGTCCCCAGGCATATTGGGAAGGAACCGCTCCGGGGAGTTGTCATACAGCGTCGGATTCATCCAGCCGTCAAAGAAATAGTCTGCGTCATACACGCCGGACAGCGCGATTACGCCCCGGAACAGGTCCGGCCGGCGCAGGAAGGTGATCACCGCATGGTCCGCGCCCATGGAAAAGCCGGTGACCGCCGGCGTCTGCGGATTGCGGTCATGGATCAGCGGAATCACTTCGTCGGTAATATAGCGGAAATACTGTTCCTGGCGGACGGCCCGGTATTCATTGTCCCAGTCCTTCGGGGACCAGCTCTCCCGGTCCACCGTATCCACGACGAACAGCTGGATTTTGTTTTCCTCGATGAAGTCCGTCAGGTGATGGATCATGCCGAAGTCTTCATAGTTCCGGCACATGGAATCCTGGGTCGGAAAGCAAAGAAACGGAATACCGCCCCGGCCGTAAATCATGATGTGCATTTCCCGGTCCAGGTTCCGGCTGTAATGGGTAAACTCTTCCCTGTTCATGGGTTTCCTTTCATCCCCCGGCGGTTTTCTTTCCCATTCTGCCGGGGACGGTATCTCTGTGTATTTTGCCGGGGATGTCAGATGACGTACATGTCCCATTCACCGGGCAGCTTTTCCCGGCACTCCTGGATAAACTCCGCAAAGGTTTTGTTCTCGGCAAATTCAATGAGGGACCGGTTGATTCTTTTCCACATGCAGGCGTTCACAATGCCGCGCAGGCTGCGTTCATCCCCGTTCTCCGCCGTGTCCGTCTCTTCCAGGATGCTGTTGTCCAGCGCGTTCAGGATTTCCGATATCCGGATCTGGTCCGCCGGGCGGGCCAGGACGTATCCGCCATGCAGGCCCTTCTGGGCACGGATCAGGCCGGCCTGTTTCAGGTGCGTCAGGATCTGCTCCAGGTATTTCCGGGAAATATCCTCCCGCTCCGCGATGTCCGGTCCCGATACGCTGGTACCGTTCTCCGAGTACAGGGCGATGTCCGCCAGCGCCAGCAGGCCGTATTCAACCCTTGTGGATACCTTCATAGCACTGCCTCCAGTCTTTCCAGGGCCTCCCGGAGAATCACCCGCGGGCAGGCGGTGTTGATCCGCTGGAAGCCTTCGCCCGCTTTCCCGAAGATGGCCCCGCTGTCCAGCCAGAGCCGCGCCCGGCGGATGACCAGGTCATCCAGCGCGGCTGCGTCCAGCCCGGTGCCGCGGAAGTCCAGCCAGACCAGGTAGGTCCCTTCCGGCCTGTTCATCGTCACACCCGGCAGGCGTTCCCGGACGAATCCGTCCGCAAACCGGATATTGTCGTTCACATAGGCCTTCATGGCATTATACCACGAATCGCCGTTTTCATAAACCGCCTGGGCCGCCGCGATGCCGAAGATCGTCGGTTCGTCATAGCCGGTCCGGTCGAGTTCCTCCACAAAGCTGCGCTTCAGTGCGGGATTCGGGATAAAGATGTTGGACTGCTGCAGCCCGGCCAGGTTGAACGTCTTGCTCGGGGAGGTCGCTGTCACCGTGAATTCCCGGAAGGAAGGATCCGTCTCCTGGAACACGCGGTGCTCCCCTTCCCACACAAAGTCAAAGTGGATCTCATCGCTGAACACGGTCACCCCGTGCGCCGCGCAGATCCCGCCGATCCTCCGGAGCTCTTCCTCTGTCCAGACCCTTCCCACCGGATTGTGCGGGCTGCAGAGGATGAACAGTTTCACGTCATGCGCTTCAACCTTCCGCTCGAAGTCGTCAAAATCCATGAAATACCGGCCTTCCGCGTCCTGCACCAGGTCGGAGCTGACCACCTTCCGGCCGTTGTGCCGGATCAGGCTGCTGAAGGGATAGTATACCGGCTGCTGGATGATTACGGCGTCCCCCGGATCCGTAAATGCCCGGACCGCCGTGGCGATGGCGAAGCATACACCCGGGGTCTTCACATGCCAGGCCGGGGCCACTTCCCACCGGTGGTGCCGCTTCATCCATCCGCTTACTGCCTCAAAGAAGCCGTCTCCCGGCTGCGTGTTGCTGTATCCGTAGATATTGTGCCTTACCAGGGCGTTCAGCGCATCCTCCGCGTACGAAGACGTCCGGAAATCCATATCCGCCACCCACAGCGGCAGGATGTCCTCCGGATATCCGCGTCTCTGGGCAAAATCATACTTCAGGCACCGGGTATTCTTCCGGCTGACCACTTGGTCAAAATTCAGGTTTCTTTCCGCCATACTGTTTCCTTTCATGCCTGCATGGCCTGTTCAAACGCATGTTCCAGATCTCCGATAATATCGTCCGGGTTCTCGATTCCCACCGACAGCCGGAGCAGCCGGTCGGTAATCCCCAGCTTCGCTTTCTGCGCTTCCGGGACGTCCGGATGGGTCTGGACGGCCGGATAGGTCAGCAGGCTTTCCGTTCCGCCCAGGCTCTCGGCAAACGTAATCAGCCGGATGTTCTCCAGGATCCCCGCGGCCAGTTTCGCGCTTTTCACCGCAAACGAGATCATGCCGCTTCCGGCATAATATACCCGGTCCACCATCGGATTCGCCAGCAGCCACCCGCGCACCTTCTCCGCGTTGCTCCGGTGCCGCTCCATCCGCAGCGCCAGGGTTTTCAGTCCCCGCATGCACAGCCAGCATTCAAACGGCCCGAGCGTCGCCCCGGTCGTTTTCGAGAGGAGCCGGAACCGTTCCGCCAGGTCCTTCCGCGCGCTGCACAGGAAGCCGCAGACCGTGTCGTTGTGCCCGCTCAGGTATTTGGTTCCCGAGTGAACCACGATATCCGCGCCTTCCCGGATCGGGTTCTGGAAATACGGTGTCATGAAGGTATTGTCCACGATCAGCAGGGCGCCCACGCTGTGGGCCGTTTCCGCCGCCGCCCGGATATCCGTTACCCGCATCATGGGATTGCTCGGTGTTTCCAGGTACACGGCCTTCGTATCCGGGCGGACCCGGCGTTTCAGTTCTTCCGGATCCGCGGTATCCGCAAACTCCGTTTCATAGCCGTTCTTTTCGCTCACCTGGGCGATCAGCCGCACCACGCCGCCATACAGGTCTTCCCCGAGGACAATATGGTCCCCGGGGCGGAAATATTCAAACACGGTCGCGATGGCGGCCATTCCCGAAGCAAACGCGATCGTGTCATATGCATTTTCGAGAGATGAGACCGTCTCCTCCAGGTACGCCCTGGTCGGATTCGATTCCCGGGAATAGTCAAACCCGTTCGGGTTTTTCCCCGGCGTCAGGTGGGAGAATGACGCGGTCTGGTAGATCGGATAGCTGACAGCGCAGTTTCCGTCCGGATTCCGGTGTCCTTCCCCGTGGATACATCGGGTGTCGATTGCGTATTCCATGCGGGCTGCCCCTTTCTGTCCTGCGTTTGATGCATTCATCTGATTTCATCGGCAAACCGGTAACCCTTCGGAAGGACAAAGCCCTTCGCAGCTTCCGCCGGCATATCCGGATGCGCCGGATACAGCAGCGCCGTCTTGTTCCGCCGGAAGCCCTTCCGGTTATAAAAGCCGACGCCGCCCGGATGGGTATTCAGGAAGATATTCTGTCCCTTCATCTGCGCGGCCAGCCGGTCGATGACCTCCGTTCCCAGGTGCAGTCCCTGGTATTCCGGATCCACCGCCACATTCAGGATAAAACCCTGGGCAACACCGTCCGACTCCGCCCGCGCGCAGGCGACCAGCTTTTCCCCGTCGAAAGCGAATGACGTGTACGGGCTGTTCGTGAATGTCTCCCGCGTCGCTTCCGTGTCCCGCTTCCGTCCGCCGAAGGCCAGCTCCAGCACCTCGTTCAGCCGCGCGAAGTCCAGTCCTTCCGTCGTCTGCGTGTAACGCAGCTGCAGGGCGGAACGGTCCATCGTGCTCTTCCTCCCGACCGGAAACTTCCCGGGATCCGCCGCGAATTCCGTCTCGAACCGGTACCCGACCGGCAGGAAATATCCGCCGGCCAGCAAAGCGGGATCGATGGCCCGGTCGTCCGGCCCGGCATACGTGAAGGAGTTCTTGGAACGCCTGAATCCGTGGGCTTCAAAAAGCGGAATGTTTTCATACCCGGAATACGCAAACAGCTCATGCCCCCGGAAATAAGCGAGGATCTGCTCCAGCAGCGCTTCCCCGGTCCGTTCATATCCCGGCAGGACCGCCACGTCCGTCACCAGCGTCCATGCCCGGCGGTCGGACAGTGTCCGGCCGACGGCCGCCACGGTGTTTCCGTCCACGGCATACACCGCGTATGCGCTGTTTTCAAACGCCTTCCGGACGTCCTCCGCATTCCGCCGGATTCCGTTCCGGCCCAGCAGCCGCGCCGCCTGCGTAAAGTCGATATCGCTGCTGTTCACTGTGATCCTGATGCCCATATCTTCGTCCACTCCCCCGCTCCGCGGTTAATCCTCCCAGCGGATCAGCGTTTTCTCCGCCTTATTGACCAGGATGTCGATCACGGTGGTGATCACTCCCACCGTCACGATGCCGGCCAGCACGCAGCGGTAATCCGCAAAGCTTTTGTATTTCTCAATGAAGAACCCGATGCCCAGGTTGATTCCCAGCATTTCCGCGCCGGTCAGGCACATGAAGGCCCCGCGCAGGCTCCGGGAGATGCTTTTGATAATCCCCGGCAGGCAGTAGGGAAAAATCACGCGTCCCAGCATGCCCAGGGTTCCGACGCCCATTGTCTTCGCCGCTTCAATCACGGCCCGGTCGATCCCGGATACCCGGGAAACCGTTCCCTGGAACGTCGGCCAGAAGACCGCGAAGAAGATCACGGCGACGGCCGCCTCCCGGAATGTTGCAAAGATCATGATCAGGTAGGCGGAGAACATCAGCGGCGGAATCAGCGTAATTACGTTGGAGATCGGGAGCAGCACTTCCCGCACCCGCGGAATCCAGCCGGCCAGCAGGCCCAGCAGGGTTCCGAACATAATGGCCAGGAAGAAACCCCAGAACAGCAGCTGCAGCGAGCCGAGCACATCCTGCCAGATCTCCTCCGGCTTTTCCACGAACACATGGAAGAGTCCCTCCGGCGACGGGATCAGCAGGTCGTTCTGCACGGTGCCCGTCTTGTATGCGATCTCCCAGACTGCGAAGAACGTGAACAGTACCACCGCGATATCGGACGCGCTCTTTTTCCGGGTCACATGCACGGCGGCCGTATACAGCAGGAAGGCGATAGCCAGCATCGCAATATACGCGTTGCTGTCGTAATACCGCTTATGCTCCGTCAGGTACGGCATAAAAAGGGCCAGAAGGACGTTTGCCGCAAACAGCACCGCGGCAATTGTGTATTCCACATACATCCGCCTGTCGAGTAAAAACCGTTTCAAAGCGCCGCCTCCAAATCAATGTTTTCCTGCACCTGGGAATAGAAGCCGGCGATCAGCTTCCGGTGCAGCTCTTCATATGCTTCCGTTCCGATCAGGTCGTCCCGCTTCCGCGGATGCGGCAGGCTGACCTCCACCTCTGTCCGGATCTTCCCTGGCTCCATGATGATAATCCGGTCCGCCAGCAGGATCGCCTCGTCGATATCATGCGTTACAAACACCACTGTCTTCTTCTGCCGGGCGCAGAGGGAGGAAACGAGTTCCTGCAGTTCCAGCCGCAGCTTGGGGTCGATGGCGGCGAAGGGTTCGTCCAGCAGCAGCACGTCGGACTCGAGGGCCAGCGCCCGGGCTACCGCCACGCGCTGCTTCATTCCGCCGCTCAGCTGCCCGGGATACTTGTCCTTTGCCGCCAGCAGTTCCACGCTCCGGAGGTATTCCTCCGCCTTTTTCGCCCGTTCCTTCCGGGTATACTTCCTTCCGGACTGGCGGATTGCGAACATCACATTTCCCTTGGCCGTCAGCCACGGAAACAGCGAATACTGCTGGAAGACGACCGCCCGGTCCGGCCCGGGGCCACGGACGGTCTTCCCGTCCAGCAGGATCTCCCCGGACTTCACGCGGTTCAGCCCGCTCAGGAGGCTCAGCAGGGTGGATTTCCCGCAGCCGGATGAACCGAGGATACAGAGGAATTCACCGTCCCGGATGTCCAGGCTGATATGCTTCAGCGCCTCGAAGGAGCTTTTCTTGTCCACATAGTCAAAGCTCACGTCCCGGATGGTCATCTTGGGGGTTTCTGCCACAGCCATCACCGTCTCCCTGCCTTATTCAAACAATGGACCGGAAAGGTATTTCTCTCCGCTGTCCGGAATGATCACCACAATATTCTTTCCGCGGTTCCCGCTCCTCTTTGCCAGCACCTCCGCAGCATGGAGTGCCGCTCCGCCGGAAATCCCCGCCAGGATGCCGTCCTCCCGGGCCAGCACCCGGGCCGCTTCATAGGCTTCCTCCGTGGTTACGGCGATCACCTCGTCATACACCGCCGTGTCCAGCGTCAGCGGAAGGAATCCCGCGCCGATGCCCTGCAGCTTGTGCGCTCCCGGCTTTCCGCCGGAAAGCACCGGGGAGTCCTTAGGTTCCACCGCAATCACCCGGATATCCGGGTTCTGCTCCTTCAGGTAGCGTCCCGCGCCGGTCAGCGTGCCGCCGGTCCCGACGCCGGCAACCAGGATGTCCACCGCGCCGTCCGTATCCTGCCAGATCTCCGGGCCGGTCGTCCGGTAATGGGCCCGGGGATTCGCCTGGTTGGTAAACTGTCCCGGGATAAAGCTGCCCGGAATCTGTGCCGCCAGCTCGTTTGCCCTGGCAATCGCGCCTTTCATGCCCAGCTTTCCGTCCGTCAGCACGATCTCCGCGCCGTATGCCTTCAGGATATTCCGGCGTTCCACGCTCATGGAATCCGGCATGACGATCACGGTCCGGATTCCCCGGCTCGCCGCAATAGCGGCCAGGCCGATTCCGGTATTCCCGCTGGTCGGTTCGATCACGGTCGTTCCGGGTTTCAGCAGGCCTTTCTCCTCCGCTTCCCGGAACATGGACAGTGCGATGCGGTCCTTGACGCTTCCGGCGGGGTTGAAGTATTCCAGCTTGGCCAGGATCTCCGCCTTCAGTTTCTTCTGCTGCCGGTATCCGCCCAGCCGGACCAGCGGCGTTCCGCCGATCATCTCCTGAATGCTCTCATATACGCTCATGGTTTTTCCTTTCATCCCGCGGTGTTTTCACCGTTCCGGTCAGTCCCTCAGCTTCGATGCGATCGGGTTCACCGACGCGTCCTGCGACAGCGTCCGGTCCATCGGATTCCGTTCTTCCCGGCTCGTGCCGTTCCACTTGGAAACGGAGATCACGCTCTGGTAATCCGCCGCGGTTTCCCCTTCCGGATGCTTTTTGAATACGTTCTCCGGGTCCGCGGACAGCGCTTTCCGCGATCCGTCGGTCGCCCACAGCTTGTCGTAGGGCACCTGCGCCGCGATGCGCTTCGGATAGCTGGCGAAGATTCCCTGGGTGTCGTTCTTCGGGAACTCGAAGAACGTGTACTTCCGGAACACCGGCAGGCTGAACAGGTCCTCCACATAGCCCCAGATGTTTTTGTATTCCGTAATGCGCTTTTTGATCGGGCCCACGTTGTGGTAATAGCTGGTCTCCCAGCGCACCAGCGTCACGTACAGCCGGATATCCGCGTCCGTGATATAGTCGCCGAACAGGAAGCGGTTCGTCTCCAGGCGCTTGTCCAGCTTCTCAATGGAGTCGAAGAAGTCCTCATACGCTTCGCTGTAGGCTTCCCAGCTCTGGCAGAACGCCATCCGGTAGTGACCGTTGTTCACCGTCGGGAACAGCCAGTCGTTGAACTCGTCGATTTCCTTCCGGTACTTCACCGGATACAGGTCCGGCGCGTCCGCCGGCTGGAAGGGGCGGAACTGCACCTCGATATAGTTGGTCAGCCGGTGATAGTCGTTGTTCACCGCTTTCTTTTCCTTCACGTCCACCAGCGTCGGGGTGGTGGCCCGGCCGGTAAAGTCCGGGTTCGCGCGCTTGTAGAACTCGCTCAGGAAATAAGCCCCGCAGATCGGGTCCTTATGTCCCGGCTGGTCCGCAAAGCCGTGGCCGTACACGTTCGTCTCCCCGCTGTGGGTCGTCGCCACGTCGCCGATCACGTCCGTCAGTCCCAGCAGGTCGCGGACGATCACCGGGCGGTTGGACCAGTGGCAGCCGTGCGCCCAGTAGATCGCGAACCGGTTCGCTTCGGCATGGTTGTCTTCCGGGCCGTCCCCGAAGGGCCGGATAAACGCGTTGGGCTGCCGGATGAAGGCTCCGCGCTCATCAATCTCGCTGCGGGTTTCCTTCGGTCGCGGCGGAACGCCGGCTTCCTTCGCGTATGCTTCCGCCTGGGCATCTGTATACGGAACCGCCGCCGGGCGGTTGAAAATCGAGCATGCATTTGCCATGTTACTTTTCCTCCTCGTCATCATACAGGTCGCTGGACAGGTATTTGTTTCCGCCGTCCGGGAACAGCACCACGATGTTCTTTCCCCGGTTTTCTTCCTTCTTTGCAATCTCCGCTGCCGCCCACAGCGCGGCGCCTGCGGAGATGCCGATCAGCAAGCCCTCGGTTTTCGGGCACAGCCGGGCATATTTGTACGCGTTTGCGTCCGAGCACAGCAGGATCCGGTTGTACAGCGTCAGGTCCGTGATCGGGCAGATCGCGCCGCCGCCGATTCCCTGGATCTTGTGCGGCCCGGCTTCGCCGCCGTTCAGCACGGGGCAGCCTTCGGGTTCCACGCCGTAGATCTCGATCTCCGGTTTTTTCGTCCGCAGGAATCGTCCTGTGCCGAGGCTGGTTCCGCTGGTCCCGACCGCCGCCACGAGGATATCAACCTTCCCGTTCAGCGCATCCCAGATTTCCGGCCCGGTATGATTGAAGTGCGCTTCCGGATGATGCCGGTTTTCCCCCTGGGCCGGCCGGAAAGCGCCTTCCCGCTCCGCCATCTCCTTTGCCGTACTCCCGGCCTTGCCGAAGCCTTCCTTTTTGGGGGTCAGCACGACCTCCGCCCCGTATGCCTTCAGGATTTTGATCTTCTCATTGCTGGCGCCTTCCTGCATGCAGATGGTTGCATGGTACTTCTTCACGGCGGAAACCAGCGCAATGCCGATGCCGGTATTTCCGCTGGTGCCTTCCACGATCTTTCCGCCGGGCTTCAGGATCCCCTCCGCCTCCGCCGCCTCGATCATGTTCAGCGCGGCGCGGTCCTTCACGCTTCCGCCGGGGTTCAGGCCCTCGACCTTCGCGTACAGGTGCGCCTGCAGGCCCTCCGCCTGCTCGATCCGGTTCAGGTGCAGCATCGGCGTATTGCCGATCAGCTCCAGCACATTGTCATAAATCTTTCCCATCTGCCTGTCCTTTCGTCCGTACCCTGCGCATTTTCCTTACAGGAATCCCCGCCCGCCGCAGGGCAGGCGGGGATTCCGGGCATTTCCGCCTCAGTTGTTCGCTTCGCCGAACTCGGCCAGCAGCTGTGCATAAAACGCGTTGTCCGGATTGGCTTCCGCCAGGGCGCTCACCGCTTCGCTGTAGATGCCGGTGTCGATGTTCGTGGTGATATCGTAGCTGCCGAAGTCAATCGCCGCACTCCGCAGCAGGCCCGAGTTGTTGGCCGCTTCGACGTACTTGATGATTCCCTTCGTGTTCGGGTCCACGGCGTATTTGGTCACGCCGCCGTACAGGTAGGTCTCCACATAGTCGGATTCCTTGCCGCTCCATTTGGAAACGATGTCCACCACCTTCGCTTTGGTGTCCGCGTCCGTCTCGCCGGCCTTGTAGAATTCGAAGGCGCGGATCCGTGCCTTTTCATAGGCGACAAAAGCGTCATGCTTTTCCGCTGCGCGGGATTTCGAGGTGGCCTCCCTGCAGCATACATAGTTGGCCTGCAGTTCGCCGGCAGCGGCCACGGTTTCCAGGCCGTAGGCGTCCGCATACAGCAGCGCGTACTCCAGCGGCAGGAAGCCGAGGTCCACCGAACCCTTCTGCACCGCCTGGGCCAGCGCGGTCTCATCGTTGTAGTACGCGATATGGCCCGTCGCCTCATCCTCGATGGCGGCCAGTTCCTCCGCGGTCACGCCGTTGTCCAGCAGGTACTGCCGGGTGATGACCCAGGATGCCTCGTTGCGCTTCAGGCCCAGCTTCGCGTTCCGGACGGCGTCCAGGTCGATCACGGAGTCCGTGTTCCGGTACTTCGCCGCCTCGCCGTCCTTGGCGATGATTGCGCCGCCCTCCACGGCGGTGCCGCCGATGATGGCCAGTTCATAGCCGGAGCCGATCGCCTGCAGGTCCGGCACAAAGCCGGTCACCAGCAGGTCCAGGTCGCCGTCGCCGTTGATGGCCGTCAGCGCGTCCATGCCGCCGAGGTTCACCTCGTTCACGGTCACGCCTTCTTCCCTGAAAAATCCCAGCTGCTGCGCCAGGATGTTGATCGCGATGCGGATGTTCCCGGTGGGGAAAGAAACGTTCAGGGTGCCATAGTCCGGCGTTTCCGCCAGGGAGATGCCCGCCAGGACAGTGATTGCAAGTACCAGGATCAGACTGATTGCCTTTTTCATAGGGATTGTTCCTCCTTTAATGTCATCAGCCGCAAGGTCAGCCTTGCCGACTGGATCAGGTCTTTGATATTCGTGGTTTCCTCTGTCGAATGGACGTTCTCCATTCCGCAGGCGGTCACAATCGCGGAGATGCCCGCCTCGTTCAGTCGGTTGGCGTCGCTTCCGCCGAGGGTGTCGACCAGCCGGCTGGGAATCTTTTCTGCTTCACAGCCCGCCCGGAACCGCCGGACAGCCGGATCTTCCGCTTCCACCCGGTAGGCCCGGATGCGTTCCGTGCTGCTACAGTAGGCGATCCCTCCGGCCTTGCGGGCGTTCTCGCTGAACCGGTCCAGGATTTCCCGCACAATCCGGTCCGCCTCGCTGTGCACCAGGCTCCGGACCTCGCCGGTCACCCGAACGCGTTCGGGGACGATGTTGTTTCCCGTCCCGCCCTGGATCGTCCCGACGTTCACCGTCGTGTTTCCGTCCAGCCGGCCCGTACGGATCTTCGCCAGCGTTTTCACCGTAATGTTCAGGGCGTTGATGCCCTCCTCCGGATTGAATCCCGCGTGGGCGGCCCTTCCCCGGACCACCGCCTCGAAGGAGACGATCGTCGGTGCGCTCACCGCCGCCGTCCCGATCGGGCCTGTGAGGTCCAGCACATATCCCGTCCGGGAGCGGATCTGCTTGAAATCCAGGTACCGGCTTCCCTCGCAGAATGGTTCCTCCGCCGGGGTGATCAGCACCTCGATGTCCGGATGCGGAAGGTTTTCCTCCCGGATCACCCGCAGCGCCTCGAGGATCGATACGATCCCGCACAGGTCGTCCGCGCCGAGTACCGTTTCCCCGGCTGACCGGATGGTGCCGTCTTCGACCACCACCGGTTCCTTGTTCGTGCCCGGGCTCACCGTATCCAGGTGGGCGGAGAACAGCACCGGATCTCCCGGAGCAGTTCCCTTCAGCCGGGCCAGGATGTTCGGGTGGCTGTCCGGATGCAGGTTCAGGAATCCCCGTCCGGTGGTTCCCTCGGTGATCACCTCGAGTCCCAGCGCCCGAAGCCGGGCGGTGACGGCCTGCCCGATGGCCTTTTCCCGGTAGGACTCGCTGTCGATCGCGGCCAACTCCAGGAATGCGCTCCGGATCCTTTCCTCACTGATCATCGTTCCTTCGGGTTTCCTTTCTTTGTTCTGTCGGTTTCCTGCCTCCGGCATCAAAAAACCGGGGGCCGTCTCAGGCTCCCGGGCATATGGCATCGGTGTGAACGCGCATCATGCGCGCCGCTTCATCACCGGACGGACGGCAGGCCGAACGTCTTCGCCACGGAGCATGCCCGGGAGATCAACATTCGCCAACACATCATGCCTTGTCCGTAACCGGTCTTCCTGGTCATGTTCCGCGCCTCCTTCCGGATGAATTGAGCGCAGTATATCACCAGTAACCTACTATGTCAATAGGTATTATGCTCATTTTTGTATTCTATATGTTTATATTCAGATATAGTTTGAATCAATAACCGTCCGGGAATCCTTTCAGCCCCTTACGAAGGGCGCCCGGTATTCCTCGTTGATCTCCCGGATTTCCTTTTTTCCGTCAATATAATCCTGGTAGATTCCCTCAATCCGGCCCCCGCCGCGGTTATCGCATCCGGAGCAGAATTCGCAGTCAATCCCGCAGTTTCCCCACAGGGCCTGGTGGACAATCCTCTCCCGCTCTTCCCGGGTGGTATCCTGAATCAGCAGCGATTTCACTGTTCTGCACGCTCCTTCCTCGTATGATCCGGAGAAAGGGCGTTTGTCAGAACATCTTCACCAGGCTGTCCCGCTGGGCGAGGATTTCCCGGACCAGCGGTTCATAGTCCGCCGCTGCTTTGCTCCGGAGCAGCTCCGTGATCTCCTGCACCGGCCGGAGGATCGGGGTGAGCGCCAGGTTGGCCATAACCCCCTTCAGCGCGTGGGCCATGTCGAAGCCCTTGTCCAGGTCGCCGGCGGAAACTGCCTCCGCCAGCCGCTCAAAGGACGGGTCCTGCATGGACTTCTGCACCAGTTTCAGGTAAAAGGCTTCGTTGTTCAGGCATCTTTCCATGCCTTCATCCACATTGGCGCCCCAGGCACGCAGCGCTTCGTTGGTCAGCATTTTTCATTACCTCCCTGTTTACTTCGTCAGGAACGGAAGGAATTCTTCCGGCGGAACGGGCTTCGAGAAAAAGTATCCCTGGGCGATATCGCAGCCCATTTTCTTCAGGGCCAGCATCTGCTC
>JAEEGL010875414.1_pt1 | contig 13656 bp, 23 predicted proteins | sample 9134231 | NCBI WGS metagenome assembly JAEEGL01 (sample SAMN16246548, study PRJNA631951) | gut metagenome | biome: gut microbiome; feature: rumen; material: fiber-attached | host: Bos | place: Iran: Karaj | collected 2018-10
ATGTTCGCGTTCTTGAGGCAGTTTGAACTCCGGACAGAAAGCTCCAATTCCTCGACGGGCGTATTCAAAAGGGATCTCAGCCTCTCATCACCCTCGTCAAGATCATCGGAACCGGCAAACTCGCTTTCATTGAAGTTCACAAATACAGCGAAATACTCTTTCGCAATCTTTGCAGCCTCTCCAAGCGCATCCTCCGGCTTAATGCTTCCGTCAGTCCAAATCTCAAGAATCAGTTTGTCGTAGTCGTTCCGCTGCCCTACACGGCAAGGTTCAATAGAATATTTCACCTTCGGCACAGGCGTAAAAATGCAGTCCATCGCTATTGAACCAACAACATCGATGTAATGCGAATTTACTTCGGCAGGAACATAGCCTCTACCAAGATCAACCTGAATCTCAACATCAAGCTTGGCACCCTCCATCATCGTGAAGACCACCAAATCCTTTGTGAATACCTCAAGCTGTCCTTCTTTTTCAAAATCCTCGCTCTTTACAGTCCCGGGGCCTTTGAATTCATAGAAGATTGTATCCTGCTCGACATCCCGCGGCAAACGCAAACGAATCTGTTTCAAGCTATTTATGACTTCCAGAGTATCTTCAGAGATATTCGGGATAGTCTCAAATTCACTGGAAATAACATGAGGAACATCATCAGCATCATACGACGTAATCCGAATTGAAGAAATCGCATATCCCTGAATTGAGGACAAAAGGACTCGGCGGAGGGTATTACCGACCGTCGTTCCAAAACCCGGTTCAAAGGGATATGCCGTGAACTTTCCGTAATTCGGATTCGTCTCCAAATGCTCGAACGATAATCCTTTCGGTCTTTTGAAACCTTCGAGCAGATTTTTGCGAGCCATCAGAACTCCTTAGTATTAAAAATAGAGCTCAACCACGAGCTGTTCCTTTCGATTCATCCGCTTCTTCAGGCAAAGCCCTGGAAGCAGACCTGTACATCTTTGCCTATTCCGCAACAGACCCTACATACGGCGGGTCTTGCGGGGACGGCAGCCATTGTGGGGAATCGGGGTAACATCAGAAATAGACTTCACCTTCAACCCAAGGTTACCGAGGCAACGAATAGCGTTCTCGCGTCCGATTCCCGGTCCCTTCACAAAGACATGAACCTCGCGGATACCATATCCTGCTGCCTTCTGAACAGCAGATTCGCAGACAGTCTGAGCTGCAAAAGGAGTTGATTTCTTTGCTCCCCTGAAGCCCAAACCACCGGAAGATGCCCAAGAAATGGCATTTCCCCGCAAATCCGTAATGGTGACGATAGTATTGTTGAAGCTCGCCTGAATATAGACATTGCCTTCGTAGACGCTCTTCTTCTCTTTTCTCTTCTTTACAGTTGCCATAGAATATACCTTCCCCCGCCTTATGCTTTCTTCTTGTTCGCAACGGTCTTCTTCTTACCCTTGCGAGTGCGTGAGTTTGTGCGAGTGCGCTGTCCGCGTACAGGCAGGCCTTTCTTATGGCGAAGACCACGATAGCTGCCGATATCAATAAGACGCTTGATATTCAAGCCTATCTCAGAACGAAGACGTCCCTCTGTCTTATAGTTGTCATCAATAGCCTTACGCAATGAAGACAGCTCATCCTCTGACAAATCATTAATCATCCTGTTGGGATCAAGTTTTGTAATCTCACAGAGATGATTCGCTGCAGAACGTCCGATACCATAGATATACGTCAAAGCAATGTTGACGTGCTTATTTGGGAGGTCAACTCCCGCAATACGAGCCATCAGTTACTCCTCAACCCTGTCTTTGCTTATGCTTGGGATTAGAACAGATGATACGAATCACTCCGTGCCGCCTGATCACCTTGCACTTGTCACAAATGGGCTTTACGCTGGTTCTAACTTTCATAAAAGTCCCCCTGAATACTATATGATATAATACATGCTGAATCATGGCAGTCCGAAGCGGGAGAAACCCGCCATGGACTACAACCCAACATGATACCTCCACCGTTAAAGGTGAAGAATTATATCATAATTAGAACAAAATAATCTAGACCTTTTGCCTTGAATTCCTATGAATTTTACAGACTTCGGGGTCTAATTCCCTTCTTCGTGAATCCATCATGATGATGCATCTTAAGAAGAGCCTCAACCTGGGACATCGTATCCAAATCTACACCTACCAGAATCAGAAGTGAGGTGCCTCCCATCAGCATTGCAATTGATGCCGGGAATTTGAAGATAATCTGGATTACCGTCGGAAGAACAGCAATCACAGCCAGATACAAGGATCCCGGCAAAATCAGACGGTTCAAAACCCTCTGAAGATATTCTTCCGTCTTGTCAGTCCTGATTCCCGGAATGGAACCGCCGTTTTCACGGATATTCTTTGCGATTTCAGTGGGGTTCAGGGTTACCTGAGTGTAGAAGTATGCAAAGAATATAATCAACAAGACCTGAATGACGTTATACCACAAGCCAAGAGGATTCAAGGCAGCGGAAACCTTCATCAACCATGTCGCCCGGTTCGAAAAGCTGTTTGCAATCTGAAGCGGGAAGGTCAGGAATGCTGATGCAAAGATGATTGGAATAACTCCTGAAGGATTGATCTTAAAAGGTATGTAGGTGCTCTGACCGCCATACATTTTGCGTCCAACAACACGCTTCGCATAATGGACCGCAATTTTCCGCTCACCGGACTGCTCATAAACCACAAGGCCAATGATGACGACATACATAAGAAGAGCGACGATGACAAACACGATGTTTATATCGCCGTTGGAAACTGACTTGCCAAGTTCATACACCGCACTCGGTATGCGGGCAACAATACCGGCAAAAATCAGCATTGATATGCCGTTGCCGATTCCATGAGCGGTAATCTGATCACCAAGCCACACGGTAACCATGGAACCGGTCGTAACCGTCAAGACAGCAAGAATGTCAAAGTAAACCTTACTGTCAATGGCGATTGCACCCGGAACCTGCTGGTTAATAGCATCAGCGTAAACAGTCAGCGCATATGACTGGATAAGGCAGACGAAAATCGTTCCAACCCTCGTCCACCAGGCAACACGCTGCTGTCCGCCTTCTTCCTGGGCTATCCTTTTCAGCGACGGGAAAATGACCAACGCAAGCTGCATGATAATCTGCGTTGAGATGTAGGGCATAACACCCAGCATGAACACAGAGAAACGCTCGAATGCGCCGCCCGCGAAAAAGTCCATATAGCTGGCAAACGCGCTCTCCGCACCGCTTGCAAGGCTGCTGAAGTACTGCAAAAGCAGAGAAGCGTCAATTCCCGGTATAGTAAGAACACTTCCGAGACGGAATATTGCAAGAATAAACAAAGTAAAGAGCATGCGGTCACGCAACTCCTTAACCTTGAACATGTTCGCTACAGGATTGTTTGCCATTTAAAACTCCAGATCCTATTTTTCGGTCTTCTCGGCCTTCTCTTCGACAGCCGCAACCGTTACGCTGCCACCGGCCTTCTCAATCTTCTCTTTCGCAGAAGCAGAAACCTTGTCAACGTTCACGGTAAGCTTTTTCGTCAAATCGCCGTCGCCGAGAATCTTAAGGAGGGCTGAGGTCTTTTTGAGGAGTCCCTTCTTAATCAGGCTTTCGCGGTCAACCGTCTCGCCATCGGAATACTTGGCTTCCAGCTCACGAAGATTGAACACCTCATAAACCTTCTTGAAAGGATAGTTTGAGAAGCCCCGCTGAGCAATCCGCCGGTACAAGGGCATCTGTCCGCCCTCAAACCCGACATAGGTTTTTCCGCCCGAACGAGACTGCTGACCTTTATTTCCTTTTCCTGCCGTCGTACCACGGCCTGATGAAGAACCGCGTCCAACAATGCGCTTCTTCTTATTTGCACCTACCGGAGCATGTAAATCAAAGTCAGCCATTAGTTTATCTCCTCAACCTTTACCAAATGAGAAACCGACTGAACCATGCCACGGATGGCAGGATTGTCGTCCAATTCGTTGGAAGAACTGATCTTCCTAAGCCCGAGGCTGCGGACTGTTGCCTTTTTCTCAGGCTTCTGCCCAATCACGCTCCTCACGAGCGTGACACGTATTTTCTTCGCCATAATCAGCCCCACAAATCGTTAAGTGATCTACCGCGGTTGTTAGAAACCTTTCCCGCATCCATCATCTTGGATACGGCATCAAAGGTTGCGCGGATAACATTTACAGATGTCCGAGAGCCCTGGGCCTTAGAAATAACATCCGTAATTCCTGCAGCATCCATAACAGCACGAACAGCTCCACCAGCCTTGACTCCGGTACCGGGACAGGCAGGCTTCAACAGAACTTCAGAACTGTTGAACTTACCGATAACCTCATGAGGAATCGTTCCGTTCTTCATCGGTATCGTAACGAGGTTCGCCTTTGCCTTCTCAATGCTCTTGCGAATCGCCTCGGAAACGTCGTTAGCCTTTCCATAACCAAAGCCAATCTTACCCTTCTGATCTCCGACGACCGTCAGAGCTGAAAAAGCCATTTTGCGACCACCCTTTTTCGTAACGGAAGTGCGGTTCAGCTTAACCAGCTTCTCAACAAAATCGTCAGCGGGCTTCCTTTCTCTGTCTTTATCCCTGTTATTCTGGCGTTCCATAGCCTCTCCTAGAATTCAATCCCGGCCTTGCGGGTACCATCAGCTAGAGCCTTTACGACACCATGGTAAAGATACCCATTACGGTCGAACACGATTTTGGTAATGTTCTTATCTTTCAGGCGTGCTCCAAAAGCCTCTCCCAATTTTGACGCACTCGCGATATTCGCCTTGAGGTCTATGAAATCCTTCTCAAGAGTCGAGATAGCAGCAAGGGTCTTTCCCTCGTCATCGTTTATGACCTGCGCATACAGATTGCGTCCACTCCTAAAAACGGTCATGCGGGGACGCTCGGCAGTTCCATAAATAGACTTGCGGATATGAATCTTCCTGTGCAGCCTTCTGCGCTGTTTATCACTCAGTTTCCTAAACATATCACTACCCCTTATTTCACGCCGGTCTTACCGACTTTGCGCCTGATGACTTCATTATCATAGCGGATGCCCTTACCCTTATAAGGCTCAGGCATACGCAGCTTGCGAATCTGGGCACAATACTCACCGACCTTCTGCTTGTCAATGCCGGCAACGGTGATTTTTCCTTCTTTATCAACTGTAACCGTCAAACCATCGGGAATGACAGCTATAAACTCAGTTGAATAACCGAGGTTCATGACAAGGTTCTTACCCTGCACCTCAGAACGATAACCAACGCCTGTCACGACAAGCGTCTTGCTGAAGCCCTGTGAAACACCGACAACCATATTATGGATAAGGCTGCGATACAAACCATGGGCTGCATTTGCATTCTGAGAGCTGTCGGAAGGAGTAAGGACGACATTTCCATCCTTCACTTCAACCTTCACGAGCTTGCCAAAGTCCTGCTTCAGCTCACCCTTCGGGCCCTTCACACTAATGACCTGTCCGGCGACATTTACCGTAACTCCCTGCGGAAGCGCAATAGGAAGTTTTCCAATCTTAGACATACTGCAATCTCCTATTAAGCACTACCAGACTTTGCAGATCAACTCGCCGCCGACCATCTTTTCAGAGGCCTTCTTGCCAGTCGTCACACCGCTAGAAGTTGAAACGATCAATGTACCGTAGCCGTTATAGACACGGGGCATATCCCTATATCCTGAGTACACGCGGCGTCCAGGGGTTGAAATCTTATTCATTCCGTGGATGACGGACTCATTGGAATCATCATATTTCAAGAAAATGCGGATGATATTGTGACCATCGTCATCCTGAACCTTTTTGAAGTTTTTGATATATCCTTCATTCTTCAGGATTTTTACAATCTCGAGCTTCATCTTGGAAGTGGGAACATCCACCTTCTCATGACGAACTTTTGCCGCATTCTGGATTTTTGCAAGCATATCTGCTACTGGATCTGAAGCTGCCATCTCTTATACTCCTGCCATACTACCATGACGACTTTGTGACGCCGGGTAAAAGGCCTTCACTAGCCAATTTGCGGAAGCAAATACGACACATCTTATACTTGCGCAAATATCCGTGGGGACGACCGCAAATCTTGCACCTGTTATATTTACGGGTACGATACTTCGGTGTTTTTTCTGACTTAAGTATCAATGATTTCTTTGCCATAACCTATTCCTTATTTCCTGAATGGCATTCCGAACTTCGTAAGCAGGGCACGAGCTTCATTATCCGTAGGAGCGCTAGTAACGATACTTATATTCATACCAGAAATCTTAACGATCTTATCGAAGTCGATCTCCGGGAAGATAATCTGTTCAGTTATACCAAGAGAGAAGTTTCCGTGACCATCAAAACCGGTGGACTTGATTCCGCGGAAATCCTTAACGCGGGGAAGGGCGACATTGATAAGGCGGTCGAGGAACTCATACATGATGTTTCCACGAAGCGTAACCATCGCGCCAATCTCGTTTCCTTCACGAAGCTTGAAGTTTGCAATACTTTTCTTTGCTCTTGTCTTAACAGCTTTCTGTCCGGTAATCTGAGTAAGATCTGTTACTGCAGCATCAAGAAGTTTCTTATTCGTGAGAGCCTCGCCAACACCCATATTGACAACTACCTTTTTAATGGCAGGTATCTGCATAACGGATGTATATCCCAGCTCCTTAAAGAGCTCGGGGGCAATCTTTTCCTTATAGACTTTCTTAAGCCGTGGTACGTAATTTTCCATTACAGTGCTTCTCCACACTTGCGGCAGACGCGAATTTTCTTGTCGCCGTCAATTTTATATCCAGCCTTAACGGGCCGTCCGCACTTCTTGCAGACCAACATCACATTAGAGATGTCAAGGGGTGCTTCAACTTCCGCAATTCCACCAGCATCCTGCTGGCTCCTGCGCTTAATTGCCTTCTTGACCAGGTTTGCACCGCTCACGATGACTTTTGCCGTGTTCTCTTTCTTGATCACACGGACAACCGTACCGCGCTTGCCCTTGTCCTTTCCAGCAACAATCTCAACATTGTCGTCCTTATGAATCTTATACTTCACTGCCATGATGAATCTCCTTAAAGAACCTCAGGAGCAAGCGATACGATCTTCATATAGTCCATATCACGGAGCTCACGGGCGACAGGTCCAAAAATGCGCTTTCCCTTCGGATTCTTATCAGCATCCACAAGAACGCAGGCATTGTCATCGAAACGGATATAAGTTCCGTCTGCGCGGCGATACTCCTTCGACACGCGAACGATGACTGCTTTCTGGATTGTTCCAGCCTTAATCGTAGATGTCGGAATTGCTTCCTTAACAGCTACCACAACAATGTCACCGATACCGGCATAACGGCGGTGCGTACCGCCGAGTACCTTGATAACCTGTACCATCTTGGCTCCGGAGTTATCGGCAACGACCAGATTTGACTGCATCTGAAGCATATACTTTCCCTCGCCTTACTTGGCCCGCTCGATAATCTTATCGAGATACCAGTGCTTATCCTTGCTTATCGGTGCACACTCAACAATGCGAACCGTATCTCCCGTGTGGGCCTCATTCTTTTCATCATGGGCCTTGCACTTTTTGGTGCGGGAAACATACTTCTTGTAAAGGCTGTCCATCTTCTTGGTCGCGATAGAAACAACGATGGTCTTATCCATCTTGTCACTCGTCACGATGCCAACGAAAGACTTCTTGTTGCCCTTTTCCTTCTGAACATTCTGATTTTCCACAGTTCAGCTCCTACTTAGCAGCGGCCGCTGACCGGACCGCCTCAACAGCCTTTGCCCGCAGTTCCTCGAGCTCATGCTGATGAATAAACGTATTAAGACGGGCAATCTCGTGCCTCATCTGCCTTTTCTGCATCGGATTGTCTACATGGCCAACGACCATCTGAAAACGCAGATCCATGTATTCTTTCTTCAGCTCGTCCCTCTTCGTGATCATCTCAGAATAAGAGAGCTTCTTGTCTTCAGATTTCTTATACTTCTTTGAACCAGCCATCTCTTACTCCTTAGTCAACCGTCGGACGGAAAGCAATTTTCGTCTTAATCGGAAGCTTGCTCGCAGCAAGAACCATTGCCTTCTCTGCAAGCTTCAAATCAACACCGCCAATCTCAAACAGGATGTTACCCGGCTTGACAACAGCAGCCCAGAACTCCGGGGCACCCTTTCCCTTTCCCATGCGGGTATCAGCAGGTTTCTTGGAAACCGGCTTGTCAGGAAACACACGCGTCCACATCTGCCCCTGCCTGTTGATGCAGCGGTTGATGGCAACGCGGGCAGCCTCGATATGCCTCGCCTTGAGCCAAACCGGCTCGAGGGCAACAAGCGCTATCTCGCCAAAGTCAACATGATTGCCACGGCTGGCATTTCCATGCTCTCTGCCGCGCTGAACTTTGCGGTGCGCAACTCTCTTTGGACTAAGCATTTTCTACATTTCCTCCCTCGCTCCGATCGGACCGGTCAGCCCTCGGTGCACGAGTTCCCTTACGGTCGGAAGAACGATCACGGCGCGGTCTCTTGGACGTATCGTCGCTTTCTTCGATCCTCTCACGGCCATAGTTCATTCCATTATAAACCCAAACCTTTACGCCAATCTTGCCGTAGGTAGTCAAGGCTTCATAAAAACCATAGTCAATATCCGCACGGAGCGTATGAAGGGGAACACGTCCCTCCTTATGCTCTTCCGAGCGGGTCATATCTGCACCGCCGAGACGGCCGGAGATACGAACTTTGATTCCCTGGGCACCGCCCTTAATGGCGTTCGCCGTAGACTGCTTCAAAGCCTTGCGGAAAGAGCCGCGGCCAGAAAGCTGGCGGGCGATATTCTGCGCGATAAGGGAAGCATTGATCTCGGCACGTTTCACTTCCTTGATCTTGATGTTGACCTTCTTGGACAACTGCTTCTGAATATCAGCGCTGATTTTTTCAATCGTCGCACCCTTCACACCGATAATCACACCCGGGCGAGCCGTGTGGATGACAATCGTAACGCGCTGCGGATGACGAACAATCTCAACTTCCGCGATATCAGCATTCTTACACTCGGGAAGAGAATCGACCAGCTTCCTGATCTTCAGGTCTTCCAGAACGAGATCCGCATACTCGCGCTTGTCAGCATACCAGCGTGACTGCCATGTCTTGTTAATACCAAGACGTAATCCGATAGGACTTACTTTCTGACCCATTTTACTTTACCGCCTTCTCGTCAACTATAACCGTGATATGGCACATACGGCGAAGAAGCTGATCAGCACGACCGCGTCCGCGGAACCACACCCTCTTGAGCCGAGGACCTTCATCAATGCGAATTTCCTTCACATACAGCATATCTTCATCAAGTTGCTTGTTCTTGTACAAAGCATTCGCCACAGCAGACTTCAGCGTCTTGCCGATGAGCTTTGCTCCCTTCTGGGGCATAACCTCAAGCATAGCAGCCGCCTCAGTGCAGGAACGCCGCTTTATGACGTTAGCTACAGGACGAACCTTTGTAGGTGACGCGATAAGGAACTTTGACTTAGCAACATAGCCGGTCTTTGCCGGCAAATCTTCCCGTTTCGGCCTCTGATTCTTCGGAAAGGCCTTTGTAGATTCTGCCATCTTATTCCACCTTGCTATTATTTAGAAGCAGTCTTATCACTGCCGCCATGTCCCTTGAACGTGCGCGTCGCAGCAAACTCGCCGAGCTTGTGCCCGACCAAGTTCTCCGTGATATACACAGGAATCCATGACTTTCCGTTGTGGACTGAAATGGTGTTTCCGACCATCTCAGGAATTATCGTAGAGCAGCGAGAATAGGTCTTGATAATCTTCTTTTCAGAAGTAGAAGACTTGTTCATCTCTGCGACTTTCTTAAAGAGCGACTTTTCTACAAAAGGCCCCTTCTTAACAGATCTTGACACTTTGAACTCCTATCCTACTTGGAACGGCGGCTGATGATAAAGCGGCTTGAAGTCTTCCGCTTATTGCGCGTCTTATAACCACGGCAGGGCTGTCCCCACGGAGTAACGGGATGATGTCCCTTTCCAGCTCCTTCTCCACCACCAAGCGGGTGATCGACAGGGTTCATTGCCATACCACGAACGGTAGGACGGATACCACGCCAACGGCTGCGACCAGCTTTTCCAAGCTTGGTGTTCATGCGGTCTTCATTGCCAACAACACCAATCGTCGCATAGCACTTTGCATTAATCCTGCGAAGTTCACCAGAAGGAAGGCGAATCGTAACGTACTCACCCTCTTTTGCAGAAATCAAGGCACTCGTACCTGCAGAGCGGACAAGCTGTCCACCGCGGCCCAGCGTCAACTCGATATTGTGCACTGTAAATCCGACCGGAATAGCAGAAAGCGGCAAAGCATTTCCCACGGTAGGAGCTGCATTTTCACCAGCCATAATCTTCTGTCCGACAGTCAACCCCTTCGGAGCAATGATATAACGCTTGTCACCGTCAGCATAGAAAATCAAGGCAATGTTAGCACTCCTGAACGGATCGTACTCAATCGTCTTAACCGTTCCGGGAATACCATGCTTCGTACGCCTGAAATCGATATCCCTATATTTCCTCTTGTGACCACCACCCTTGTGGCGGACAGAAATCCTTCCACCTGCGCCGCGACCACCATGGCGAGTCATGCCATGAGTCAGGCTTTTCTCGGGTTTATCGGCCGTCACTTCTTCACGAACCAAGTCAACCCTTGTCCGTGTACCTTTTGAATAAGGCTTAAATACCTTAAGAGCCATAACGTTCCCCTTATCTCTCATTCAAAGGCTCAAGCGCCTTCGAACACCTTAATTGTTTCACCAGGAGCAAGCTTGACGATTGCCTTCTTCCAGGCAGCAGTCTTGCCAAGCTTTCCACGAACACGCTTCTCCTTCCCGCGGACGTTCATAACCGTGCAGGAAAGAACCTTTACATTGAACAGACGGCGGACAGCCTCTTTAATCTGAATCTTGTCAGCCGACGGAAGTACCTTGAAAGTATACTTGTTCTGCTCGCGCAGCATGTTCGCTTTCTCAGTCAGCACTGGTTCGATAAGAATATCTTCGTAATTCATTACTCAGCCTCCAGTCCTGCATAGAATTCAGACAAGTTCTTTGCAGCTCCCTCGAGCATAATGATCTTCCTCGCGTAGAAGAGGTCATGTGCACAAAGGCGGTTGTAGGTCAGGAAGTGAAGCGTCGGAATATTGCGTCCGGCACGCTTGATCATCTTGTCATCATCCTTCAGGAGAAGGACGGTGCGCGTATCCTTGGCAAAGTTATTCAGAATCTTAACCAAATCCTTTGTCTTTCCGCTTTCAACCGTAAAATCTTCGATAACCGTCAGCCTATCCTGCTGAGCCTGCAGACTCAGGATAGACTTCATTGCAAGGCGCTTTTCCTTCTTGGGGATTGCGTAGCTGTAATCACGGGGCTTCGGTCCAAAGATTGTTCCTCCGCCAACCATAATCGGAGACTTCTTATCTCCGCGGCGGGCATTTCCCGTTCCCTTCTGCTTGTAAGGCTTTGCATTGCTGCCGTGAACCTCAGCCCTTGTCTTCGTACAGGCGGTTCCAACCCTTCTGTTTGCTAATTCGTTCGTGATGGCATAGTAAATGACATCCTCATTTACCGGAAGATTAAAAATCTTGTCGTCAAGATTAATAGTCCTCAACTCCTTACCATCGACTGAATAGACTTTCTTTTCCATAGTATCCTATTCCTCGACCTTACTTCTTAACAGCAGCCTTGACAATAAGGGTTCCGTTCTTGATACCAGGAACAGCACCACGGACCATCAAAACTGAAAGCTCAGGGTCAACCTTGACGATCTTCAAATTCTGCACCGTCACGCGCTCATGTCCCATACGTCCGGCCATCTTACAGTTCTTCAGCGTGTGTCCCGGCGTCGTGCAGCATCCGGTTCCACCAGCCTCGCGGTGGAACTTTGAACCATGAGACTTGCGTCCTCCATGGAATCCCCACCTCTTCATGACGCCCTGAAAGCCCTTACCTTTTGAGGTCGCGGTAACGTCGATGAATGAAACATCATTGAACAGCTCTACGCCCAGCGTATCGCCAACCTTGACTTCGCTGCCAAAATCACGGAACTCCTTGAGCTTGCTCTTCGGAGTCACCCCTTCGGGGAACTGGTTCGCAATGCGATGATGCTTTTCGTCTTTGGCAAGGACACCTTTCTTAAACTCGCCAACACCAAGCAGCACGGCATCATATCCGAACTTTTCCTGTGTCTTCGTAGCAATGACCGTGTTAGGATCGACGTGGATCACGGTAACAGGCGTCAAGTTTCCGCTTTCGTCAAACACCTGTGTCATTCCTACTTTTTTTGCTATCAGACCTTTCATCTGAACACTCCTATCAGCCGCCATCCCAGATCCCAGGGACCGTACTGTTTTTATTTCAGCAGAAGCAAAGCTTACTGCTTGATTTCTACATCTACACCTGCAGGAAGCTCAAGCTTCATCAGTGAATCCATAACATCCGCACTCGGGTTATAGATATCGATAAGACGCTTGTGCGTCCTCATCTCAAACTGCTCGCGCGACTTCTTGTTTACAAAGGGTGAACGAAGAACCGTCACCTTATTGACGCGTGTCGGAAGCGGAATCGGTCCAGAAACCGTTGCACCCGCATTCTTCACCTGCTGCACGATGTCTTTTGCACTCTGATCGATAAGCGCCACGTCAAAAGCACGAAGCCTTACGCGAATCTTGCCGTTTGCCATCATTTACTCCTGAAACGGCAGCTGCCCGTCCGCATCACGCGAAAGGACAACTGCCATCAATATCAAATTACCAGCTGAAAAGCCCGGACTACTCGATAACCTTCGTTACCTGACCAGAAGCAATCGTATGGCCACCCTCGCGGATAGCAAGCTTCAGTCCCTGATCCATAGCGATCGGGTGGATGAGCTCACCGATAATCTTAACGTTGTCACCCGGCTTTACCATGTCGACACCAGCCTCAAGCTCGACCGTACCAGTGATGTCCGTCGTGCGGAAGTAGAACTGGGGGCGATAACCGGTGAAGAACGGACTGTGGCGTCCACCCTCTTCCTTTGAAAGAACGTAGATCTGAGCCTCGAACTTCGTGTGGGGCTTGATTGATCCGGGAGCAGCAAGAACCTGACCACGGACGACATCCTTCTTCTCAACACCGCGGAGGAGGATACCGGCGTTATCTCCAGCCATACCCTCAGACAGGGTCTTGTTAAACATCTCGATACCGGTAACAGTAGAGCTCTGCGTCGGGCGGATTCCAACGATCTCAACAGGGTCGTTGAGCTTAACAACACCGCACTCGATACGACCGGTAACAACCGTTCCGCGTCCAGTGATCGTGAAGATGTCTTCGATCGGCATCAGGAAGGGCTTCTGATCATCGCGGACAGGATCATCAAACCAGGTGTCCATCGTTGTAAGCAGCTCTTCAATGCACTTCGTATTGTCAGGATTGTCAGACTCGTTCAAAGCCTTGAACGCAGATCCCTTCACAATGGGGGTATCCTCAGAGAAGCCGTACCCCTTAACGGTGTCGCGGACTTCCTCTTCAACGAGGTCAACCAGCTCAGGATCATCAACGAGGTCAACCTTGTTCAGGAAGACGATAATCTTCGGAACGCCAACCTGGCGGGCGAGCAGCAAGTGCTCCTTCGTCTGGGGCATAACTGAATCAGGAGCAGAAAC
>JAEEGL010957276.1_pt1 | contig 13656 bp, 11 predicted proteins | sample 9134231 | NCBI WGS metagenome assembly JAEEGL01 (sample SAMN16246548, study PRJNA631951) | gut metagenome | biome: gut microbiome; feature: rumen; material: fiber-attached | host: Bos | place: Iran: Karaj | collected 2018-10
ATAATTATGCCTGCGATAAACATCGGGATAAAGAGAATCGTCATGAGCAGCCAGCCCTGAAGATACTTGAAAGTACCTGCCGGTATAAAAATCAATACACCGGTAAGCAAAACACCGGCCAGAAATTTAATCATTGCCTGCATAAACAGCTTTCTATCCATGTATGCCTCTTTCATCCGTTTCTGAGTTATGTCTTCCAAGACATTAATATGATCTCTGTCAGGGCCGGACAAGTTTAAACACGATCTCTTTTTTACATGTTAACGGTACATCAGAGCATGCATCCGTAGGGCTGACGGTTATAAGGATCTTCCAGGAAGTATCCCTGAAATAAATCATCCTTTGGTAACAGGCAGCCACTCGAATAGCATGTCCTTCCCATATTCAGACTGGTCCTCATGCCATGTGAAGGTCCCGTCATCGTTAAAGGTGATGACGCCGGTACCATCCTCGTACTCCGGCTCCTGACTTATGACCTCACCATTACTGTCATATGTCACGATAAGCTTTGTACAGCCCTCATATTTGATGGTCAATGCTTCCGTATCCAGCTTGCCAATAATGTTCCAGCGTGCCAGTTCCGCCACACTGGAGCCCCAGTCGATGGTTATAAAGGCATCTTCTTTTCCTAAACATTCCACCAGTGCCCGGGCCCGATCGCACTGATATTCGCCGATGAAATTCATCACTGGGTTCTGCCAGTCGGGATCATCTTGAAAAACTGCAACAAAATCCGCACTCTTGTCCAACAACACAGTGATAACTGGCTCCGTAGAGAAATCCTCGCCATTTTTCGTCCACTTCACGAACAAGCTGCCTGCCTCCGCAGCAGCGGCAAAGGTGTATGTCGCAGGCTCGGCCAGATTGATCTGTGCAGACTGATAGGGCCACTCGGGATCGATCTCAGGGGTTTCTTCTCCCTCGGTATATTCGATCATTCCGCCAATACCCTCCGTATTGATGGTGACGAAAATTGTGGCTTCGGGGAGATCCAAAGGCATAAAGTGATAAGTCTCACCGTCCTCGACAACGAGCATCACACCATCTGTGCCTTCTTCTGTAACAGTGACTGTCAGATCATTTTTGCTTCCGGAAGAAGGAAGGGTTCCGCGCAGAGCGTTTCCTTCCTGTTGCAGCGTGCCGCCCCAGGAGTCCTCTATCAGGTCCTCACCCAGCATGCATCCCACATACCAGCCGGGCTCGTCAATGTCTTCCATCCAGGTAATGGAGAGGATATTCTCTTTTTCATCCTGGAAGTAGCCAGTCCGTGTCCATTCGGATGCCGCCGAACCCCCGGAACTGTTTTCCGTTTTTTTGCCGCCGCAGGCGACTGATGTAAGCAGCATGACTGCGCACATTGCAATAATAAGCAGTTTTTTCATCTCATTGCTCCTTACTCTTTATTTCTTTTGAGGGAGACCGTTCCCCCTTTATAATACTCTTTTTGATCAGTTCAACACAGGCCGGTATATTTTCATATTTGATCTCTCTTATCATGAATTGACCTCTATGATAACAATTCTATTTCGTTGACCCGCTTCGGGACAACAAGACTACTGATTCGATGTGCGAAGTCCAGGGGAACATATCCACCGGGACAGCTTTTACCGGTTTATATCCCAGCTGAAAAAGGATCTTACAGTCTCGTGCCATAGTAGCCGGATTGCAACTGATCATTACCATTTTCTCAGGTGACATCGACGCTGCTGCTTCTAGTGTTGTAGCCGTACATCCAGCACGGGGCGGATCGAACAGTATTATATTTGGGGATATTGACTCTTCATTAAGCTTTACAGCTGCCTCCTGCGCGTCAGCACAAATAAATGAAGCCTTTCTAAAATTGTTCTTTATCGCATTTATTCTTGCATTTTCTACCGCTGCAGATATGTTTTCCACACCTATCAGATGATTATCCCTGCATGACGCGCAAAGCCCTACCGACCCTATTCCGCAATAAATATCCAACACCGTATCGTCAGGAGAAACATCTGCAAATTCTCTTGCCTTTGCATATAATAGCTCCGACGCCGCCCTGTTCACCTGATAAAAAGAAGCCGGGGAAATCTCTAGTTCTATATCCGAAATCTTATCAGTTATTAGGCCGTCTCCCCAGAGAAAACGATAATCATCCGAAAGAATTACATTATCCCTTCGGGAATTATAGTTTATTATTACTGACGATATCTGAGGAAATCTTTGATGTATCATTTCCTTGAACTGTTGTTCATCAGAAAATTTCATTGTATTGATGACAAGACAGAGCACAATTTCCCCTGTTGTTTCAGATTTTCTAAGGAAAATATGTCTTACAGTCCCTTTCCCTGTCTCCTCACAATAAGCTTTTATTCCTTTATCATTTATATAATCAATGACCGTATCGGCTATGTCGGAAAACTCCTTTGGCTGAAGCAGACAATCCCCGCATTCAACAATGCGGTGGCTCCTTACTGCAAAAAAGCCGTATACTGCTTTTCCGTCAACCTCACGTACCGGATACTGAGCCTTGTTTCTGTATCTCCATATCTGAGGTGAAGGAATAACAGGAAGATACTCTATTTCTTTAAGCCCTCCTATGCGTTCGAGCGAGTCCTTTACCCATTTTTCTTTGATTCTGAGCGTTTCTTCATACTGCATATGCTGCAGGGAACAGCCCCCGCAGCGGCCGAACAACGGACACTCGGCAGCTTTTCTTGCCTTTCCAGGAATAACGATCTGCTCTATTCTGCCAATGCAATAGTGTGACAATACCTTGATGATCTTCACTTTTACCCTGTCGCCTGAAACACATCTCGGAACAAACACGGCTATCTCTTCAAAATGTCCCACACCTCTGCCGTCGTTTGTAACATCGGTAATATCAAGTTCAATGCAACAGTTTTTATTCAGCATTTTATGTCCTCTCGAAAGATTATTCACTCTGTTTAGCAATCGTCTTTAACAAATAATAGCACGAATGCATTTTAATAGCTATAATCCTGTTAACAAATTAAGAATTATTTAATTTTACTGTGGACATTAGAGGGAAAAAAAGTTATATTAGTAAGAGTATAGTTGTGTTTTAAATTGTATATTTTACATTATTTGCCCCAATTGTTTAAGAGCATTCTCTATATAACAACCGATTGATTTTTGAGGAGCACATATGAAAGATATTTGGAACAAGCGTTATACTGTTATTGCTATATACGCTTTTCTTGTTACTGCTGCAGCCATGTTGCTGCTGATGCTTCTTTTGAATTTTTCGACGGTATGCTCTAAGATCGGATATTTTTTATCTGTTCTTTCTCCATTTATTTGGGGCGGCGTTTTTGCTTTCGTTTTAAACCCTTTGCTCTCCTTTATCGAGAAAAAAGTGTTGATGCGGGTCTTTAAAAAGACAGTATTAACAAAGCGCATACGTGCTGTCAGCCTTTTTTTTACTTATGTTATCTTTTTCGGAATCCTTGCTCTTTTGTTTATTGTAGTACTTCCCCAGATGATGTCGAGTATTTCCACTATCGTCTCAAATTTTCCGACCTATGTTACTGCAGTCCAGCAATGGCTGATAAAAACCGCTTCTAACTTTCATTTAACAGGAAACAGCATCGACTACTTAAATGATTTTGTAAATACTGCAAGCGATCTGGTTTTTTCACGTCTTACCTCTATGGTTCCGACTATTATTTCCACAACCACCAAAATAATGGCCGGCATTCTCAGATTTGCCATTGGAATCATAGTCGGCATATACATGCTTTTTAATAAAGAAAAATTCTTTGCCCAGATTAACCGTCTCGCGCATGCAGTTCTTCCTGAACGAATCGTACATATTCTAGTGCAGATAGTTCATACAAGCGATGACATTTTTACCGGATTTATATCTGGCAAAATACTGGATTCTGCTATCATCGGTATTATTTGCTTTATCGTTATGATAGTATTCAAATGGCCCTATGCAGTTCTTATTAGCGTTATCGTAGGTATTACCAATGTTATCCCGTACTTTGGTCCCTTTATCGGGGCAGTTCCTTCAGCACTGATAATACTTACCGTAAGTCCATTAAAGGCTTTTTGGTTCTGCATTTTTATCCTGATACTTCAACAGTTTGACGGGAATATCCTTGGGCCTAAAATACTCGGATCCTCCACGGGGCTGTCCGCCATGTGGGTCATTTTTGCAATCACCGTTTTCAGTGCTATATTCGGAATCGTAGGTATGTTTATCGGCGTTCCCCTTTTTGCTGTAATTTACTCTATATGCAAGGATATCATTCACTGGAGGCTCGATAAAAAGGGCATGCCTGTTGAATCCGATAACTATGCATCTGAAGAAAATCCCATCCTGCGATGATCTTCTTCGGGGTAGATGTTTAATCTGTTCTGATTAACTGGAGAGGTTATTCCTTTCCGGTAAGATTATATATTTTTTGGAGGTACACCTTGAAAAAGAGTAAACTTAACATTATTCTGTGGATTGCAATAACAATAGTAGCGTTATTGTATATTTTCTTCTCCTGTCCCAACCTTAACCCGCTTTTCATCGAAGGCGCGGCATTCTGGGCCATTCTTATCACTGCTTATATCGGTGTTTGGCTTATCAACTACTGCGGTGATATCAGCCTTGATTTTGCAAAAGGCGTAAAAGAACCTATCGATTACGATATGAAACGCAATCCCCCGAAAGCCCCTATTATAGTTATTATTATTCCGTGGCTTTATATAATCGTAATGGTCATAGTCTTTTCCGTTCTCTTCCAGTGGAAGGCATACCGTGACCAGATAGGCGTCTCTGAAAACAAAGTATTCTCAAATGAGATACAGGCAGTTGACCTTGACGAACTTCCCGTAGTTGACCAATCGGTCGCAATTCGTCTGGCTCAGACCAAACTTGGTGAGCGTCCTTCACTGGGAAGCCAGGTCGAAATCAAAGATGCTACTCTTCAGCGTGTTAACGGCGATCTTGTCTGGGTCGTTCCGCTCTATCACTCAGGTTTCTTTAAATGGTTCGCAAACATGAGCGGTGCCCACGGATATGTTGTTGTATCCGCTACAGATATGCAGGATGTCAGATATGTTGAAAATCAGAAGGTCAAAATACAGCCTGCTTCCTATCTGCACCAGAATCTGAAACGTTATGCCCGTTTCACCGGTGGGCTTTTCACCGGTCTTACAGACTACTCGTTTGAGATCGATGATGACGGCACTCCATACTGGATTGTTACTACATATAAGAATCTGAAAGGATTCAATCTTCCCGAAGCTACCGGCGTGCATATTATTAATGCTTCTACCGGTGAGAATAAAAAATACAAAATTGAAGATGTTCCCGAATGGGTAGACAGAGTACAGCCTGTTGATTTCATAATTAAACAGATAAATAACTCCGGTAAATATATCCGCGGTATCTTCAACTTCTCCAACCGTGACAAGTATAAGACCTCCGAAGGCAGCATGATAGTTTACAACAACAAGCGCAACTATCTATTTACCGGTATCACCAGCGTCGGTTCTGATGAAAGTGCCATCGGTTTCGTAATGGTCGATATGAAGACCAAACAGTACAATCTATACAGTATGAGCGGCGCTACCGAAACCTATGCCCAGTCTTCTGCACAGGGTAAAGTTCAGCACCTTAACTATGAAGCTTCCTTCCCTCTGATCCTGAATGTTGATGCTCATCCAACCTATTTCATGACCCTTAAGGATAAAGCCGGCCTTATTAAACAGTATGCCTTTGTTAATGTTTCTAACTATTCTATAGTCGGTACCGGAGAAACCGTCTCTGATGCACTTCGCGACTATCGTAAGAATCTCAGCGGCGGCGGTTCTGTAGGACAGACTGACATTGCTGTTACAGAGGATGCAAAACGTACTATTACCGGTACTGTTATCAGAATAGGTTCTGATATCACATCCGGAGAAACGACCTATAAACTCATGGTCGAAGGTGTTGAGCAGTATATCTTCACCGAAACATCCAGCCTTTCCAACAAGCTTGCTCTTACTCAGGTCGGCGATACCGTAACGATAACCTATTATGAGACTCCCGGTGCCATGACCACAATGCTTGAATTTGATAATCTCGATCTTCCCGATTAAGTGTTACTTTTTACTCAAGGCTGTTTTAAATCACAACGAGGCTGTGTTTAATATCACAGCCGCGTTATTTTATTGCAAAATCTCCCGGATAATGTATCCGGGAGATTAATATATTATTTGAAAGCAAGATCAGCTTATATCAGCAGTATCCAGATAATCCGCTCCGTAATCGGTTATATACTGCTTCCTTCCTGCAAGGTTCTCTCCCAGAAGAAGATCAAACATGGCTGCTGTCATTGCAGCATCATCAGGTGTAATCTTTATCATCCTCCTCGTCTCAGGGTTCATCGTTGTCAGCCACATCATATCAGGCTCGTTTTCGCCCAATCCCTTAGACCTCTGCAATGTATACTTCTGACCCTCCAGCTTTTCCACTATCCTGTTTTTTTCCGCATCCGAATATGCGAACCATGTAGTATCAGGTGTGGTGATTTCATAAAGCGGGGACTCAGCAATATAGACATATCCCTTTTCTATAAGTGTCGGTGTGAGCGTATACAGCATCGTCAGGATAAGCGTCCTTATCTGAAATCCATCTACGTCGGCATCAGTACATATCACTATACGGCACCATTTCAGATTGTCTATATTAAATGTCGACAGCTCCTTATTTGCCTTGCTCTTCACTTCAACTCCGCATCCCAGGACCTTGATGATGTCGGTAATGATATCGTTTTTGAATATTCTGTCATATTCGGCCTTAAGACAGTTCAGTATTTTGCCTCTTAAAGGTATGATAGCCTGAAACTCTGAATCTCGCCCCAGCTTGCAGGCTCCCAGCGCTGAATCTCCTTCAACGATATAGAGTTCTCTTCGGGATATATCCTTCGTACGGCAATCGACAAACTTCTGTACCCTGTTTGCAATATCCACTCCGCCGGCAAGTTTCTTTTTCAGGTTAAGCCTGGTCTTTTCGGCATTTTCCCTGCTGCGCTTGTTCACAAGGATCTGTGCTGCTATTTTTTCTGCTTCATCGGGCTTTTCAATAAAATACACCTGAAGATTGTGCTTTAAAAAATCAGTCATCGTCTCCTGAATGAAGCGGTTCGTTATTGCTTTTTTCGTTTGATTCTCGTATGAGGTCTGAGTGGAAAAAGATGAAGAAATATAAACGAGACAGTCCTCAATATCAGCAAACGTGACTTTTGACTCATTTTTAAGATATTTCCCGTTTTGTTTTAAATAGCTGTCAACTGCAGAGACAAATGCACTCTTTACTGCCTTCTCGGGAGCACCTCCATGCTCGAGCAAACTGGAATTATGCTAGTATTACAATAGATTTACCTTTACAGAAAAACAGAATGCCGCCGACAGTTTTACCTTGTATTCACTTTTATCTTCGCGGTCACGTCCTTTTCTGTCAGCCTGCCAGAACTGAACAGGCGTCAATGCTTCATCACCTGCAATCTCCGACACATAATCCTGTATACCGTTTGCATAAAAGAATTCTTTTTCTTCAAAATCGCCTGACTGTGTCTGCATTTTAAAGATAAATGTTATCCCGGGATTGACAACTGCCTGACGTTTTAAAGTCTCGTAAAAATATTCCGGCATTATCTCAATATCAGTAAATACTTCTATGTCAGGACGCCAGCGTATCACGGTACCGGTACGTTTTCCTGATGACTGTTCACAGAAAAGGCCTCCCTCGTTTTCACCTTTTTTGAAGCGAAGGCTGTAGTGCTTCTTATCACGATAGATATCAGCTGTCATATATTCCGAAGCATATTGTGTCGCGCAGAGGCCCAGACCGTTAAGTCCCAGAGAATACTCATAACTTTCGCCTTCATTGGTATTGAACTTTCCTCCGGCATACAGCTCGCAGAAAAGCAGTTCCCAGTTATAGCGTTCTTCCTTTTCATTATATTCCACAGGAATTCCGCGGCCATAATCTTCTATTTCAATAGAAGCGTCTGCAAATCTGGTTATTATTATTCTGTCTCCGTACCCTTCGCGGGCTTCATCTATCGCGTTTGAGAGAATCTCAAACACTGCATGCTGGCAGCCCTCCACCCCGTCAGAGCCAAATATTACTCCCGGGCGCTTTCTTACTCTGTCAGCTCCCTTCAGAGATGATATGCTTTGATCGTTATAAGTGTTTTCAGATACTTTTGCCATGGCTCCTCCTACACCGTGTTCTATAAAAGCCGTTCAAAATGAACGGCTTTTAATAACTATTCTATCTCTATAGTCAGATTATCATTGCTTTTGTTCCCTGCAGACTGATTAGAAGGACGCCTTACCGCACCGGCTCTTGCCTTCAATGCGGCACGTTTGTGTTCTTCCCTGAGCTGTACTGCCTCTTCTATATTACCTGTTTCCATAAGCAGCTTGAACTCGTCTCCTCCAACCGTTTCATTATCATACAGGTAACCCGCGATAAGCTGAAGCTGCTGCATATGGTTTTCCAGTATTTCTCTGCTCTTGTTATATGCATTTTCAATCACGGCACGGATTTCGATATCAATAGCTGATGCCATCTGTTCTGAATAGTTTCTGGTATGGCCTATATCTCTTCCGAGGAATACTTCATTCTCATCTTTTCCGTACACAACAGGGCCTATTTTGTCGCTGAATCCGTAACGTGTTACCATTGCAGTGGCTACCTTTGTAGCTCTTTCAAGGTCATTTGATGCTCCGGTGGAAATATCATCAAGTGTCAGAAGCTCTGCCACTCTGCCTCCCAGCAGCGTGACTATGCCCTCCGCCATCTCTGTACGGGTGTGGTACTTTTTATCCTCTTCAGGCAGCGACATCGTAAAACCTCCTGCCGCTCCCCTAGGGATTATTGATATCTGATGCACGGGATCCTGGGACGGAAGATAGTAGGTGCATACAGCGTGACCCGCTTCATGGAAGGCAGTAAGTCTTTTTTCTTTTTCGGACATTACTGCAGAACGCTTTTCGGGTCCTGCCACTACTTTTATAAGTGCTTCCTGAAATTCAGGCATCGTAATAGCCTTGAGATTCCTCTTCACAGCCAGCAGTGCTGCTTCATTGACGAGATTCTCGAGGTCTGCACCGGTAAATCCCGGAGTGGTCTTTGCCACTACTGAAAGATCTACGTCAGGCGCTATCGGCTTGTTTTTGACATGTACCTTAAGTATTGCTTCCCGTCCTTTGATATCAGGATAATTAACATATATCTGCCTGTCAAAACGTCCAGGTCTCAGAAGTGCCGGATCAAGTATATCCTTCCGGTTAGTTGCTGCAATTATTATTATCCCGCTGTTAGAGCTGAAACCGTCCATCTCAACAAGCAGCTGGTTCAATGTCTGTTCACGCTCATCATGACCGCCACCGAGACCGGCGCCTCTCTGGCGTCCCACGGCGTCAATCTCATCTATAAAGATGATGCTCGGGGAATTCTTCTTAGCCTGTTCAAACAGATCACGAACACGCGAAGCACCTACACCGACAAACATCTCGACAAAATCCGAACCGGATATGGAAAAGAAAGGAACGTCAGCTTCTCCGGCAACGGCTCTTGCCAACAGTGTTTTACCTGTTCCCGGCGGTCCCATGAGGAGGACTCCCTTAGGAACATGTGCACCGAGACTTGAAAACTTGCTCGGGTTTTTTAAGAACTCAACGACTTCAACAAGCTCCTCTTTTTCTTCATCGGCACCGGCTACATCTTCAAATGTCACCTTGCGCCCCTCTGCATTGGTGCGTGGCTTTACTTTTGCAAAACCCATTACGTTGCCGCCGCCCCGCTGCTGACGAAGCATCAGCCACCAGAACACCAGCATAACACCGATAAGCAGCACGGACGGTATGAATGAAAGCCACCAGGGAACCTCCTGAGCCGGCTCAAAGTCATATACCATGGGTGCATCGGGATGAGCTTCATTATATTCTTCGATATAAGGGGCAGTATTATTGATGAAAAGGGTAATATGCGGTACGCGGTATACGATCTTTTCATCTGATGACGTTACCGTCATCTCCAGATCTCCGCTTCCGACATTCATGGTGAATTCGGTTACCTCTCCCCTTTGGAAATAACCTATTATCTCGGAATATTTATATTTTGTAACTGACGGTTTTAATGAAAATAAGAATGTCGCTATCAGTACCAAGGCAAGCATGATTGCCAGATAGATACCTAAGCCTTTCGGTCGCTTATTAGTCAAACGATTCCACTCCTGTCGTTAATTGCTCTCTGTTTATTTGGTATAAACTGCAGGGTCCAATACTCCAACATAAGGCAGGTTCCTGTATTTTTCATCATAGTCAAGTCCGTACCCCACTACAAATTCATCGGGTATGCTGAAACAGATATAGTCGGGATGTATCTCCACCTGACGCCTGTCAGGCTTGTCAAGCAGTGTGGCGATGCGTATACTGTTCGGATTGCGTTTCTTTATAAGTTCACGCAGGTATGACAGAGTCATACCGCTGTCAAGAATATCTTCAACTATAAGTACGTCCCAGCCTTGAACGGGTTTATCCAGATCTTTAATGATCTTTACCTCACCGCTGGTCTTTACACCGGATCCATAGCTGGAAACTGACATGAAATCCAGTCTTAAAGGTTGCTTGATGTTCCTTACAAGGTCCGACATGAAAACGAACGAACCTTTAAGCACACCTATTAGCAGCAGTTTCCTGCCCTCGTAATCCTGAGTTATCTTTTCTCCAAGGGTCTTGACCGCTTTTCTGATATCATCCTCACTCAATAGTACTCTGGTGATGTCACTATGACAGTCCATAATACCCACACTCCGCATATCATTAATCTGTTGTGATTCTGCATATATTCACGGTATTCTTTCCTACCGCTGCGCGTTCATCTGCTCCGATTCCTTCAGCCCAGATTATTCCGGATTCATCAGCCAGAATCAGTATCTTTTCTCTCTCCGCGATCGGAACCGACAGCTCGTTCAATATCGTTTTCAGTTTTTTCGTACATCCCCTGCCTGCAGGCCGGAACTTATCTCCCGCAATACGGTTTCTTATGCAAACAGTATTTATTATTTTATCATAATCAAACACGTTTTTTAAGTACGGCGCAGATTTTTTCGGAAAAAATTTCACTCCGTCATAGGAAGCGGTTTCTATAGTGACTTCCCTTCCGTTGAAAGCGATATCTTTCTTTTCCCCTGCTGCCGGCAGTGTTATGTTTTTATATAGGTTTCCTGCATGCTCTGTTTTTTCTTTTTTTCTTAAAAGTCCTCCGCCGACTTCAATCACTACATTCCCGGGAAGGTTCACTGCTCCGAATCCGTTTTCCAGTATATCAGTTATCAATGCAATATGTCTGCTTTCACATCCAGCCTCGTACTGCCGTGCTATTCTGATGATAGCTCTGCTTCTTACGGCAGGAGGCAGATTAAACAGTTTCCCTGCATCATAAGCCTCTCCCCTGAGTGCATCTTTAAGGGCCGTTTCTGCCATCTGCGCAAGCTGTTCATTATCCTGACAGAGGGCACTTCTGGCGTGGCAAAGCTGTGAGTCAATATCCGGTGCCAGTTCCTTCATTAGCGGAATAAGCTTCAGCCTGACCTTATTGCGAAAATACATATCGTTCAGATTAGTGCTGTCCACGACATATTCCTGACCGATATCCTTTAGATAATCCCTTATCTCAGTCGACGTGCATTCAATAAGCGGTCTGATTATATTATCTCTTTTGGGAGGTATTCCGCAGAGACCTGCCGTTCCGGTACCCCTTAGCAGATTTATCAGCATCGTTTCGTTGCTGTCACTCGCAGTATGAGCAGTAGCGATCTTTCCTTTTCTGTTTTCCTCTGAGAACACCCGATATCTTACTTCTCTTGCTGCCTGCTCCAGGGACATGCCTCTTGCCTGTGATTCTGCCTTTATATCGGCACGGTGCAGTATATACTCGACGCCCAAACGCATACACAGATCTTTAACAAAAGCCTCGTCGCGATCGCTTTCGTCCCCTCTGAGCATATGATTGATATGACAGACCTTTATCTTGAGTTCATACTCTTCCTGAAGCGAATTCATGATAATAAGAAGTGCAACAGAGTCCGCTCCCCCCGAAACACCCAGCAGAACTCTGTCACCTTTTTCGATCATATTATACTTTTCGATAGTACGGCGCACTCTATCTATCATATTCCCTGTACTCCATCTCCGAGAATCGGGTCTGCTGATCGTTCCATCCCAGTTTTGCAGTACCGGTTGCTCCGTGTCTGTTTTTGCCGACAATACACTCCGCAACATTGTGTTCCTGAGTTTCCTTGATATAATATGCTTCGCGGTACAAAAACAGTACAACATCAGCATCCTGCTCTATGGATCCTGATTCACGAAGATCGGAAAGCTGCGGTCTCCTGTTCTCCAGTGATCTGGTCTCCGGTCCTCGCGAAAGCTGAGAGAGCACCACCACCGGAACATCCAGTTCTCTGGCCATTATTTTCAGAGCTCGTGTCATGGCCGAGACCTCCTGTACCCGGTTTTCGTGCCTGCCTGAGGATGATAACAGCTGCAGATAGTCTATAACAACAAGGTCAAGCTTTCTCATTCTGCGCAGCTTTGCCTTTATCTGTCCTACCGTTACGGCAGAGGTGTCGTCAATATACAGCGGGGACTCGGCTATCACATTAGCTGCATTCTGTACCTTGCTCCAATCCCTGGGAGAAAGTTCACCATCCCGCAGTTTTGTCCCGTCAAGAAGTCCCTCAGAGGCAATAAGCCTCATTGCAAGCTGCTCGCAGCTCATTTCAAGTGAAAAAACCGCGACTGTTTTCCCCGACTTAGCCGCATTCATCGCGATATTCATTGCAAAGGAAGTCTTTCCCATAGCCGGGCGTGCGGCTATGAGGATAAGGTCTGAACGGTTAAGCCCTCCTATCAGTTTGTCAAGTGACTTGAATCCTGTCGAAATACCCTGATAATTTTCTTTGTTTTCCGATGAGAGCTTCTGAAGCATATCATAGGTTTTAAGTATCATGTCTCCAGCTTTTGTGAGGCTGTTCACCATTTTGCCGTGGCGTATATCATATATCTTCTGTTCCGCCATATCAATGAGTTCTTCAGCACTGGCTGAAGAATTCTGTGTATCCGTTATTATTTCTCCTGCCGTTTCCAGAAGGCGGCGGGAATAATAATGATTGCGTACTATCTCTATGTACGAGGCAAGATTTGACACGGTTGGAACTGTCTGGGCAAGTGTTGCAAGATAGAGTTTTGCATCCTCATCGTTTTCGAATATCGAGGCTTCACGTACTGCTTCAAGTACAGTAACGATATCAATGGGCTTCGATTCGAGGAACATTTCAGACATTATTTCATATATCGCCCTGTTCTGCGGCAGATAGAAACATTCCGGCGTCAGCGTTTCAAGCGCCTGCGCCAGATTATCCACTCCGAAAAACACAGAACCGAGTATTGACTGTTCTGCTTCCGGGGAATATGGAAGCCTTTGATCATAAAGATCCAGAGACACTGAGTTCATGTCTACCATCCTCTGTAATTATTACTCCTCGCTGTATACCAGTACGAATATATTAGCCGAAATTCCGGAATATAGCTTCAGCTCCGCCCCATATGTGCCGAAGGTTTTAATATCTTCCATAACGATCTTACGCCTGTCAATATCTA
>JAEEGL013869626.1_pt1 | contig 13656 bp, 10 predicted proteins | sample 9134231 | NCBI WGS metagenome assembly JAEEGL01 (sample SAMN16246548, study PRJNA631951) | gut metagenome | biome: gut microbiome; feature: rumen; material: fiber-attached | host: Bos | place: Iran: Karaj | collected 2018-10
ATCAATTCCGACAAAAAGAAATTCCTCAAGACGATCCGATACGAACTAATCTCCACTCCAGCATATCTGTGGAAAACAAAGGATAAGCACATCCTGTACTTGGCAAGGTCGCTTAAGACTCGACAATCGTTCCTTTCTATATGGGAAAAACTGAAGGATTTCTCACTGCCATACAGTGCCGAGAAATCCTAATGACCGATTTGGGTTTATCGTTATTTTTCAGCATATAGCAAAAAAAATCGGGCAGCCTGTTCAGCTACCCGAAAACTATAGTATTATATAATGGTGTCCGGTAAAAAAAGCGCTGCGCCCGGCCCTAAAGGACGCTTGCGTAAAGTATCGGAGCAAGAAGGTGCTACTGACTTTCCAGGATACCTACGTTGCACGTTGTCTTGAGGAACTGTTCCGGCGTGACGGTGAAATATCCCTTGTCGCCCCATCGGGTGCCGTAGGAGTTGAGGCATAGTAACCGTTCCTTCCCGCTTTTGTCTTTTTGCAACCCCACTATCGCTACGGCATGCTGGGAGTGATGGCGCCTGCCATACTCCCAATAGACGGCGTGACCCTGTCTGAGCGCCTGCACGACGCGGTGGAGGATGTCATCAAGCGAAGCGCAGATGTACTTGTGATGGCCGTAGTTGTCAGGATCGTCAAGGACGTAGGAGGGAGGAGGGGTGAGGGAGGTGGAGGGAGGAGAGTTGGAGGATGAGCTATGGGGGATGATGAGCGCCATTGGCGGGGCGTACCAGTGGAAGTGTATCCAGTACATCAGGCTTTCGGCAAACAGCTGCGGCGTGTAGCGCATGGAGTAGAAATAGAACGATGCCGGTGAGCCGTTCCAGCCTTCCTCCACCGGCGGTATGGCAAAGGAGAAGGACGGCAGCAGCTCTGCCATACGTTGCCGCAGCGTGCGCATGTCACGGCTCTGCTGTGCCAGGAGCATCAGCTTGCGCTCCATGACGCGGCTGTTGTTTACCATCGTCTCCTCAAAGTGATAGGGCACCAGCCCGTAGTCGTTGATAAGCCTCAGGGCCTCAGGGCCTATGCCGCGCGTAGTGAGCCTATGCCCCTCAAGCCCCCTCCCGGCCTCCCCATGAGAGAGAAGCCCCCTCCCGGCCTCCCCCTTGGGGGAGGTGGACAGAATGGTATGGGGATTATCGTGCATGGTAGTGAATAACGCCTCCGTCTGTTCCTGCAGGTGGCGCGCAAGGAGCCATTGCCGCGACAATGCCACGCTGTCACCACGACGCACGGACTCATGTTCTATGCACGCACACATTGCATAAATCCAACAGGCAGAGGTATGGCCCTGGTCCGTGCGCTCTTGTCGGTCACAGGAAACAAGAAACATAAGGCATAAAAGAAGAAAGCCTACTCGCAGCCTACAGCCCCCTCCCGACCTCCCCCTAAGGGGAGGAGTACTAAACTGAGGTTTAAGAGGTTTATAAATCATAATTTCCCTTCGTTCGTTAGCCGCGATTGCATCGCGGAATGACTGCTTCACGTTCTGTTTTCATCGCGGAATGACTGCATAACACTTCGTTGCCGTTCACGTCCCCCTCCCCCAGGGGAGGGCTGGGGTGGGGCTTCGGGGTGGGGCCTCACCCTCTCACCATCTCCAGCAGCTCTTCGCCGGTGAGCTTGTGACTCATGTCCGTACCGTCAAGGATATTCTCCACCATGTCCTGCTTGCGTCGGTGCAGGCGCTGTATCTTCTCTTCTATGGTGCCCGAGGATATGAGGTGATAGACGGTGACAGCGCGGCGCTGTCCTATACGGTGTGCACGGTCTGTGGCCTGCGACTCAATGGCGGGGTTCCACCACGGATCGGTGTGTATGACGTAGTTGGCGCGCGTCAGATTCAGTCCCAGACCGCCGGCCTTAAGCGAGATAAGGAACACGGCGGGGGAATCCTTGCCGCTCTGAAACTGTTCGACAAGGCGCTGACGCTCCTTGATAGGCACGGAGCCGTCTATATATAAATAAGGTATATCAGCATCGGTGAGGGCTTCGCGTATCTGCGACAGGTAGGTGGTGAACTGTGAGAACACCAGCACGGCGGCTTCGCTGTTGCCCTCCACAATGGTGGAGAGCAGCTCCAGAAGCGCCTGCGTCTTGGAGGGGCAACAGGCCGTCATGCGCAGACGTGTTATCTCGGCAAGCGTATTTACGCCCACTGAGGTGCCGAGGTCTTGCAGCAGCATGGTCTCCGCACGCTGACGGATGGCTTCATAGCGCGCCATCTCGTCGGCAGAGAGCGTCACATGCTGGTAGATTTCCTCCTTCTCCGGCAGCTCCTGCGCCACTTTCTCCTTCGTGCGGCGCAGCATGAAGGGCTTGATGAGACGGTCAAGGGATCGCTGTACCTCCTCGTCGTGCAGCAGTTCGATGGGCTGTATGAAGCGGCGGTTGAAGTCTTCAAACGTGCCCAGCAGTCCGGGATTGACAAATTGGAAAAGGTTCCACAGTTCGCCAAGGTGATTCTGCACCGGCGTACCTGTGAGCATGATGCGATAATCACTCTTCAGCCGCATGGCAACGGCGCTTGTCTTGGCGCCGCGGTTCTTGATGATGTGCGCTTCGTCAAGGCAAATGGTCTTCCATTGCTTCTTCGTTATGAAATCCTTCACGCTCAGCAGCAGCATGTATGTCATCACCACCACGTCTCCTGTCTTTGCCTTCTCAATGGCAGCACGGCGGTCAGTCTCAAAATTGAGCATCGTGACACGCAGCGACGGAGCGAATTTCTCCATCTCCGTGCGCCAGTTGGGTGCTACGGAGGCCGGTGCTATGACCAGCGTAGGCCCTTCGTCGGCCTTTGACAGTAGGAAGGCGATGGTCTGTATGGTCTTTCCCAGGCCCATATCGTCGGCCAGCAACGCTCCCGCACCCCAGCTGTTGAGGCGCGATATCCAATAGAAGCCTTCCTTCTGGTATTCACGCAGCGTGGCGCAGAGCGTCGGGGGGATAGGTGCCTGCCAACTGCCGCTCTGCAGTATCTTCTCGCGCAGGGCGCGCAGCTCCGCATCTTCCTCTATGTGCATCTCACCATCAAAGAGGTCAGCACTTAGCACGGCAGCAGAGAACTTGGACATCTGCACCTTGCCGTGGTGGTGTGTGGCGATGGTGCTGAGCTGATAGAGCTGGCGGCGCAGGCTGTCAGAGAGTGCCAGGAACTCACCGTCACTCAGCTGTATGTAGTTTCCGCGAGCCTGGCCCGCAAGGTCGAGCAGCTGTGACATTGTGAGGACACGGTCACGATCCACCTCCACAGAGCCTTCCAACTCAAACCATCCGTTCTCATTCTTCTTGATAGTGCCGCTCCATGAGGATGCCGAGGCACCCTGACGACGCACCCGCAGCTGCGCCCCCTCAGGCCATTCGCATTGCAGCTGACTGGGGTTGATCTGCACATACTCCAGGAGTGACAGCAGTTCGGCTGTGTCAAGCTCCACCTCTGTCTCTCCTAACAGGCCATTATCCTCAATGAAATGGGAGAAAATTGCCGCTTCTTCAGCCAGGTGTCGCCTCACTCTGGTGCGCTGACGATGCTCCTCGCCGGCCTCATTGACGATGACCTGTTCGTCTGTCACCATCTCCTCGCCCTGCCCGGGCACGCAATGCAGGCGTCCACCGTCGATAGGGCGTATGAAGAACTCAGCCAGATAATGCTGCCGTCCCGCAGGGCGCACCTGCATGATGAGCGTCGCCGTACCCTCGGCAGTAGGCAGCGTGGAGCCTCCCGGCAGCAGGTCGCTGTGGATTTCTATGCGTCCGTTGATGTCTGTCAGCAGTTCCTTGAGGCGTTGTCGCTCGCCCTCGGCATAGTGCAACCTGCTGAACAGGCGTGCGAAGAGCGTCTTCTCCTCATCGGTGAGGCTGATGAAACTGATGTCTGCCAAACCCCGGTTGATGATAAAGGCCGTCTGTGTGAGTGCCTCGGCAGGCACGTTGCTATGGATATGGTAACCGTTGCGGTCATGAAGGATGTTGACATATGGCACTTCCTGAGTGACCTGCACCAGCGTGTACGGCGAATAACGCCCCACATAGAGGCGGCTTTCCTTCACCATCTGCGGCAGTATGGCCTCAACGGACATCCTTCCGCCTGCCATACGCTTGCCTGCTCCCCAGCGGCCATCCTTCAGCATCGTCTGCTCGCGGCGCTCAACATCACGTGAACGCATGTCGGGCATGAAGTAGGCAATGCGCGTGGGACGCTGGACGGGAACGATCTCAGGCACCGGAGGCAGATCGAACAGCAGGCTTCGCTGACTGAAGATGTACCACTGCGACCGTATGTCGCTGAACTCTGTCACATCGGGCGTGATGTGCTGGAACTCAAACATCTGCTTGGCCAGCACACGATCCATGATGTGTTCGCTGGTCAGAAGGTTTGAGAGGTTCGTCTTAATCTGCCGCTCCGTCATGCTGCGGAAGAGGATGCCGTGCAGCACCTTGCCCGCCATAGTAGCCTGACGCTCCAGCGATTTAGCCACTATCAGGGAGCGTTTGCGCCCCTCCTCCGTGCCGCTGCGGTAACAGCCGAGGACAAAGAGGAAGTTCTCTATGATGTATGGGAAGTGGCGTGCAAAGGAGTGATTGCGCATCACGGCACGCCTGAAATGGTCTTGCGCCAGCTGCTCGTGGCCCATCAGCTCCTCGTGAATGGCTGCAATAAAACGGTGTGCAGACACCTCGGGATAGAGCGTAGCGGGCACGGTGCCGTTGCAGAAGTAGTCATAAAGGTCTATGGAATGATTGAACGCCATCAGGGAATGGAACTCCGGGTGGCGGTCCTGCCCGCTGTAACGGTTCAGGAGTTGGCGAAGATACGCCACATCGACAGTCAAATGATTGTCGAAGATATTCTTCATTGCATACTCCATCAGCGTCACAAAAGTGTTGTGATTGAAGAGCAGCAATAGCGAAGCAAAGTCGGGATTGGGCACTACCTCTACAAGAATGTCGTAGTGGTGGCTCAATTGATAGTCGTCTATTTCCTCAATGTTGACGTCCTGATAGTTGCTGCTGATGTATTTCCACAGCAGACGCTGTATGTATGTAGGCTTCAATATGCCTGCCGCAGCCTTCAGCACTTCGATGGTCATGCCCGGAGTGTCCCTGACGAGCGATATCATCGTGGGTACCATCAGCCTGTCGGCGATGCGATACTCGTAGGTGTCCGAGCGCCAATTGTAGTCATACTGCATCAGCAGACCCGCATCAACGAGGGACTTGAGTACGAATTTCAAGTCCGTGCAGGGCTCACCAGAGAGTTTTTCCAATACTTCTCTGGTTCTTCCCACCTGATGCCCCTCGGTATCAAAGAGGGCAAAGATGGTGAGCAGACGCTGCTGCTGTGGTGACAAGGAGGTCAAGGTGGCAGTTGGTTATTTAGAGCACTCAAGTTACTCTGCTGTGGTGCTCAAGTTATGATACAGAAAAAGCCAGGGCATAGGCCTTGATGCGCTTTACCATAGCCAGAAGACCATTGGAACGCGTGGGCGAAAGGTGGTCTTTCAGGCCTATGGCCTCAATGAAATAGAGGTCGGCATCAAGGATATCCTTGGCTTTCTGATTGTTTATGACGCGTATGAGCAGGGTTATTATACCCTTAACGATGAGCGCATCGCTCTCTGCACGGAAGCAGAGACGGTCACCGTCTCGGTCGCATTGTAGCCATACGCGGCTCTGGCAACCGTCTATCAGGTTCTGTTCGGTCTTATATTCATCGGGCAGCGGCTCCTGCTCATTGCCCAAATCGATAAGCATCTGGTACTTATCCATCCAGTCATCAAAGCAATTGAACTCTTCAATGACCTCGTCTTGGATCTCGTTTATTGTCATATCTACTGTGTTTTATCGTTCATTAAGCTGTTGTTGAAACCTTGTCTGTGCCGCGATTAAATCGCGGCGCAATTGACGAAGGAGGGGGATTGCATTTTTAAGTGTCTCCTGTTAAATCGCGGTGCAATTGACAAAGGAGGGGGATTGCATTTTTAAGTGTCTCCTGTTAAATCGCGGTGCAATTGACAAAGGAGGGGGATTGCATTTTTAAAATTGACGAAGGAGGGCTCAGGCATTCTGAATTACAAAGACTTTGTCGTTTGGTCGCACCTTTTCGGGGACTGCAATGCTGATGCGCTGACCCTTGAGGGCGGTCTGAACGGGCTTCAAGTCAAAGCGTATCTCCTCTACCTTGTCTATATATAGGGCTCCCGTCGTGGGGCCGGTGATAAGCAATTTGTCGCCCACATGGATGTCATGGGCCTCAACTTGGAACTCTGCCACGCCGATTTTTGAGAAGTATTTGATTGTCTTTGCAGCATAGACCTTCTTCTCCGTAGCCTTAGAGCCGTAGGCGTCGTTCCACTCTCCGAGCGTCTTGCCTTGGTAGTAGCCGTCCCAAAAGCCTCGGTTGAAGACTGCCGCGAGTCGCTTATCCCACTCGTCGCAGAGGCTGTTCCACCGCTCCCGTGCTGCCTCCGTAGCCTTTTCGCTGCCCTCCGGGAACAGTATCGAAGCCTCGCGGATGGCCTCTTTATAACATCTCACAACGGCATCGACGTACTCCGGACCGCGGGCACGCCCCTCAATCTTGAAGACACGCACGCCGGCAGACATCATTTTGTCTATGAAACGGATGGTTTTGAGGTCCTTCGGCGACATGATATACTTGTTGTCTATCTCCAATTCGTTGCCCGTCTCAACGTCTGTGGCCAGATATTGCTCCTCATACTGAGGCGCATCGTTCTGCGAATGTATCTCGCCGTCAGCCGGCAGAGCCTCCACCTTATATCCCCTGCGGCATATCTGCACGCACTCACCACGGTTGGCGCTGCGGTTGGCATTGTGCAACGACAGGTAACACTTGCCGCTGACAGCCATACAGAGGGCTCCGTGACAGAACATCTCTATGCGGATAGGCTTGCCATTGGGGCCGCAGATGCCCTCGGCAACGGCCTGTTCGTGGATTGTTCTCACCTGGTCCATACGCAGTTCGCGCGCCAATACCACCACGTCGGCAAACTGAGCATAGAACCGGAGCGCCTCGATATTGGAGATATTGAGCTGTGTGGAGAGGTGAACCTCCTGCCCCACCTGGCGGCAATACATCATCACAGCCACGTCAGAGGCTATGACAGCAGAGATCTCCGCCTCCTTTGCAGCGTCTATTATCTCACGCATCTGCTCCAGATCCTCACCATAGATGATGGTATTGACCGTGAGATAGGACTTTACGCCCCGCTCCCGGCAGGTCTGCGCTATCTCCTTCAGGTCGCTGATGGTAAACGTGGAAGCGGAGTGAGCACGCATGTTCAGCTTCTCAATGCCGAAGTATATGGAGTCGGCACCGGCATTAAGGGCTGCTGCGAAGCTCTCACGGGAGCCCACCGGAGCCATGACTTCAAATGTATTATCGCTCATGCTATTCATCTGATTTATCTTTTTGTAACTGTATATTTCCCTTTGGCAGCAGCAATGTCATTGCAAACCCTACGAGGAAGATTGTCAACGTGCCGAGTACTATGGCCAGATACTCGTGTATTCCGCTCTCCGGCAGCCCCAGCCAGGTGTCGGCGCTGATCCATGCAATAACGAGAAAGCCGCATATCACGCCTATCATCGCCGCCATCCTGCGCCGCTCCATGCCTGCCTTGCCAGTGCCAATGATGGCAAGCAGGAACAGTCCGAGCATGCCACCGCTGAAGATACTGGACAGTTTCCACCATGCGTCGAGTATGCTCTCCACATTGACCAGAGCCAGAGCCACCGTCGATCCGAGCACTCCGACAATGAGACAGGAGCCTTTCAGCACCGTGATATCCTCACGCTCGGAGGTCTGTGAGCGCAGACGCTTGTAGTAATCAGTCAGCACTATCGTTGCCGAACTGGTGATGCTGGTCGCCACGGTACTCATACCGGCAGCGAAGATGCTGGCTATCAGCAGTCCCGTCAGGCCTACCGGCAACTGATTGACAATGAAATAGGGGAACACATAGTCGGGCAGCAAGCCGTCAGGCAACTGTCCTGGTTGCAGTTTGTAGTAGGCATAGAGCGCCGTGCCTATCATGAAGAACACGAGAGAGACGGGTATGAAAAGGTATCCGCCGAAGAGCGCGGCCTTCTTTGCCTCGCGGTCAGACGTGGCGGTATGGTATCGCTGCACGTAGTTCTGGTCTATGCCATAGTTCTGCAGGTTGATAAAGATGCCATATATCATGCAGACCCAGAAGGTGCTGGTGCTCACATCAGTCAGCGAGAAGCTGCCGAGCGACATCTTTCCATCATTAATGGCAACGTCAAGAGCCGCCTGAGGGCCTCCAGGCATGTAAACGAGGAGCAGCGCGAGGCATAGCAACGCTCCTCCGATGAGGATTATTCCCTGCACCGCCTCAGTCCATACCACAGCACGTATGCCGCCGGAGATGGCATAAAGCAGTATGGCGATGCTGGTAACGAGGATGACAACGTGTATCTCCCAACCCATCAGGACGTTCATAGGCAGCGCAAGCAGATAGAGAATGCTGCCCATTCTGGCTACCTGCGTGAGCAGATAGCAGGCCGAGGCGTACATCCTGGCCCATACGCCGAAGCGTTCTTCCAAAAAGGAGTAAGCGGAAACGGACCACTGCTTGCGATAGAACGGCACGAAATAGCGTGCCGCCACATAGGACGCAATGGGTATGCTGAGGCTGAAGACAAACGCATTCCAGTCGCCGGCGTATGCCTTTCCCGGGTATCCCAGGTAGCTGATGCTACTCACATAGGTGGCAAAGATGCTCATCCCCACCACCCATCCGGGCAGGCTCTGACTGGCAGAGGTGAACTCCTTAGCAGATACCGACCGCCTCGCAAACGACAATCCATAAAGGACTATGCCGCCTGTGAAGATGAAGAAGATGATCAGATCAATGTAATGCAAGCCGGACGAACTGTCAAATTAACGTATTAACGAACTAATGAATTATGCAAATTCTTGCTCCAAAGATGTGCCATGCAAGGGAAAATGATTTCCATTCTTGCTGTTCTGTTGCCCTTACAGGGCGCAATTACTATCTGCCTATATACCCAGGGCGCTGCCCTGGGCTATATGCTTTTGCCCTTACAGGGCGTTTTCTACTTGCATGCGGAACTTGAATTATGCATTATAAATTATGCACTATGCACTATCAATTATGCATTATGAATTATGCATTAGACTAAATTTCCCACACGGCGCCATCGGGAGTATCCTTCACTATGATGCCAGCGTCGTTGAGATCATCGCGTATCTTGTCGCTGGTGGTCCAGTCTTTGTCGGCTTTTGCCTTTGCGCGGATGTCGAGAACCATCTGCATCACCTTCTCCATTGCACCGCCTGCGGCCTGCTGACCGTTGCCGTCAGTGAGTCCAAGGATGTCTTCTATCCAGAGATGCATAATCTTAGAGAGCTGCTCCAGGTCATCGGCACTTATCTTCTGCTTACGATCCACAATCAGATTTACCTGATGGCAGGCCTCAAACAGCAGGCTGATGACGATAGGAGTCTGCAGGTCATCGTTCATGGCATCGTGCAGTTGGGCATCCAACTGGCTGACATACTTCGTCACCTCGGGCGACGAACCCTTTGCGGGCTGTATGCGTTTCAGGTCTTTCAAACCCTGCATCAGTCGCGCCATACCCTTCTCGGCAGCCTCCAGAGCCTCTGACGAGAAATCAACCGTGCCGCGATAGTGGGCAGAAAGGATGAAGAAACGTATCGTCATGGGGGCAAACGGCTTTGTCAGCAACTCATGATTGCCCGTGAAGAACTGGTCCAGGGTGATGAAATTATTGTATGACTTACCCATCTTCTGACCGTTGATGGTAATCATATTATTGTGCATCCAGTAGCGCACAGCCTGATGTCCCATAGCCGCCTGTGCCTGGGCTATCTCACATTCATGGTGTGGGAAGACGAGATCCATGCCTCCGCCGTGTATGTCAAACTCCTCGCCGAGGTATTTCCTGCCCATCGCGGTGCATTCGCAGTGCCATCCCGGGAAGCCCTCGCCAATGGTATCGCAGGCACCGTCGTGGCTGAATGTACCCATGAGCCACGGCCAACGCATGATGTGCTGAGGCTGTGCCTGCTTCCACAGGGCAAAGTCGGCCTGGTTTTTCTTCTCGCCCACGCCGGCCAAAGTGTCTCGGCTGGCATCCTTGATATTCTCTAATGAACGGCCTGAGAGGATGCCATACTTATAGTCCTTATTATATTTCTCAATGTCGAAATACACGGACCCGTTGCTGACATAGGCATATCCGCGGTCCAGTATCTCCTTGACGAGCTGCTGTTGCTCTATGATGTGGCCCGTGGCATGCGGCTCTATGCTTGGAGGAAGCACATTGAGCTTCTCCATAGCGCTGTTGAAGCGGCGTGTATAGTAGCCGGCAATCTCCATCGGCTCCACCTGTTCCAGCCTTGCCTTCTTGGCAATCTTGTCCTCGCCCTCGTCGGCATCATGCTCCAGATGGCCCACATCGGTGATGTTTCTGACGTAACGCACCTTATATCCCAGGTGCTGCAGATAGCGATACAGTATGTCAAACGTGATGGCGGGGCGTGCATGACCCAGGTGCGCATCACCGTAAACGGTGGGTCCGCAGACGTACATGCCCACTCTGCCAGGGTTGATACTCTTAAACGCCTCCTTCTTGCGAGTGAGGGTATTATATATAAGTAATGTCTGTTCCATTATTCTTTTATGATGTTAAATATCTCATCAACCTCTCAGGAGCACGTCGCGTGTCCCAGACGGTAATGATGAATATCGTTTCGTTTTCTATCCTATATATTATCTTGTGATATGGTTTTACTAAAAGAAACCTGTATTCATATTTCATTCCAAACAATGCGGGCTCCAAAGAACCCATAAGGGAATTATGCTTCAACAGCTCACATTTACGCTTTATCTCAGCTCTCAACAGTCTTACAATACCCTTTGAGTAAATATCCCCTGCATTTAATGCTATAGACCTCAGGCTTCCATAGTAACGATTAGTCCATATCAATCTCTTAACCATGGAAACTCCTCCTCCAGTTTTTCCCAACCTTCTTCTGCCGTGCAACATCGTCCTGCTACGATGTCTGCCTCGGCCTCTCGTACCATATCATGGATTTCTTCCGGGGTATAAGGTTCCATCACATCCTCCTCTTCATAAAGGGAATCAAGCAAGCGCAGCCTATCATCATGCGACAATTGCATCGCCAAGCCATACACTTGCTGATACGTTGGTCTTGTTGTAGTTTGCATATAAGTAGAACTTTTATTATTCGTCTGCAAAGTTATCAATTAATTTGTCGACATTGTCATTACTTTATTATTCCCCTTTCAGCTCATTTCCAGCATTCTGTTGATTGGCTTCACGGCGTCTTGTGTTATGTCGGGGGCAACTGTCACCTCCGGAGCTTCGTCTCTGAGGCAGTCAAGGAGCTTCTGCAGCGTGTTGAGCTTCATGTATTGGCACTCGTTGCATGCGCATGAGCCTTTTGATATATCGCTGTCCATAGCCCCGGCACTCTCTGTAACCTCAGGCGGTACAGGCAGGAATGTACAGTCGGGACAGGTGCGCTGCAGCTCAAAGAGTATTCCGGCCTCCGTTGCCACGATGTATGTCTGGGGCGGATGGTTCTGCGCATACTTCAGCATGTCAGCCGTAGAACCCTTCACGTCAGCCACAGCCAGCACCGGAGCCTTACACTCCAGATGTGCCATCACGGTGGCTTCAGGGTGCTCCTGCTTCATCTTCACAATGGCATCAACAGAGAAGCGCTCGTGCACGTGGCACCCACCGTTCCACAATACCATCTCCCTGCCTGTGACGCTGTTGATGTATGAACCCAGGTTAAAGTCCGGACCGAAGAGTATCTTCGCATCCTGCGGCAGCTGATCAATCACCTTTCGTGCGTTGCCCGAGGTCACCACGACATCCGTCAGCGCCTTCGTAGCCGCGGTGGTGTTGACATACTGCACCACCATATATTCGGGATGCGCCTCCTTCCATCGCTTCAGGTCGGCGGCATCACAGCTGTCAGCCAGCGAGCAGCCAGCCTCCGGATCGGGCACCAGCACCTTCTTGTCGGGCGAGAGGAGCTTACACGTCTCTGCCATAAAGTGCACGCCGCACATCACGATGATGTCGGCATCGGTATTAGCAGCCTTGCGAGCCAGCGCCAATGAGTCGCCCACAAAGTCCGCACACTCCTGTATGTCGCCCGTAGTATAATAGTGGGCAAGCACAACAGCATTCTTCTCCTTACACAATCGGCGTATCTCCTCTTGCAGGAACTTCGTATTCTTCACATTTTCCATATCTTTCTTCGTTCTTAATTCCTCTGTCAGAGCCGAGGCAACATTGAATGTGCAAAGTTAAACATTTTTGTTCTACTTCGCAAGAAAAGAGCACATTTTTTTCTCTTACCAGGACTTAAAACCTACTTTCACAAGTTGTATGAATTATGGCATGACCATGCCTAATGCTTCATGTTCATCCCGAAAAATGCGGAAACAACGAAACACACGGATATTTCTTAATAATACCCTTCATGCACCAGCCTAATTATTTTAATTATAATAATTTCTTTCACATCCCTCCAATTTGGGTGTAACCGAAAGATTTTCACCCTTTTTCTTTGTCGTTTCAAAAATAATTCCTAAATTTGCAGCATCGCACGTTCTTGCTAATGCAAGCGACCTGATAGGGTCGAGTGAGCCCTCTGTGGGTAAAGCGGGCGGTCTTATTTTATGAGAAAGACGTTTTCTAACGTCTGTCGTTGTGGGTAGTGAACTTCGCAAACTCCAATCATCACAGCAGACAGATGGCAACGAAGCGTCTGCGTTGTACGTATCTATATACCTTATTATATATAGTCCGTACTGGCGTGGGCTTTCTGCGTTGTCTATCCTGTGTGATGAAGGCAATGCGAAGGCCTGTTGTTCCAGGATAGGCAAAGAAACAGACACCTACGCCTTTTTTGTATCATAAGTTAACCTTAAAACAATAAAAACTATGAAAAAGAATTTGTATTTATTATTACTCCTGATGTTGCTGCCGTTGGCGGTACATGCGGATGACAGCGGCCCATGTGGCGATAATGTGTCCTATGTCTATGAAGAGGCGACAGGAACCTTGACCATCTCGGGCACGGGTGCAATGCAGAACTATTCCATTTTATCTTCGGCTCCTTGGTCTTCATACAAGAGCGACATCAAGAAATTGGTTTTGAATGAGGGAGTGACGAGTATAGGGGGCAGAGCTTTCAGAGAATGTAGTGGTCTGACGGCTATAGAAATTCCTAACTCCGTGACGAGTATCGGTGGCTATGCATTCCAAGGTTGTAGTGGACTGACTTCTATTGAGATTCCTAACTCCGTGACGATTGTGTTGGAGATTGCCTTCTATGTGTATTTCCATTGGATTCTTTAAAAACTGTCTATACCCATCAAGATTTCGTAAGTCGGTTTAACTGTTGCAATATCAGTGAGGGCGCATGAATGTCCGTGTTCTACAGATGTTATGAAGGATAATATCTCGCTGTAGTAGCCTTGCAAATAGATTTGGTTGTTAAGGAGTGTAGGAGTAAAGTTGTTACGTGCATATAGGTATTCGACAGTTTTATTCTGATTA
>JAEEGL015571432.1_pt1 | contig 13656 bp, 12 predicted proteins | sample 9134231 | NCBI WGS metagenome assembly JAEEGL01 (sample SAMN16246548, study PRJNA631951) | gut metagenome | biome: gut microbiome; feature: rumen; material: fiber-attached | host: Bos | place: Iran: Karaj | collected 2018-10
AAGCGATGAAGTGATCACCAGCCTCGCAGATGTTGAATACTGCGAAGAAGTTTGCAGCCTGACCTGAGCATGTGAGCATTCCTGCAGCACCGCCCTCGAGCTCACAGATCTTAGCTGCTACGTAATCGTTTGTAGGGTTCTGAAGTCTTGTATAGAAATATCCGGAAGCCTCAAGATCAAAGAGCTTGCCCATGTCTTCAGAAGTAGCATACTTCCATGTTGTGCTCTGGTAGATGGGAACCTGTCTGGGTTCACCGTTTCCGGGCTTGTAGCCTCCGTGAAGACAAATTGTGTCGATACTATTCATTACTCTTCTCCTTCTTCCCCGAGATCACCCGAGATATTCATTTTACTTATTACTACCGAAGGACAGAAATACTCTCCCTTTCCTTCGGGCACAGCTATTGTATCACTACCTGTCGCGATAATCTTCTTTAATACGTCATAGAAATTATCTGCTACGGTAATCTGCTCTACGGGACGTGCGATCTTGCCGTCCTTTATGAGGTAACCCTCGCAGAAGAGCGAGAAGTCGCCACTGATCTTGTTTACGCCTGCGTGGAGTCCGTTAAGCTCTGTAAGATAGATGCCGTCTCCTACCCACGCGCAGAGACCGTCAAAATCCTTTTCGCCGGGGGTGATGACGACATTTGTTATGCCGACGCCCACGGGTGCCGAGAAAGCGCCCTTGAAGCCGTTTCCTGTGGATTCAGTTCCTGCCTTGTGTGCTGTCTTAAGGTTATAAAGAGCCTTTACGAAGACGCCGTTGTCGATGAGTGCCTTGGACTTGGTAAGAACTCCCTCAGAGTCGAAAGGAAACTTAAGGAGAGCCTTATCGTACATGGGCTCCTCTCTTAATGTGAAAAGCTCGGAGGCAATTACTTCGCCTTCCTTGCCGGCAAGAAGTGAGAGGCCCTTCTGCATGGAATATGATGAGAAGTTGCCCATGAATGTCGACAACAAAGAAACGAAAGCTTCGCTGTCGAAGATCACCTTGTACTCGCCGGACTCGACGGAAGAACCGCCGAATTTGGACAGGAGTTTCTTCTGAAGCTTATATAGGAATCTATCGTGCTCGAACTTGTCGATATCGTTGCCGAACCAATAGTTGCCGCCTGTCTTAACAACGCCGTCCTTCTCAGCTCTTGCCTCAGCAAAGATGCTTATATAATCAGAATCCTTGTAGGTATAAAGACCCTTGGAGTTAACAGATACAGACGGACCCGTTCCGCATGATACGGAAAGATAATCCACTGCCTTGATAAGCGGAGACAAAGCAAGGATATCCTTCTCGAGCTTAAGTCCTACGGAAGCGAACTTATCGTAAGTGTTCTTATCGTAGGTTCCGCTTAACTGGATGCTCTGAAGGTTCGCATTCTCGGGGTCGCAGTAGATGAATTCCTCATCCTCGTCATCAAGGACTTCGCAGTTCTCCATTGCTGTTCTTAGCATGAAGTTCATGCCGTCTTCATCAAGAGACGATGTAAAAGAGCCTCCCATCTGGCCGTTCTTCTTGCCCCTGAAGCCTACTCCCTGCATTGTTGAGTTCTCGTAGGAAGATACTTCTCCGTTAAGGATGTTGATCTCCATGGATGATGAGCTCATGAAGCATGCTTCTGCTTCTTCGAATCCGTATTCGATAGCTTTATCTATGAGGTCCTTGATGTATTTCTTCTGAAATTCGATATCCATGATCAAGCCTCCCTTCCGCCGACGAGTATTGAAGATACTCTGATTGTAGGCTGACCGACAGTTACGGGAACGCCGCCTGAGATGGAGCCGCACATACCTGCAGCAAGCTCAAGGTCGTTACCTACTCTGTCGATGTTAAGAAGGATCTCCTGACCCTTGCCGATAAGTGTAGCGCCTCTTACGGGTTCAGCGATCTTACCGTTTCTTATCATGAATGCCTCTTCAGCAGCGAAGTTGAACTCTCCTGTAGCAGTATCAACAGAGCCGCCGCCCATCTTAGAGCAGTAAAGGCCATACTCAGTATCAGCGATGATATCTGCGGGATCGTCCTTGCCGTTATCGATATAGGTGTTGCTCATTCTTGATGTAGGAGCGTATGTGAAGTCCTGTCTTCTGCCGCAGCCTGTAGGCTCACATCCCATTCTTCTTGCACCGAGATCGTCTATAAGATAGTTCTTGCAGATACCATTCTCGATAAGAAGCAGGTCTGAAGACTCTCTTCCTGTATCGTCTGTGTAGTAGGAGCCCCACTCCCCTTCGATTCTCGCATTATCTCTTGCAGTAACGACATCGGAGGCTATCCTTTTTCCAAGCTTATCCGTGAAGCAGGAAGCCTTGATGCCTACAGCTGTTGACTCAAGTGCGTGGCCGCATGCCTCGTGGAAGATAACACCGCCGAAGCCGTTGCCGATGACAACAGGCATCTTGCCTGAAGGAGCATATCCCGCATTGATCATGCGGATAGCTGTCTCGCAGCACTCTCTTGTCTTATCGATGATGGGATATTCATTAATGAACTCATATCCTCTCATTGTTCCGGGCGCGATTCGGCCTGTCTGCTTCTCGTTGCCCTTGGAAGCAACAGCCTCAACAGAGAATCTGATCCTTGTCTGGGATTCTTCCTTGTTAAAGCCCAAGCTGTTAACTATGTGGATGATCCTGTTGGATGTGGCATAAGAAGCCGCTGCCTGAGTTATCAGCTCGTCATAATTCATTGCATAATCGGAGGCTTCCTTCAGGAACTCGATATTAGTCTTCTTCGAGACTGAAAGCGGATCGATATTAAGGACTGAAGGCGATGATTTGCTCAAGGCTTCGAGGTTCTTGATATCGGAGGCATTCCCTCCCTTTAATGCGGATGCAGCTTCCTTGGCAAGCTTGATAAGAGCTTCCTCTGACTTGTCGCAGGTATAGACATAAACGACGTTGGTACCTGCCATGAGTCTGATGCCTACACCATAGTTGATACCGGAAGATGCTCTTGTTGTCTTACCGTTCAATAATCCTACGGATGACGACTTGATTTCTTCTTCAAAGATCTCTGCGAAATCAGCGTTGCCGCTCATCGCAGCTTCGATGATCCTTGATGCAGTAATATCAGTAATCAATGATTAATACCTCTTGATCTTTCTTGATGTATTCTTCTCGAATTCTTCCTTACGGAGAACTGTCTTCTTGATCTTCTTGTAGTTAACGAGCTTCTCGTTGACCTTATCTACGGCATCCTCGAGCTCCTTCTGGATCTGCTCGTCAGTAGCGTCCTTGCCGAGGTTCTGTTCTACCCAGTCCATATCCGGGAAGATAGTAGCAACGATGATGATATCGTTCTTCTTCTCGTCTGTTACGCCGGATACAACGCTCTCTGCGACTCTTTCATCGAGAGACAGGAGATACTCGATCTCCTCAGGGAAAACGTTCTTACCGTTCGCTGCGATGATAACGTTCTTCTTACGGCCTGTGATGATGCAGAAGCCGTTCTTGTCGATGTAACCGAGGTCACCTGTGTGATAGTAACCGTTGCTGTCGAGAGCCTCAGCAGTAGCTTCGGGATCCTCGTAGTAACCCATGAAAACGTTATCACCCTTAGCAATGAACTCGCCAATGCCGTCAGAATCGGGGTTAAGGATCTGTACATCAACACCAGGCAAAGGAAGACCTGCAGCCTCGTTCTCGAAGTCACAGTCACGGTTAAGAGCAAGGATAGGAGCGCACTCCGTGAGACCGTAACCCTGTACGCACAGGAAGCCCATATCCTGGAAGAACTCGAGTGCCTCAGGCTTTACGGGAGCGCCGCCGAGGATAATGAGCCTCATGTTGCCGCCGAATACGTCATGTATCTGCGCGAAAAGCTTCTTTCTCACATCTATATGAAGCTTCATAAGGAATTTGGAAAGCTTAAGGCCCGTCTTGAACTTCTTAGCCTTCTTAGGATCGGAGTTGATGTTCTTCATAATGTTCTTGTAGAACATCTCGAGCATTACCGGCACCATGAGGATACAAGAAGGCTTAGCGTCCTTGATCTCAGTCGTGATGTAACGCAGACCTGAACAGATAGCTATCGTTGTTCCTCTGTATACCTGGCCCAAGAATCCGCATGTACACTCATATGTGTGATGGAGCGGCAACACGGAGAAGAATATGTCATTTCTGTCGATGTAGAGCATCGAGAACATGGACATAAGGTTTTTACAGATGTTTCTCTGGCAGAGCATAACCGCCTTAGACTTAGCCGTAGTTCCTGATGTGAACAGCAGGATCGTCATTTCCTCGGGATCGATCGTAGCTTCAGTGAAGATCTTGTCTCCTTCTGCGAGCATCTTCTCACCTTCAGCAATGAAATCTGAATACTTGATGTATCTGTCATCATCGATATCGTCCATGCAGACGTAATACTTGAGTGAGTCGATCTTGCCGTATACTTCATTAACTACTTCGAGTTTGCTCTTGGAGAATACGAGCATGTCAGCATGAGCTCTGGAGAGACAGTTGATGATCTCATCCGTCTTAAGCTCCTTATCGATTGGTACGACGCATCCTGTGCCGTTCGTGGTAGCGAGATATGTAACATACCATTCGTATCTTGTCTCGGCCAAAATGGCTATTCTGGCGCCCTTCTGGACCTTATGCATAAACGCAGTACCGAGACTGTCTATATCATGATCATACTTCTCCGTGGATACGGGAACATAGTCCTTGCTCTTGTCAGGCTTGTGGAGGAATACGGGGTTGTCAGGGAATTCCTTAACTCTTGTCTTAATGACGTCTCTTAAGTTAGTTACTTTAGTTACTTCATAAAGCGGAATATCTTTCATTATACAAACCCTTTCTCGATTGCAAGTCTTGCTCTCTGCTCATTCTTACCGCCGAGCTTAATCTGATCGTCGATAAATGTAGGATGATCAGCAATGAAATCCTTCATATACTGATCCGGATTCCCTAAGAATTTTAACACAAGATCGTACTGCGCCTCGTTAACAGATCCGTTAGCAAGAGCCTCGTCGAAAAGCTCCTTGTCAACTGCAGTAAGTGTCTCCATGTTAACGCCGAGACCTTCGAGTACTGCTCTTCCGTTCTGCTTTCTGTCAACAACAGCGATAGTATCCTTGATATCTGCACCGAGATCCTTGATCGCAGGGATCCATGCACGCTCATAGCTTGAAGCTTCAGTGATAAGGTCAGCAATATGAAGAGCCTTCTTACCATTGAAGTCATAATCGATCTTATCGAAGTTGCTGTCCGTTATAACTGATGACAGATCCTTGAAGATAGTAAGATGAGGTTTGCCGAGAAGATGTGCAGGAACCATGGAGAAGAAGAAATCTCTTCTCTCACCGCCCGATATGAAATCGAAGTCATACTTCTTTGCAGCTTCAACGAGAGAATCTACACAGTTTCTGTATGTAGCATCCTCCTTGTAAAGATCGCAGAAAGCATCGAAGATCTTCTTAGGTGCAGTATCACGGTCTTCTGATATAGCTTCCTCGATAAGCTTCAGGAGTCCTGCTGCTGTTCCCTCATCCTTTGCAAGGAAATGAGTATTGATAAAGAAAGGTCCGAGCTTTCCTGATGTGTACCAGAAAGGTGTATCTGCAGGTGCTACACGAATCGCATTAGTCTTAAAAAGGTCTTCTGTAATCTGATTGGACATATATTCCTCCTTTTATTCCCAGAGCTTAAGTGTTCCTGTTAATGAAGCAAGATCAGTGTCATTCTCTTCGCACCATGCTTCAAGTTCTTCCGTGATATATACCGGTGCATCGGGTATTACCAAGCTTGCTGTTCCAATCTCAACTGCGGATGCACCTGCGATCATGAACTCAAGTACATCGGAGGCTTCAGAGATACCGCCGCATCCGATGATCGGGATATCAAGAACCTGATAGCACTCGGATACCATACGGATAGCAACAGGCTTAATAGCGGGACCTGAATATCCACCTGTGTTGTTACGGAGCACAGGTCTTCTTGTCTTAATGTCGACAGCCATTCCGAGCATAGTGTTGATAAGGACAACAGCATCTGCTCCACCCTCCTGTGCAGCCAGAGCCATCGTGGAGATGCTGGTTACATTAGGAGTGAGCTTGATCCATAAAGGAAGGTCAGTCAAACCGCGAAGTGTGCTTACGATCTTCTTAACCTGACCTGCATCAGAACCAATCGACATGCATCCTTCCTTAACGTTAGGACAGGACAGATTGATCTCAAGAGCATCGATCTTATCCTTATGAGGATCCAAGGTCTTTACCATATCGATATAGTCTTCGGTCGAATGACCTGCAACATTAACGATAACGCCTGTATTAAGGGACTTCATAAAGTCAAGATCGTACTTGATGAAGTGCTCCACACCGGGATTCTGAAGTCCTACGGAATTAAGCATGCCTGCCTTGCATTCGGCAACTCTTACACCCTCGTTACCGGCACGGGGCTTGATCGTAAGTCCTTTGGAAGAAAGACCGCCGAGGATCGACAGATCATATATCTCAGACAGTTCCCTTCCCATATTGCATGTGCCCGAAGCAAGTATAAGCGGGCTCTTAAGAGAAGTATTTCCGACTTTTACGGCCAAACGTCCGCTCACCAGATCACCTCCTTGGAATCAAATACGGGACCGTCCTTGCAGCATCTTTTATGCTCGAAAGGAACACCCTCCTCTTCTGCCTTGATCTTGCATGTGCATACAAGACAGATTCCGATACCGCATGCCATTCTCTGCTCGAGAGAGACATGGCATTTAAGTCCCTTGCTGTCAGCCCAGGAAGCAACAGCTCTCATCATGGGCATCGGGCCTACACAGAGTACAGTGGCATCCTTAAGGTCATCATCAGTAAGGGTATTAAGTCCGTCACAGCAATTGCCCTTGATACCTGCATCTCCCGCATCGGTTGTAAGGATGTAAGAAGGGTCATTCATGATGATCTGTGACTTGTCTCTGAATCCCTGGATCACCTTGACTGACTTGCCTTCGGACGTAAGTCTCTCATAGAGGAAGTTGATGGGGAAAACTCCCGTTCCTCCGCCGACGAGAATGAACTTATCGGAACTTATGTCGAATCCGTTGCCCAAAGGACCGAGGACCCATGTTCCTTCGCCTTCTTCCATTGAAGCAAGTTCTTCTGTACCGTCACCTATGATCTTGATCCCGACCTTGAATGTGCCCATGTCTTTATCTACTGAAGCGACACCGAAAGGTCTTCTCAAGAAGTTGGAGCATGCCACGTTTACAAACTGGCCCGGAACTGCATTCTGAGCTATCTCGGGACACAGAAACTCGATGAGGGCCGTGTCCTCGTTAAGCATGCTTTTCGAGATTACTTCGCAGAAATTGTCTTTATTCATACATACTTCCTGTCTTTAAGTGCTGCGTTAAGCTTAGCCTTCATGTCGAGCGCCTCGTCGCGTGTAGCCTTGGCGAAGTCAGCAGGAGCGAGGTCTTCCCTCTTCTTCCATGCGCACATGAGGCTTCTTGATGCATTTACGATAGAACCTGTTCCTTCCTTTGTGAAGGACGCTACAGCTGCGTCAGGACCTGCACCCTGTGCTCCGTAACCGGGAACGAGGATGATTGTCTGAGGCATTCTCTTACGTGCTTCTACAGCCTGTTCAGGAACAGTAGCGCCAACTACTGCACCGACGGAAGTGAAGCCTTCCTCTCCTATGAGGCCCTTACCCCACTCATTTACGTTGTCTGCCATAAGCTCGTAAACCTTACGTCCGTCCTTAAGCTCCATGTCCTGGAAATCGACTGCTGAAGGGTTAGATGTGTGTACGAGTGTGAAGATACCCTTGCCGTCCCTCTCGCATACATCGAGGAAAGGTTTGATGCCGTCAATACCGAGGTAGCCGTTAACAGTAACAGCATCGCAGTTGAACATAGCCTTCTCGCTGCCGTCATCAAGAGCGGTCTTGCCGATGATTCCCTCAGCATAAGCTGTAGCAGTGGAACCGATATCATTTCTCTTTGCATCGCCGATAACGAGCATTCCCTTGCTCTTGGCATAAGCGATAGTCTTCTTCAGTGTCTCGATACCGGTAACGCCGTACATCTCGTAGTAAGCGAACTGAGGCTTGATGGCAGGAACGATATCACATACTGCATCGATCAATGATGTGTTGAATTCATAGATAGCCATAGCAGCAGCGAGCTCTGCATCAGGTCCTACTGTCTCCATCCATCTGTTGCGGATCTCCTCGGGAATGTACTCGAGCTTAGGATCGAGACCCATTACTGTAGGGTTCTCGAGCTCCTTCATGCGTCTAATAAGATTATCAGCAAAGTTCTTCATATGTCTTCTTTCCTCCCATCATTGTAAGGACAGTCTTACCATAGAGCTTCCAACCGTCGAAAGGTGTGTTTCTGCCCTTTGTAAGCATCTTGTTCTTGTCGAATGTAAACTCATTGTCGAGGTCGAAAGCAGCGAGGTCAGCGTCATCGCCTACATTCATGCCGCCTCTGCCGAGCTTAAGGATCTTGGAAGGGTTGTGGCACATAAGCTCAACGAGCTTCTCCATTGTGATGATGCCGGGCTTAACAAGATATGTGTAGCAGAGCGCGAATGAACTCTCGAGACCTACGATACCGTTAAGAGCGTTAGAGAATTCAACTTCCTTGTCATCTTGGTGATGAGGAGCGTGATCAGTAACGATACAGTCAACAGTGCCGTCCTTGATAGCCTCGATGATGGCAAGTCTGTCTTCCTCTGTTCTAAGAGGCGGATGCATCTTGAAGTTAGTGTCGTAATTCTCGCAGGAAGCATCTGTGAGCGTGAAGTAATGAGGGCATGTCTCGCATGTAACCTTAACGCCTCTAGCCTTCGCTTCCTTGATCATTCTCATTCCGCCCTTTGTGCTTACATGGCAGATATGTACAGGAATGTCGAGGTACTCGGAGAGGATGATATCTCTTGCGATCATGATGTCCTCTGCAGCAGCAGGAACGCCTCTGATACCGATTGATGTGGATACCTCGCCCTCGTTCATGGCACCGTCGGAGATCGTCATGTCTTCTTCGTGGTTAAGAACAGGGATATCGAAGTCGGAAGAGTATTCTAGAACCTTGCGCATGAAGCCTGCTGTAGCGATAGGCTTACCGTCGTTACTGATAGCAACGATACCGGCTTCCTTCATAAGTCCGATCTCAGCGAGCTCATTGCTCTCGAGGTTCTTTCCTGCAGCACCGATGGGATAGACTCTTACGAGACCAGCGTCTGCGGCTCTCTTAAGGATTCCCTCTACTACTGCAGCGTTGTCGCATACGGGATGTGTGTTAGGCATCGTGCAGACGCTTGTGAAGCCGCCTCTTGCAGCTGCTGCGCTTCCTGTAGCGATCGTTTCCTTGTACTCGTAACCGGGCTCTCTGAAATGAACGTGCATGTCAACAAGACCCGGAAGGACTGTGGCGCCCTTAACGTCGATCACCTCGTCCGCAGCAGACTCATCGAAAACTTCGGCAAACTTGCCGTCTTCGATATAGATTACAGAAGCATCTGAACCTATTACCTTGCAATTCTTGATTATTGTCTTCATAAGTTGTTCCTCCTTGCCATGAGCAGGTAAAGAACAGCCATTCTTACCGCTACTCCGTTTGTTACCTGTTTGTTGATTACCGACTGGTCGCAGTCATATACGGCTGTCGGAAGCTCTACACCGTGGTTGCAGGGTCCCGGGTGCATGAGGAAAGCATCAGGCTTGGCAAGCTTAAGTACCTCAGGTGTAATAGCGTAGAACTTAGCGTACTCAGCTACTGACGGGAAAAGCGAGCTTTTCATTCTCTCGAGCTGAACACGAAGTCCCATGACAGCATCGGCGTCACGTACGCAGTCTTCAACGCTGTCAGCTATGGTGACACCCATCTTTTCGATGCCGATAGGCATCATTGTTCTGGGACCGTATACGCTGACCTTTGCTCCTAACTTAGCAAGGCCGATGGCGTTGGATCTTACTACTCTTGAGTGATAGATGTCGCCGCAGATAGCGATCTTCTTTCCCTCGAACTTGTCGAATCTCTCGTACATTGTAAGCATGTCGAGGAGTGCCTGTGTGGGATGCTCGTTCATACCGTCGCCGGCGTTAACGATGCTGGCATTGATCTTGTCTGCGATAGAATGAGGTGCACCTGACTGAGGGTGTCTCATAACGATGATGTCAGTGCCCATCATATCGATAGTTCTTGCTGTATCGAGCAAGGACTCACCCTTGGCAACGGAGCTTCCTGAAGCGGAAATATTAGCGCTAGTGGAGCCCATATACTTGGAAGCCAATTCGAATGAGAGTCTGGTTCTTGTGGAATTCTCGTAGAACATCGTAACTACGGATTTGCCCTGTAAGTGTGATGTCTTCTTGGGACCTGTCTCAACAACCATCTTCATTGTCTTGGCAGTATCCAATATCTCCATAATCTCCTCGGGAGTAAGCTGCTTCATGCCGAGGAGGTCTTTACTCTTAAGTCCCATTTTACATATCCTCCTTTATAAGAATGACCTGTGTAGCACCGTCGACATCTTCGAACTGAACGTTAACCTGCTCTCTTTCTGAAGTAGGAACATTCTTGCCGACGTAGTCAGCCTTGAAAGGAAGCTGTCTGTGACCTCTGTCGATAAGCTCTACGAGCTGTATGCAGGAAGGTCTGCCCATATCAAATATGTTGTCTATGGCGGATCTTATCGTTCTGCCTGTATAGAGAACATCATCAACGAGTATGATCTTGGTACCGTTAACATCGAAAGGAATGTGGGTACCGTTTACTACAGGATGTGCTGCAAGCATAGACAGATCATCTCTGTAGAATGTGATGTCGAGAATTCCCATAGGAACCTTAACATTCTCGATAGATTCGAGATAATCACGAATCTTCTTGGCGATAGAAACGCCCCTTCTCTGGATTCCTATGAGAGCTATTCCATCGAGACCTTTATTGTGCTCGATGATCTCATGGGAGATCCTGATGATCGCGCGCTCCACCGCTGCTTCGTCCATAAGAACGTTCGCATTGGTTTTTGAAACTTCACTCATTTGGAAACTCCTTACCCCGACTAAAAATGCCGGAAAATTGAATTTCCCGGCACGACAAAAATTCTTATAAAACAAGAATCTTACAACCTCGCCGGGCTGTTTAAAGATTACCTTTCAAGTCTATTCTTTTGAGGGGGCAGATTCAAGATGAAAATTGAGTTATTTATACATTTCTTTCTTGATCTTAAGGAAGTCTTCGATGCTTCTCATAAGTACGAATAATCTTGCTCTGTCCTCGAACTCTTCCCTGGTCGACGGAAGCGGCATGGAATCAAATGTATTCTGTAATTCACTGCATTCGTTTATAAGATCAGTTACATCGTTATCTCGGTCATATTGTGAAGCTATCTTATCAAGAAAATCCGATATTATCCTGGCTGTCTCAGGTGCAGTCTTAAGAGTGCTGACATTCCTATAGATCTCGAAGAGGATCTCGCACTGTTTCTGTCTCATATCGATATACTTGATGTCTATAGTATCAGCATCTATCAAGTCATTCTTGTAATCTGTGAGAGCTTGTTTCTTAGCCTCTTTAAGAAGCTTGGTAAGGACTTCAAGGCACTTCCCGTCATAATCTTCCAGCTCGCTGTCCAAGACTCTTTCTGAAGCTCTCTTAAGGATATGTTTGATCTGTTCATCTGTCTGAACAGTCAATTCATCCATTCTCTTGTTATCTTTCCTGAGAGTCAGGTTAACGAGTATGCCCATCCCCGTTCCAATGAGAAACAACAATACCTCATTTGTAACGGAATTGATGTCCATAAAGCCTGTAGTAAGGAAATGAGAGATTAGGACAGAATCCATGGCCATGGCCGAATAGAAGCCGAATAATCTGCAGAAGACAATAAATAACAAAAGATATACTAAGAATGCCGCGAGAACATATCCTATCAGCCCATAACATATAGCAGCAATTATCAGTGCAACGGCAAAAGCCAATAATCTCTCAGCTGCAGTACGGAAGGTCTCCTTCTTAGTGGGAAGCACTGAAAGGATTGCAACAATACCTGCTGAGACTCCGAATTGAAGCCCTATAAGTTCTGCTATTACGCATGCGATAACTGCCGCTGCAGTAATCTTAAGTGCTGTGATTATCTCGGTTCTTTTGCTCATAGTATTGGATTATTAGTTTTCTTAAATACTAAGTCAACGATCTTCTTAAGTAAAAGCGCTGATAATGTTGTACAGACAAGAGAATAGCAAGCAAATAACAGTTCACTTTGAAAATACGGCTTGAATGGCAGTACTTCGTTAAACATGTTTTGTATTAGAAAAAACGGCAATGATATGCTGCCAAAAAACAACAATACCTTGCTATTAAACTGAAATAGAAAAACAAATACGGTATATAGTAAAACAAACAAAGTTGATGAACATATCATTATGAGAAGCAAAAATAAACTGTCAGCTTCTCCTGTTGTATTAACTGCATAATATGAGAACGATACCGTAAATAGAATGATAAGAGTAACGCATATAATCCATTTATGTTTATCGTATAGTTTAATGATTCGGTCTTTATATATAGAAAAAAGCATGCCAACAGCAAAATTCTGCATCGTTATAAACCACCAAAAACCATGTTCGGTAAGTATTAAGAATACAGCGTAAGTAAATATAAACAATAGCATATACATTGATATGGCGGTGTATCTATTCTTCAAGAATTGCATGAATACCCAGAATGCAAAATATAAAACTAGTATATCGAACAGATACCATGACGAAGCGACATAAGGAAAGTTACCCATAGATAATCGAATTGAATCCAATAGGTTCACATTGTCGTTAAGTATGAAGTGTCTTACCGTGAAGAACAATACATAGATAATTAAATAAATAACTATCAGACGCGGATATCTCTTTTGTAAGAATGTTTTCTTGTATTCGGGATTGTTTTGGTATCTGGTCATAATTCCATATCCGGATATGAAAAAGAAAACAGAAACAGCAAGAAATCCGGTCATATATAAATAAGGGAAAATAATACCCGTCTCAATTTCATAGCTTATATGGCTAATGAGTACCAACAAAGCCAAACCCCCTCTGCTCAGTTTGGTGGTATTCATATCAAGATACGGAGTTTCAATATCGCCCTTGTGCCGGTATGACTTTATCCCTGATATAAGTAACAGTATATAAGCAAAGAAAAACAAATCAATCATAAGAAAATACTAACATATTGCAACAAAAAAAAGGCTGCCTTCGTAAAGGCAGCCTTCTTAATGATTAAGCTATGAACCTATCAGAGCTGAGGGCCTGCAGCAACGAGTGCCTTACCAGCCTCATTTGTCTCATACTTCTTGAAGTTCTTGTTGAATCTCTCAGCAAGATCCTTAGCCTTTGTCTCCCACTCGGAAGCATCGGCATATGTATCTCTAGGATCGAGGATTCCTGTGTCAACACCGGGAAGCTCTGTAGGAACTTCGAAGTTGAACATAGGAATTGTCTTTGTAGGAGCCTTGTTGATATCACCGGAAAGGATAGCGTCGATGATTCCACGTGTATCCTTGATTGTGATTCTCTTACCTGTACCGTTCCAACCTGTGTTTACGAGGTAAGCCTTAGCACCGGACTTCTCCATCTTCTTAACGAGCTCCTCAGCATACTTTGTAGGATGCAACTCGAGGAATGCCTGACCGAAGCAAGCAGAGAATGTAGGTGTAGGCTCTG
>JAEEGL016237244.1_pt1 | contig 13656 bp, 11 predicted proteins | sample 9134231 | NCBI WGS metagenome assembly JAEEGL01 (sample SAMN16246548, study PRJNA631951) | gut metagenome | biome: gut microbiome; feature: rumen; material: fiber-attached | host: Bos | place: Iran: Karaj | collected 2018-10
CGAGCGCTGCTGCACTTAAGTATTCGGGTGTTTATACCAAGGAGATATACATCAAAGCTTTCCATGACTTGAACTATTTATTATTTCTTTGGTTTTTAAATTCTTCTATACTCTTCAGCAAATCATCAATTCTCATTAACAGCCTTAATATACTTTTTGAGAGTATTTCTAGAAATATCATGTTTTTTCATCAAGTCCACTTGCTTGATTGACCGATCATGCAAATATTTTTTAATATCATCTCTTAGCTCCGGGGACAATTTATCTAATTGCCCTTGCTTTCTGCCACTACGCTTATTACTTGCTGCAATACCATCTTTGATTGCCTTTGAAATATATAAACGTTGCTGCTCTGCCCTATCCAATTCTACGATAAGAAGCAGTTTAATAACACCTTCCATTGCAGTTCGCGTTACCAGATCCTGAGCTTGTGCTACGTCCATCATCTGTTTAATATATTCGCTTAAAACCGTAGGATTATCAATAAAAACAATGTTTATCCCTCGTTCCAGCCATTCAATATACTTCTTATATCCATTTTCCGCTTCACGTGTGAATCTGGAGATGTCTTTGAAGACAACCGTATCATCTTTCTGAAGAATCTTATCCAGTTTTTGAAACTGAACTCTTTCAGTAAAATTCTTAGCAGATTTTTCTTCTGAAAACTCGGCCAGGTATTCTATGCAATGGTCTTTAGCATAGCGGCTCAGACTTTTTTTCTGTCTGTTAAAATTTTGCTTCTCGGTATCGGTTGAAATTCTCATATAGCAATAAAAATTTCCCATTATGAGCCTCCAAAAGTGTCATTTAAACTATAGATATTTTGATGTAAAAAAATAGTGTCAAAATAACCTTTAGTCAAGCTATTTTGACACTATTGTATATATCTTTATATTGAAATGTTATTTTGATCCAAAACAAAGACTATTTAAATCTTGTTTAGAATATCTCTGGCGAGGACAAAAAGTCGCGTTTACTATTTCAATGAAAGATAATATATCAATCGTAAGGCGCAGCTCATCTTTTTATTATACCCCAGTATTCCTGCGCTTTTTCCATCTTCTTTATCACTTTTGCAGGCAGTACTTTAGGGCCTGTATTAAAAAGATTGTCAATTCCCGCAACAGCTCCCACACCAAAATCATCATATAAAGAGATATGATAGTCGTCACTTCCATGCCAGAATTTAATCTTTCCTGCAAAATCATTTGAAGGTTTTTTATCGAACTCTTTTGCAATTTTATAAGCTTTGTCGATGCATATTTTCATGTTGTCATAATCTTTAAGGCAGGAAAAACTCAGAGATTTGAAGATAAGTCCCATAATCTTCATCTTGGAAAGATAACTGTTTTTGCTATTATCCGTACTGGTTGCATCAATTATAGTCATGTACCAATCCATGAGCTCACAGGCCTCTTTGCAGGACTTTGTGTTGTCCATCGAAATCAGCACCATATACATTTCTGTAGCAAACTGCAAAACTTTTACAAGAATAGAAACCAGCACCTTTGTGTATGTTTCCATTGCTTCATCAGGTTTGCCTGTCATTCTCAGAATATTGGCAATGCTTATATCCGCAATGCCGCGATAATTTATCTTTTTGAACTCTTCAAGAGATTTCTCAGGATTTTCCCGTCCATTAAGTGTAGCTATGAGAAATCTGATATTAAAGATTTCCTGATCCGGTTTATCACTTTGCGAGACATAGCGCAGGGCGGATTCATACAATTCTATGGCTTTATTTCGGTATGCCTTAGAATCTTTTACCGAGGAAACCACATGGTATGTGCTGGCGCAGCTAGTGAGAATCTTAAAGTTACCAGGATATCTCACAAGTGCCTTTTCTGCCTCGTCTATAGCCTCATCATATTTGTCCTCGTGTAAAAGAGCATCCAGCCTGTCAGAAATGTCCGTGATATTTTTGGAAGACATACTATATCCAAGAAGTACATCCACAGATATGTTAAAAAAATCTGCAAGTTGCATAAGGGTAAGTATATCCGGAACATTGCTGCCGCTTTCCCATTTTGACACTGCTCCGACAGTAACTCCAAAGGCTTCTGCCAGATTTTCCTGTGTCAGATTCATGCTTTTTCGGAATTTCTTTATGTTTTCATTTAGCTTTAACTGCATTATAAAACCTTTCTGTATCATCCCATATTCGGTGAGAATTTCTTATCTTTAATTCCAAGTGAGCCCTCTTCTATCTCCATCTGTGGCTTTACAAGAGCTAATACTGCAAAAATAGCTGCAGCAAAAATAACACAAAAGATAAGAATTGATTCAGTACTTATATTTGCAACAAGTGCGCTTAAAAGGAGGGATCCCAACGGCATGCATGCTGTTCCGCAGGCACCCATTACTGCAGCGGCTCTTGCGATGTACTTGGGATCAGCTGATTTCATGAACTGAATATTGATTACCCCACCGATGGTTGATGCTGCTACCATCATGATGAAAAACGAAGCGGCTACATCAACATAACAAGCAATATCATTTCCGACAAAAAATTCGCCACAGGCAATTCCAAGCATTCCAATGCTAAGCATTGATGTTCCAAGCATAATCATCTTAAGTGGAGAAAGCTTCTGAGAAAGAATCGGCACAAGCGCTGATCCCGCAATGCCTCCGATTGCTGCAAATGCGCCTGCAATACTAAGGATTTCTCCACCCATATGAAATATCTCGCTTGCTATCGGTGCCTGAAGTGCATTTATAGGAATGAGCATAAAGTTAAGTGCTACGGCAAGTAATCCGTAATTACAGATAACACGTGAACTTGCAACGTATCTGAAGCCATCCATGAAGAATTCCAGTTTACTTTGCTCTGTTTTATCCTCGGCTTTTTTATTCTGGGATGACACATATGCTACTTCCTTCTGAGCTGCTTTTCCGGCTGTCATAGTGCCGATAAATATTGCTGCAACCACAAAAGTTGCTACATCGATCATCATTGCTGCAGAAATACCTGTTGTGGTAATGAGCACACCAGCAGCTCCTGTTCCCGCCAATGAGGCAGCGCTTGAAAGCATTGAATTAAGACTCATTCCGCAGGTCATGTGTTCTTTTTTTACCACCTGCATAGTAAAAGCTGATGTTGCAGGAAGATTGAAAGACTCAACTGTTGTGATGACCAGAGTGAAAATTGCCATGATCAGCGCATTCACGACACCTGCCTTATATAAAAGTGCAAATAATGTGATGATGACTGCTCTTAGAATATGTGTAGCTACAATCACATGCTTTTTGTTCATTTTCTCCACAATGGCACCGGCAAAAGGCTGTACAACTACATTTGGAAGTGTATTAAGCGCAAACACGATTGCGGACCAAGCTGCACTATGTGTAATCTGATAAACCAGCCATGTAAAAGCGATTGCATCAACAGAATCACCAAAGCGATTGATAACCGTAGAAAAAATTAACTTTCTGTATTCACGTTCCTTAACGATTTCCCCGTACATTTTCTTGTTCTGTTCCATGTCTAAAGCCTCCTTACTTGTTTTCATGACTTTATTCTACACGGAACATACACTGACCATAATACACTAATTGTATTACATGTAAAAGAAAAACTTTCCAATACGGAAAATAAGCACGTTTTTTATCATAAAGAGGTGTGTTGGACATCTGTTGGACGTTGCTTCCTATAATGAGTTTCAATATAGAAAACGTTAAAAAATTTTGTATGAAAGAAGGTAAACAAATGACAACAGAAAATCGTGAAATCAAAAATAATAATCTTGATTCAGCAAAGAAATTATCTGAAAGTGTGGCATTGGAAAAGAACCTTGATTCTTTTGGAGCACTTGCAGCAATATCAATCGTAAGGCGCAGTTTTCCTACAGCGCTGGCATATGGGCACTAAAATATGTCACATTGTCATCCTGGTCATCATCGGGACATCCGTTGAGAATTTGATATAGCGTCTTTCCAATACCCATCCTGCAAGAAAGCCAATGCCCCAACCGACACCTTTATATGTCATGATGAAAATAAAATATCCTTAAAGAGATTTGTGGTTTTTTCTTTTCCAATGCTCTTTACAAACACGTCAGTGGATGGACCACCGTGCCAAAGTAGTCCATCAACATATGCTGATGACTTGGCTTTTTTAGCATTTATATCAGTAACAGTTTTCGCACTAAAAGCAAGAAATGCATTCAGATAATCAAGGCATATTGCATCAAACATCTCTGAATCTTTTTTCTTTCCCTTAAAGCCAATACTCTCAGGTAATTTAATGCTGTCGTACCAGCGGCCTTCTGTTTTGTATTTTGTAAAAGCATTTTCGTTATCTACAATATTCTGAAGACTCTTAAGATTGCACTTTTCCAAACATGTATCATACAACTCTATGATAAGTGTCTCTTTACCCATGGCCTTTATTCTGTCGTAGGAAAACAGTGGAAGGTCAATATCCTTTGGCACAATTATCAAAGTATCCATTTTCATAAGTCCAAGGAACCCCTTGGCCGCCATTGTTGATACATGCCCTAGTCCTGCTGCTTCATAAGCCTTTATGTCAAATATCATTCCGCTTACCTTTAATCCGTCATATTCGGAAGTGTCTATTGGAGCAAGCTTGTATTTTTCATTTATCAGCTCTAATAAATCGTCGAGTAAATTCATATCTTCCCCTTTTTAGTCAAGATGCATCAGTGTATAATCAAACAATTTTTCTCTTTTTATAAGTCGAACAAAGAGATACATTAGCGTAAATGCCATGGTCGGTCCCAGTGTCATACCGACCACTATTCCCACCTCCGAGGTCTGTCCGAGAAGCATGCCAAAGGCTATGGGAAAAATGGCTATGGCTAAGCCTAAGATAGTAATCGTTCTTGGCAGGCGCTCCGTGTACTGATAAAAAATAGCAGTGATTCGGGTAAGGCAAATGAAAATAGCAGTCGGTGCAAATATCTTCAGCATCAGAGATGCCAAGGCTGCAGTCTCTGCATTGTCTATATCAAAAGCCTCGGGCAGTAAAGATGATGCCAGAAATATAAGTCCCATAAGCACCACTCCCTCTATAAGTGCCGCACGAAGCGTTTTCTTTATAGAGAGATCCATACACCTGCTGCTGTTTTTACCTATACTGTCATTTACCGATACAAGTTCAAATTCACTTATGCCCTCGCTCAGGTAAAAAGTAAACTCGAAGATGTTTATAACTACCGAAACACTGGCAACTCCTGCAGCACCATAGTTCTTAAGTGTAAAGGAGTTAATCCCGAATTCCATTATCACCACAAATATGGAAATTGCACTCTCAGGAAATCCAAGCTTTGCCACCCGGAGCGCTTCTTTTGGATTTAGATACCATACGAACTTAAGCCCGTGCTTTTTTGAAAACAGGAATGTCAGCTTTACCAATAGCGCGATCAAAAGAGACAAAATTGATGCCAGACCGATGCCCATAAGTCCCATTTGCGATCCAAGCTGTATTGAAAGAAATACATTTATACCGATTCTGCAAATAATGGCAATATAGAAATGTATAAAGCCTCCGCGGTACAACACATAGGCAAACATGAAGGTATCAAATATATCCACCAGGGGATAAAATCGCATAACCATAAAGTAGCTAAGGGCATTGTCATATACGGAAGGGTCATTTGCCACAAGCCTGACCAGCTGCGGTGTAAAGATTACATATATTGAAGCCAGCGCGATCCCGCACAGACCGCATACGATTATTGTCTGGCTGAATAACTCACACATTTTTTTGTGGTCGCCGGCACCATGTGCCCTTACAATAAGCGCGGCCCCTGCCACACTGGCAAGATATGCTATAAACACTTCCAGAATCGTATATGGCGTTATCAGATTTACCGCCGCAAAAACTTCGTCAGTAAACAGATTGCCAACCACAATCTCATCCACGAGCGTCGCTATTACTTCCAGAATGACTCCCATTGTTGCTCCAATAAATATCGGAAGAAAGCTTATATCGTTCTGATTATCCATAAATCCCCCACTCCATTAGAAAATTATTACCCTAAACGAATTGTACTGCTGTTACATGACATGAGAACATCATAGCTATAACTGTCATCCTCAATATCAGGTTTAAACAGTTCCCCGTTATCCTTAATTATGATCTCAGGCTCACCTATAAATCTCAGGACACACTCACCGAGCACTTTATTTTTGCCTCTCTTTTCTTCTGTTTGCTTAAAAAGGCGAAGTACCAGATTTTTTGCCTTCTCTATCTTGTTTTCTTCTATTCCCTGACCGGCCATATTATCACTGATCCAGCTGTTTATTCTTTCATATTCTTCCGGAGTATATTCAAAGGAATTCATTTTTACCTTTTCATAGTCCGGGTCATCTAATATAAACGGAACATTTTCGCTGCCCTTAATAATGAATACAAATCCAAAGAAGATAGACACTGCTGAAATCTGAGCCAAAAGCATGCCTACACCCATTGCAACAATCCCGCCTTCCAGACTTAAGGTTACACAGAACAGAATCGGGAAAAGAGCTGTACGGAAAATAACCATCATACATGACCAGAACGGTTTTCCGGTATCACCATAATAATCACCAAGAAAACCTCCCACAGAAGCTGCAATTACCCCTACAGCACAATACCTGATACATTTTATAAGCTCATTTCTAAGCGGAGTATCCTCGATATCATATAGCGTTAGTACTAGACCTGGCATCAAAAGTAAAAGCAGAGCCATTGCAGTACCGATAATAAGACATACCGTCATAGCTTCCTTAAAAAGGATCTTTATACCCTCACTGTTTTTTTCACCGGCATAAGTAGCTATCAGATACTCTGCCGCCTCGGAAGGTCCCTTTATCATCTGATATATTTCCAGCATAGCGCAAAGCACTGTGTTGGCGATAAGGTATCCGCTTCCCCAAAACAGCAAAATAGCTTTTGTAAATGCTGCCGAAACGATAGACATACATAAGCCGGATGTATTGGTTTTAAGTGAATGCTCCGCAAATCTGAAAAGGTCCTTAAATGAAAACCAAAATCGCAGCTTATAGGTATTACTCTTTTTAAGAAAATGGATAGACACAACCAGCAGATAGAATATATAGCTTAGCGCAGTAGCAAGTGCAAGGCCGCCCATTCCCATGGTTTTTGACAAGATAATGGATGCGCCGACATTAACTCCAAATGAGGTAAGATACCCTGCATATGAGAGCATATCGTCTCCTTCTGACGAAACTATCTCATCAAAAAATGTCGCAAGTGCCATAAACGGAGGAACTAAAACATAATACTTATAATAATCTCTTGCATATGCTCCGATTTCCTCTGTAGCTTTGTAATATCCAAAATAAAAATCCTGCGAAAAATGGAATACTACAGTTTGTAAAACGCCTATGAGTAATGTTGCCAAAAGCCCCAGTGTAAAAAGCTGTCTGGCCCTCTCATAGTTATGATCTCCCTTTGCTCTGGCACACATATTTGAACATCCGGATGTGAGGAAATTAGAAAGGAAGGTACTTAATGAAACCAGTGGAAAAACAAGTGAAGTCGCTGCCAGTGCATCAGTTCCCAAAGTATGACCGGAAACAACTCCGTCAACCATCGTAAGTGCAACAGCAAAAAGAAATCCTATGGAATATTCAAGCGCCCTTCTCCTATACTCTTTGTTGATGAAATTTTGTTTTAAAAGAGAATTCAAGGCATGGGAAAACTTTCCTTTTTCTTTAAACTCTCTTCTGATAGCAATACATGCGGCCAACAAAACCGTACCTATCAGTGCTATGGAAATACAGGCTGAAAAGGCATTATTCTTAAGTGCTGTCATCTCTTCAAGGAGCTGCGATCTTGGCCAGTCCTCGACAATAAATCCGAAGAAAAGTACAGCAGCCGGCGGCGTTGCCAGATATGTTACAGCGGTGTTTACAAGTATCTGAATGAAATTAAAAATTAAAATTTCCCTGAAACCGAATTTATCCTCATCCTTAACAAGGTTCCTGTATATTACACCAATCAGTGCAGTTGACAGTCCCTCAAAAAGACTCACAAAACCAAATTCAAAACTTCCGTAGACAAGAAAATCCGTAAAGACACAGCTGAGCATAGACGTAAAGAATCCCACAACCGGGCCACAGATAATAGATGCCGTAACCACTATGGATTCTCCAAGCCATATAGAGTCATCATGGCACGATATAACAATCAGATAATCAAGTAGAAGTGCCAATAATGATATGAGCACAATCTGTATAACGCGATTAATAAAAACCCGTAAATGCTTTTCCATATATTCGTCCTCTAAGTACTACATAGATACCCACAATTTAACCTTTTTACTTACACCACATAATATTACAGATCATTAAGTTCCTCTGCGGGTACCGGATTGGGATTCTTTTTAATTTCCCTTATCATTCCATCCCTCATCACTATAGTAGTATCCATCATCTTGGGAATTGCCGTATTGTGTGTAACCATAATAATTGTCGTCCCATATTTTTTATTGATGGATTCAAGGAGCTTCAATATTTCTTTAGATGTAACAGAATCCAAAGCGCCTGTCGGTTCATCGCACAAGAGTATCGGTGAATTCTTGATCAGCGCTCTTGCTATTGAGACTCTCTGCTGCTGACCACCTGACAGCTCCGGCGGATAGGATTTTTCGCATCTCTCCAGACCAAGGAACTTCACCAGTTCACCATAATCCATAGGATTTTTACTGAGTTTTTCGCCTACCCTGATATTGTCCCTTACGCACAGATTAGGTAAAAGGTTGTAAAACTGGAACACGAATCCAAGATTGTCCCTTCTAAACTGCCGCAGCTGCTCTTTTCCAAGTTCATTTATCCTGATTCCGTTTATTATAATTTCTCCATCATCAATGTTTTCCAAACCACCGATGCAGTTTATCAGAGTTGATTTTCCGGAACCTGAAGAGCCTACAATAGCGCATGTTTCACCGGCTTCAAACTCGCAGGATACACCCTTTATAACTAAGTGCTTTGAACTACCCGCGCCATAAGATTTCTTTATATTCCTTACAGTTATCATAGTTACTACCCCTTTCGCTATTCATTCGCCCTGACATAATCAAGTTCATGTATACTTGTTATCTGACGGGAGGCTGTAGTTACTGCAAGTAAATATATTAAAATAACCACAGCAACGTCCCTTATAAATTCAATGACCGAATATTTTAAAAATATTCCTACAGCGGTTGTTGCAAGCAGATAATTAACAGCCATTTTCGAAAACCAGAAGCCCACAATCAGTCCAATAGTTCCGCAAACTATAGAGAATGCGGCAGTGCTTGAAAGGAATATCATAAGAAGCTCCTTCCTGCTATATCCAAGTACGGAGTGAATTGCAATATGGCGCATTGCTCCGCTTACTGAAAACCGAACAATATAAATAACCATAGCTGCATAAAAGAATATCGATACTACTATAAAAAATATGCTCATACTTTGTGATTCAGGCTTTAAGCTCTCTACAGGTTTTATAAAGTCTATTCGTTTATATGAACCAAGCAGCTCTGCTTGCTTATAATCGCAGACTTCGTCAGAGTAAACGCTGTTATATACTTCCCCCTTACCCAATAGGTTCCTAAGATCTTCAATATTCATATAGGCGGTATACATAACCTTGTAATCTGCTATGGAAGCTATCGTGAATGTGTACTCTTTTCCTGTTACATCATCAAACACATTAAGCTCATCATTTTCTTTAAAGCCATACCGTGAAGCTAGTCCATCACTAATGATGATCTTTCCATTTAAGTCATCGGTATTTACATTAAAGAATTTGCTTGCAGAATTCAGTCCGATAAATTGGACATCAGCAACATAATCCATATTGCTTATTTTAAGGACCTTTTTATATACGGATTCTCCTATAGTTGAGGCTTCTGTTGTATCTTCCAGAAGGTCATACACATATTCATAGTTGATTTCCTGCGGGAGTCTGTCTTCAATATTCCCTACGAATTGGCCTACACCAAGTCCAAGCATATATATAATTCCCGCCACAAGAGAGCCTATAAAAAGAACAAAAAATAGCCCCATATCTTTAATAAAACGCGCGCAAACAAGGTCAAACGTAATTCCATGCTTACTTCCGAAATTCTTACTTTTTTTATCATTAGTATTAAATGTACCTTTCAAAAGTGACACGGGAGTTTCTGAAAGACATTTGTTTAATCTGATCAAATTTACAAAGAAGCAAACCGCAGGAGGCATCAATACACAATATGCAAAAATAGCCGGTGATGTTCTTATCGGTGCGTTAGGGATACAGTAATAATCAGAATTAGAGATAAGCGCCGCAACGCCAAAATACACGCTGGCAAGCCACCCAAGTAAACCGGAAACAAAGGCCACTATTGTTGACGGTGCAAGATACATAAGTATAACCTCATATTTCTTTACACCCATGGCATAGAGTGCTCCAATGGATGCACTCTCTTTCTCAATGGCAGTCCTTATGCTGAGATAGAAAACAACAGAAACAAGGATAAGTAATCCTATGCCGATAACGTAGCCTGCAAGTTCATATGCGTATCCGTCAATTACCGCGCGGCACATTCTCGCATTGTTATTCCTGGGAACAAAGGTCAGCACATTATCATTTTCACCATAGGAAGTCAGTATTTCTTTTCTTAAATCCTCGTCCGTGCAACCATTTGCCAGCTTATATGAATAAATATATTCCTGCCTTGTTTCCGTTCCTAATTGTGATAACAGTGACTCATATTCTTCATCTGACAAAAATGCAAGACCAAACATCTCACTGTTAGAACTATAATCCGATATTCCTCTGGAGGGCATATCATAGTCGGTAACTGAGCCCACACCTGTGATCAGGTAGGGCTTGACATTAATTGTTATTGTATCTCCGGTTGAAAGGTCATACGCAGCAGCATAGCATTTGTCCATTACCAGCTCGCCTGTCTGCTCCGGATATCTACCGTCATCAAGAACAAGCAGATCAATCTTCCTGCGCACCTTAAAAAAGCGCAGAATACTGCCGTTTTCCTGCTCAAGGTCGAAGGAGAATATTCGCTCCAGTGTATATCCCAGCTTCTCTAATGAAAGCTCCTCCTCTTCTGTAAGAGGTTTTCTGAGAGAAAACTGCCCATCCTGGTAATTGGAGGTAATAAAGTTCGCTTCACAGACAATATTATCCGAATAAGTCATTGAAGCTAAGGTTGACGCAATATACATGCCCACACCAATGAGTAATGTCATAAGAAGATATGTAACTCTGTTCTTATAGATATCCTTTGGAATATTATTTTTCAAAATTCCCAGCATATTCTATCCCTCCGGTTTAATAAAACCACGCATAGAAACCTTATTTTCTCATAATCTTATACTATCAGCATGCTTAATCTGTTTGCAACGCAACAACACCGTAACGCCGCATGTATAGAGAACTTTAATAATTTGATTATATATAGGTTATATTTTGTTATTAAAATAATCATTATTTCGTGATTAATTAAGACATGGGGACGGTTCTGCCCACTGTCTGTAATCTTAAGATTTTCTTAAAATTATATTTCAATCATAATTTTCGTATTGCTTGTAATTAGAGGCTCGTGTTATTATCTATTCCGTTGGGTTATAAAAATCGCATCCATTCGATGCTCCGATTGAATTCATCTATCGGAATATTCCATTTTTTTGTGCAGCACATATAACGAAGAACCAACAGAATTATTTTAAGAAAAGAGGACGATACTATTTGAGCATAACCAATAGAAAACTATCACAGTTCTTCCCTGTCATCAGGACAAGAGAACGTGTATTATCAGAAATAAACAAAAAACCTGAGCTTTTAAACATTTACAATAATTGGGAAGAATATCAACAAGAAGATTTTCTTTCTATCTGCACCGGTACCAAAGGTGTAAAAATGCTTTATGACAGTTTCTTTAAAGAAATATTGAACGCAGAATACTACCCTGAGCGCTTATCCAGTCTCTTATCCCTCATAATAAGTAGAAAAGTAAAAGTCAAAACAGTTTTACCTAATGACAACACTCGGCTTGGAGATGAGGCATCGCTGGTAATAACAGATATTGTTGTAGAGCTTGAAGATGGCACAATCGCTAATGTTGAAGTACAGAAGCTGGGATATGCTTTCACAGGCGAGCGTTCTTCCTGCTACTCTGCTGACCTTCTACTTAGGCAATACAAACGTATCAAAGGCTTAAAGAAAAAGAAATTTACCTACAAGGACGTAGCACCTGTATATACTATTGTTTTCCTCGAAAGCAGCCCCTCAGATTTTAAGCAGTTTAAGGATATCTATATCCACAAGTTTAAAGTCTCTTCAGATACAGGTTTGCAGCTGAATATGCTTCAAAATTTCGTGTTTATTCCGGTTGATATTTTCCTTGAGAAACTTCATAATGAGGGTGTACAGAGTGAGCTTGAAGCGTGGCTTACATTTCTTGGATGTGATGAACCGGAATACATCATTAATCTCATCCAGGAATACCCACAGTTCAAGGCCTTGTATGAAGACCTTTACAATATGTGTCTAAATACAGAAAGGGTGATGAATATGTTCTCAAAAGAACTACAGATACTTGATCGCAATACTGTTAAATACATGATTGATGAACTTCAAGAAGAGCTTGATACTACTAAATCACAACTTGACACTACTAAGTCTCAGCTTGATGAAGCAAATATAGCCATTACCACTAAGGATAGGCAAATTGCAGAGCTCCAAGCTGAGCTAAAAAAGTATAAACCATAATGCGTAAATCACAGACATGGGGACGGAACCGTCCCCATGTCTTTGTCTTATTGATTCATCATAAGTATGTCATAGTATTCATCATATAATCCCAGACAGGCATCCATTCCTGCATTAGTTGAAAGTGCTTTTTCAAGAACGGTCTGCCATGAACCATATTTAGCATAAAGTGAATCTGCCGTAGGTCCTTCCTCATTGCCATATGCTTCCAAATTACTCTTCTTTACGGACGCAAGTTTTTCAGGATCATTATTATAGCTTTCGAGCCTTATCTCGTTACGACGTCTGCTGACTGTACGGGCAATAGTTTCAATGTCTTTTCCTTCACCGAGAAGCTGTTCAATCAGGCGATACAATTGTTCATTATTTTTATGATACTCTTCACGTTCTTTCCTTGCCTGAGCAACTGCTGCAGGATCAGTCCAGTCCAGATAATTAACATATTCCTTAAGACGTGCGGATTCCGGATTGGGTGAAAAGCCATAAACTGCATCTGGATTTACAATTGCATCCTTAAGAACCTTATAATTTTCTGCAGGATTATGAACATAGCGAAAAGCCGGGTACTTAGTAAGCATAACAATGGCTTCCGCATTGCCTGTCATATCCAGATCAATGTGTTCAGCACGTACAGAAGATGAAATCTTCTTCCACTCACCATTCGAATATCGATACGCATTTAATCTGCTGTCTGCTTTTATCTCAGGTGACCAGAGTGATACATATAGGCTTTTTCCGGCTGTGCCCCCAGGTAGCTTAATCTTAACAACAGCCACAGCTTCCTCAGCCTGTCCGGTTGCATAGCTCATTGCTGACTGCTCATAGTTTCCGGCATAGTCCAGCATTGCAGTCCAGCCTGTAGTCTTGCCATCTACAACGACATCATTTACGCCGCTTGCAACGGGAATGACATGTTTTAACTTCGAAGCAATTAC
>JAEEGL011991676.1_pt1 | contig 13655 bp, 8 predicted proteins | sample 9134231 | NCBI WGS metagenome assembly JAEEGL01 (sample SAMN16246548, study PRJNA631951) | gut metagenome | biome: gut microbiome; feature: rumen; material: fiber-attached | host: Bos | place: Iran: Karaj | collected 2018-10
GGGGATCCCTTTTCTGGCAGAGACTCTCATAAATCTGCCGGGCCTTGTCCGTTCTTTCTTTGGGGGACAGATCCGGATGATTCTCGTAGTGCTCGGCCACCTTTAAACAGGCCTTGCTGTCGCCCTCCTGGCAGGCTTTGGCCATCTCCTCCGCCTGAGCGTCGGTAATTGCCTCCGGCTTTTTGGGCTTCGGCTCGTCCGGCGTTACCGTTACCGCACTGTCGTTGCAGGCCTTTTGGAGGCCCTGACGGCAGGCGATATCCAGGGCCTGCGTAATCGTCATGTCTCTTTCGGAGGAAGGAGGAAAGTTTTTCCTGAGATTGTCAACGAGACCGATGCAGCCCGCGCCAAACTGCCCCTGAAAACAGCTTTGCCTGAAATAATGATCAGCCTTCTCGGGGGAGGCATCCGGGATCCAGCGGCGAAATTCCAGTTCTCCCATTTTCCAGCAGCTCTGGGGGTTATTCATTTCGCAGCCCAGCTTCAGCTGCACGGCGGCTTCCCGGTATTTGGCGCGGCCCATCAGGTTGGCTCCGGCCTCAAAGCATTCAATGCCGTCCAGACACTTGTAGTCCGGGCTGTCAAAAATTTTTTCCTTGTTGCGTCCGCTTATACGCTCGGGCGGCATTCGCGGAGCGGATTCTTCATGCTGGGCTTCGGTAACAGTTTCCTTAACAGCTTCGGTAACGGCCCCGGGCTCCCCCCGCTTAATAATAAGGGTGTTATCTCCCGATTTTCCGGCAAGCCAGAATACGTACAATGACATGGTCACCGACGTTACGAAGGCGGCGTAAATACCGCAGCCAAGGAGCTTCAGAAGCACCGGATGCCGGGGCTCGGGAGGGGTATTCGGATTCCGGCCCGAATTATCAGGGGAGGTATAGCTGTTGATTGCCATTTCTTTTTTCCTTTAATAACCAGACTCAGGCGGCTTATCCCTGGGGAGCGATCATGCGGGCGTCGTTCCGCCCTTCCTGGATCCGCTTTTCCTTTTCTGCCAGGGAGCAGTACTTGTCATTTTTGGAAAGAGCGCAGGCCTCGTTAAGATATTTAAGACGCTCTTCCGGAGCTTCATCCCGGTCAGTCCGGAAGCCGAACAGATAGCAGGCCCCGGGGATCCGGTACTGGTCGCATCCGGCACGGAGCCAGCGCCGCCGGTCATTCAGGGCCGGCTCCTGGCTTTGAATATTCTCGGCCAGGATGGCGTAGTAGACGCAGGCTTCCTGGTTTCCGGAGCCGCAGTGCCTTTTGGAAAGCTCCCAGGCCTTTTTATAATCCTTTTTCTGCTCCCACTGGAACTCAATGGCGGGAAGGCAGGAACTTGCAACCTCAAGCTCGCAGGCCTGGGTGTGGTACTGTCCGGCACGGGCGGGATTCTTCATTATGGAGAGCTCGCCTCCGGTGTAGCGGGCCATGGCCTCGCAGGCCGGGGGATAGCCGGCTATGCAGCTCTCCTGCACCTTGGCCGCCCCCTTCCAGAGCCGATCCCGGATGCTTCTCCGGGCGCTTTTGCCTTGGTCTTCATCGTTCTCGGCCAGAGCATTTTTGATAATGTCCTGCCCCAGCATAAAGCATCCCTCGCTGCTCCCGAGGTCGCAGGCCTTCAGGGCGGCGGTTTCCGCATAGGCGGTTTCTCCAGTACGGCTGTAGACCCGGGCCTTTTTAAGGCAGTCGGCGGCATTCCAGCAGATCTCATCGTCATAAGCTGATTCGCTGTATCTGTCTCCGTAGCTCCCGGAGTAGCTCACGGAGTCTCCCTCGCAATTACGGAGACTTCCCCCGAAAATAATCGCCAGCACCGCGATGGCAAAGCCGATCTTCACGGCCTCCGGCGCCCGGGAAGACGGGCTCCGGGCTGGCTCCTTCGCGGCAGGACGGGGATCCCGGGAGACTGTAACGGGAAGATCCCCGGGGGCTTCATAGGGCGGTTCTTTTCTGTTCATTGCTGTCCTGTCTGATCCGGCCGGTTCCGGATCCTCTGAGTTTCCTGTTTCTCTATACCGGTGTCACTCTATACCGGTTTCACTCTATGCCGGTCTCTATTCTTCCGGGACGGGAGAGGGTTAAGGTATTTTTGCAAGTTTATCGCAAGTGACAGGGGTTTGCGACAGTTACGGCAAATAATCGTGGGGCGGTGAATACTTTTTGTGATTTTCCGGGGTTCAGGTTTTGGGCGGCCGGATATTTGCGTTATTTCGGAGCTGTTCCCGGAAGCCGCGGAGATCTTCCGGAATCCCGTTGTGGTAAACTGAAGAAAAGCCCGCCGGCTTCAGGCGATTTCAGGGCAAGGAAACTCGGATGCGGCCTTCCCGGGGAGCCCGGGCGGACTCCTTCAGAGGGGAATTACAGGGAGAAACAGGTTATGAAGAAATGCCATGTCTGCGGTTTTTCTGAAAACGGCGGCAAGTTCTGTAACAGGTGCGGCGCGCCGCTTCTGGAAAACGGGGCTTCGGGGGAAAACGCCAAGGACGGAGAGGCAAAGGAAGGGGCAGAGCCCAAAGCTGCGGCAGCTGAGACGGATGCGACAACTGCGAGAGATGCGAAAGCTCCTCCGCCGTCAGGGTTCAGAAGCATGCGGTCATATCGGGAGGAGCTCCCCCCGCTGACTCCGGAAGATGATCTTGTGGAGGTTTGCTTCTCCGGGCATTCCTCGGGAATGATGTATAACAGCGATTCCCGCTTCAGCATCACTGCGGTCCTGGATCCCGCCGCCCCGGAAGAGAACGGGGCTTCCTGCGCTGTCACCTTTAAGGAAAAGAAGTCCTTTGCCCTTTCGGAAACCATCGAGGTTTACCGGGGCTGTCCGGAGATGCTCCGGGAGATCCGGGACATTCTGATCCGGGCGGATTTTCAGGAAGCGGACAGACGCATTCCCGATGATGCCAGAGCGGGGCCGCTGGTATTTGACTATTCCTCCGGGTACAGTCTCTCCTTCAAGTGGCATCCGGATCCCGGGAGCCGCCGATACAATTATTTCAGCATCAATTCCGAAAAGATCACCATAGCAAAGAAAAATGAAGAGCTTAAGGCGATCCGGGATATTCTTAACAGCGTTAAGAAGGAGGAATGCCTGCTCCTCCGGGAGGAAAAGGATCTCGGCATTAATAAGTCCGGAGTAATCGGAATGATGGGAATGACCGGAGATCCGGGATCCGGAGGAAACCGGCCAATGACCGGAATGCTGGGGATGATGAAAATGAACGGCGCTCCGGACAACGCCGCCCAGCCGCAAAAGACCTCCTTTCCGGGGCTGAACTCTGACGGTTCCTGGAACTGTCCCGATTGCGGCGAAACCGGACTTACGGGGAAATTCTGCTTTGAGTGCGGCCGGAAAAGGCCTGATAACGGCTGAGCTTTTCCGGGGGCTGGCGGCGGAACGGAGGGAGCTTCCGGATTTAAGTTCCGGCTGATAAGGAGACTGAGTTATCCGGGAGCTTTTCCTCCGCCAGGTCTTCTTAGCCCTTCCGGAGTTCTTTGCTGCGCCCCGCTCCCGGGGCTCCGGGTTTTGTCTGACCTTTGTTCTCATTATTTTTCCTGCTTCATTATTTTCTTCTTCTCCTTATTTCGCGCTGTCTTTACTTCTCGCTCTTCTTGTTCCGGGGGCTTATTTTTCATAATGGCCGCTTCATGGTTTTCCGGCGGAAGCGGAGCCTTCCGGCCTTTGGGCCAAAACCGCTGGTTCCGTTACTGTAATTCCCCCTTAACTATCCATGGGATGGATACTCATCTGTTCACATTTAATCGTTTGTTTGTTTTTTCGAGAAGGTTAAAAGTTCTCCCGGGATAACAGAGAATATAGTTTTATTAATGGATGCGGCAGGACGAACTCTTCTCCCGCATCCCAGTTTTGCGATTTTAAGGACATCCTTAAGAGGCTTCCCGGCGGGAAGGCTCTTAAGCGTCCGGGGACTTACGGGAGTTATTATGGGAAAAAAGCTTATTGGGAAGAAGAGCGTTCAGGAAATTTCCGGAGCCATAAACCGGCTGGCGGATTCCTTCTTTGCTCTGGCTGACAGCATCCGGAGCCTGAGATCCGGCACTGCCGGCGCGCCACAGGCGGCTTCAGGGACTGAAAGTAAGGTTTCGGAGCAGGAGAACTCTCCGGCTCCGAAGCGGGATCCGGAGGCCGGAGAAATGTTTTCTCCGGAGACGGTCTCCGAACCCGCGGCTCTAAAGGATCTTCTGGAAAACCTGATTCCGGGAGCCGTGTCCGCCTCCCCCGGCGTTCCCGCGCCGGAGCCTCTTCCGGCAGAGCTGCCGCAGGCTCCCGCTCCGGATGCCACGGAAACCCGCTGCGGGGAAGCCCTGCAGGCCTTTATGCGGGATAAGGGCTTTGTCATTACCAGAATCGACAATATCGTCAACGAATCTCCCATCTGGGTTAAGCTGGCCCGGACTATCGGGAGCGACTATCATTCCCTGCTTCCCATCATTAATGCCCTTAAGGTGTCCCAGAGCAGTGGCGACCGCATTGTGGTAAACCTGTCTCGCTATGCCCCGGAGATGCGGAATGCCTGTATCAGCTTTGCCAAGGCTCTTTATAACAATGCTCTTCTGGTGGAATACCGTTACTCCTCGGTACCGGTGCCCAGGCTGACTATGCGAGTGCAGAAGGACGGCGCCATCATTAATTTCATTACCGGTCACTGGATGGAGATCTTTGTCTACAGTGTGGCCCGGGAAGTGCTGCAAAACTATGCCGGCCTTTACGACATTGAAGTGGAGAGCTACAGCAATGTCCAGTTCATGATGAATGAAAAGATGGTGTTCGAGCTGGATATCCTCTGCTTCGTAAACAGCATCCCCGTCTGGGTGGAATGCAAGACCGGAGAGTTCCAGCAGCATATTGTGAAATACAAGAAGTTCGGGAGCAGCAACGGCATCGCTCTGGAAAACTCCTTCCTGGTGCTGGCGGGAGTTTCTCCGGAACAGGCCAAAAACATCTCGGACATTCACAGCTACAATGTGGTGAACCTGAATAACTTCCGGGAAGTATTTTCCCGGGCAGTGGCCGGGATTTGCCTTAAGGCCGGCAGAAAGGGAGCCTCTCTTCCGGAACAGACTTCCGAGACCGCAGTTCCGGCCGGCTCCGCTCCTGAAGCCCTTCCCGCATCTGCCGCCCAGGCTTCCCCGGAAGCCCCGGCCGAGGCAGCTTCTCAAAATGTTCCGGCTCCTGCAGCCTCTCCGGCCCCGGCTCCGGCAAGATCTTCCGCTCCGGGCAAGCCCGTGTCCCGGAACCGCGGCATCTTTGACAAGATGATGACCGTCATAAACAGTGCCCGCCCGGTGAAGACCTCCGAAACCGCCGGGAAGTCCGCAGCGGAATCTCAGGGCAGCTCCGCCACGCTGTCCTCTCCTTTGCTCTACGAGATTCCGGAACGGCCTTTCCTGAACGAGGCCGTCCAGAAGTTCATGGATGAACACGGCGTGCAGTGCATTTGCAATACCCCCATAACCAGAATGCATATCCATCTGGATATCCTGTCCCGGATGAAGTCCGGCAAATACAATCTGGCGCAGCCCCTGTTCCGGAGGATCGGCCAGGCCCTCAAAACCGGCGATTACGAGGTTACCGAGTCTCTGGCCGGCTGCGACGGCGTTACGGTGGGCACCACGGTGCAGCTCTGCCGGCATATGGCGGACAACATGGAGGTGATCCGGAATTTCGAGTACTTCAGCACCAGGAAGAAAACTGTTAAATTTGAGCTTTTGCCTAATGCCGTGTTTAACAACTACGTGCTGGAGGATCGGCGGTTTGTTCATGCCGTGGGGTATGTGGTGGATACCGCCGGAGCCAATGCCGCCCCGGATGTCTTCGGAGTCTCCGTCAAGGCCCGGCTCTGCAAGGGGGATATCAGGATCGACGCGGATTTCCTGGTGCGGTTCAGGAATATCATTACGCTGATTATGGTAAGTCCGGCCAATCCGGAGCGGGCGGAGAGTCAGCTCGTCCTCGCCGGAAAATGGCTGGACATACCGGCCCGGAATCTCATTATCGTGCATAATGTCACGGAGATGCCCGAGTCTCTCGCCAAAGTCGCCTCCCGAAAAGCGGTAACCGTGCTCAGCCACAGCGAATTTGAAAAAAAGGCCCGGGAGATCCTGCGCACTCAGGAATTACCCGAATCTCCTCAGCCTGCGGCTGCGGCAAGGCCCACGACCATGGATCTCCAGTTCACTCCGGAAGAGCTTTATGAAAGCTTCTCTCCTTCCGGCATCGGCATTGCCGAGGTGGAGCTTATCAGTCAGGCCCTGTCGGCTCTGGACGGCGCGGCCAGCGAGTTCTGCCGCCATGAAAGCCTGTTCCAGCCCCTGGTGCAGGCGGTGCGCCGCATTCATGAAAGCCATGTGCCCCATGAACGGTTTTGCTGGAATGTAAATACCCTGGACGGGGAAAAGACCTCCTCCATCAATAACTGCTGCACCAATCTCTACCGGACGGATCTAATTAAGGAGTGCCGCTACGATAAGACAATTCCTAAGCAGTTTATCATTGACCTCACTGACAACCAGGACATTTACAGCTTTGTTACGGGAGACTGGCTCCGCTACTTTGCCGGAAACCGGGCCGTGAAGTATCTGGGGCAGCATGTCCGGGATTCCCGCTTTGTAAGGTTTATCAGGAACGTCACTCTGGAGATCCCCGATGCCGGGACTGCGGTGCTGGATGTGGTTGTAAGGCATCCTCTGGGCTGGACAGCTGTAAAGAGCTGCTCCGCTGACAATTTCCGCCTCCGGAAAGAGGATCTTTTAAAGGCCGGAAACGCACTCGGCATTCCTCAGGAACGGCTGATTCTGGTATTCCGGAACAGCGACAGCACTGAAGAGGCCATAAGGGAGTGCGGCGCTGCCGTCCGGATTCTGAAGGCTCAGGAGTTCCTGAACGCCCTTCCGGAGATCTTCCCGAACGAGGTGATAAATGCCGTGATGAAGGAGGAAGAACCGGTTCCGGAAAGCCCTGCAGCAGCTACGGCTCCGGCAGAAGAGAGCAAGACTGCTCCGGCGTCAGGAGAGGAAGCCCCTGCTAATCGGGAGATCCCGGAATTTGCCCGGGAGGCCGCAGCCGGCACCCCCTGCCCGGAGATTCTGGAGGAGATCATTGCCGAGGCGATGGAGGAGGCCGCTGAAAATCAAGAGGCTCTTAAGGAAGCCACTGGGACGGAAACTCCTGAACCTGCGGAAAAACCTGCCGGGGAACCTTCTGCCGGCACTGATGCGGGCGCCGAGTCCGGGAGCTCCTCTGTTCCTTCTGCTTCCGCAGAGTCCCCTGCTGCCGCCCCTGCCCCCCATCCTCTTCCTGAAAAGACCACTCCCATGGGCAAGCTGGTGACCGCCTATTATCAGCAGCTTATGCGGGAGGCGGAAAGCAAGGCTGCCATAGATGACTTCCTGGAGGCTCATCTCATGAGGCCGGAGGAATGCGCGGATTTCTTTGATGATGAACGCGCCCGGGTGGTGGGCTCCCTTAAGAGCTATCACGGGAAACCGGCGATTCTGGATCGGCTCTCCCTTGATGTGCTGGCGGATTACTGCCGGAATCAGGAATATGCGGTGATATTCAACATGCTATTGGAGGCCCTTTTCCAGGAGCTTACCTCCTTTGCTCTGGACATGGATGCCGATGATGAAACGGTGTCCCGGTATCAGAAGCTTCTGAACGACATGGTGGATTGCACCCTGGTCTATAAAAACATCTATATCAAAGAGGCCCGGGAGTCCCGTGTTACCGTGCTGAAGCCCATGGTGCTCCGGGATTACATTCTGGGGGGCTGGTTCCGCGCGGCCGGCTCGGCAATCATTCAGAACCGGATCCGGGAAATGACCATCCGGCATCCGGAGTGCTTCTGTCTCTTTGCCCGGAATATGGAGATCCTGCTGGATAACTACCGGATAATGGCAGATCTGGTTATCAGAACCATGAACCGGGTGCTGTTCTTTGTGTTTGCCGCCACGGAGCCGGAAGCCGGAGCCCGGGATCTCGCCATGCTGACTGAGTATCTCAACCTGTACAGTCAGGATACGGTGCTGGTGTGCCTGAATGAGGATCCGGATCTTCATGAGCGGCTGGCGGAGGCCTATCATGTCACGGTTATCGGCTTTAATTCCCTGGCAGAATTCCTTGATAGCCGCCTCACTCCGGAATATCTGGAAACCCCGGTGACTGAGGAGGATGAGGATGAAGAGCCGGATGACCAGGATGCCGAGACGGTACTGCAAAAGTTCGGGTATTGTCCGGGACTCTTTGACTACATGAGGTATGAGTTCTGATAAAGGGAAGAGGCTGCGGCAAGATAGAAAACTGCCGCAGCCTTTTTTGTGATAACAGGAGATAGGATATATCTTATAAGTAATGTGTTTTTAAAATCTTTTGTTATTTGGGGTAGCCACGAGGATATATTCTGGAATTAAGCATTCATGAAGCTGCTCTATTAGAAGCTTATTATATATAGCTTTATATGAGGATGTTTTAAAATTAGATCCCATATCGAAAAATAATTAATGTGTAAACAGATGCAGAGATTTGAGATGGTTCATTACCAAATCTGCATAACGATTGATAATTTTATTATTGAATCAAAAATGTTCTTATTAGTACCTTCTGAATTCTATTTAAGAATAAAAATGGTTGTGATACATTGCATAAGTCATTATTGATAATCTCACCGATTAAAGAAAAAATTAATTTTTTGTTTATCAAAAGAGTTATTCATAACAAGGTCTGTAGTACTTACTAAAGACCTTATAATAAACCATGTTTACAAGAAGGTTTAGAATACACAAAATTCAGAAAAAAAAGATTTTATTAACGTAAAAAATCCCGCATTTACCGACCTTCTTCATCAACACTGAGACACCGAAATTCCAGATTGCATTCAGAACCTCTGGCGTCATAAACTCTTTTGGCTACAATCTGCTCAGCTTTTCTTATGGCTTGATAAGAATTTTTGGCAGTGACACGTACTGTTTGCGTTCCGCTAGCACCTGAAAAAAATATTGTTTTTTGTTTATACTTAATTCTTACTTTATATTGCGGCATAATAAAATCCTTACTCAATATCAAATAATATAAGCAGATTATTAAATAATTAGTAACTAAGATGCTGAAATTGAATATGTATTATTGTTGTTAACTATATATCCTAAGTTACACAGTTTTTTAAGTGATTTTTCTAAATACTTTGGTTTAACATGTACCATTTTTGCTAAATCTTTGCAGGTCATGTTATGACATTTTAGAGTATCAATAATTATGATGTATTTATCAACAACTTTTTTTGATGTTGATGCAGGCAAATTTAGAATCTCGCAAATATCTTTTGGCGACAATTTTTTGAAAACATTACTTTTAGATGACTTGCTAAAAATAACCATGCTGCAGTCATCACTGGTGTGCTTCTTTACAATGGAGTTGAAGAGTTGTGTCATTTTCTTTTCCATTACTGACACAGGTAAAGCATTGGAAAAGGAAAAAAGCTTTTTCAGCGAAGATGCCAAGGTCTTCTTAACCTTATCATAGAAAACCGCCTCTGGTCCGTCAGACATGAGTACAAAACCATCTATGTCAGTAAGTTTTCCCTTGAATAATTTAAGTGATGCCAAAGCATTTTGAGATGTAGTAAATATTGTAGTATTAGAAAATTCACCATTACTTGGCATGGAGGCTATTTTCATTTCATCATTTTTAAGATATCCGAGAACACCGTCTCCAATATGACCAAGAATGAATCTGTCATTATTAACTGCAACAAAAAGCAAAGTAGAAGATAAGTCCTTAATGTCGCAATTGTTAGCTTTTCCGGTTTCTGTTAGCTTGTTTAACAGCAGATCCATCAAATCAGCTTTTACCTTAGGGCCGTTATCATTATTAAATATGGCATCGAAATCTGAGCAGAACATATCGCAGATTGCGTGAGTAACCACTTCTGCCCCGATATGAGATAACTTACAGGAACCAGCACCGTCTGCCAAACTTACGGCATAGGTGTCATTTTCATTTTTAAAATATGTCTTGTCCTGGCATGGAATATTATTTTTTATATGACTTGTTCCTTGGACAGCGCATTGTACTGAAACCCACATATTATAATTTCCAAATTTAATAGAACTATGGTTTAAACTTTTACTTTAGCGATAGTTGTAAGAAAATGCTACAGCAACTATTTTACTGTAGCACTCATTTCTGTTATAACATTAATATTACAATTCTGCCCAGCCTGAAATACCGCTTGTATCAAGCGGAACCTTTTCACCCGGCGTTGACTGAGATGTACTGGATACGCTCTTACTAAGCCATTCAAAGAATTCTCTGAATTTCAGTCCGGCAAGTCTCAGAGCTGGTCGTTTGGGCAGGCTGAATGCACTTAGCTCATCCATATCAGCACCCTCACCAATACCAATTGAAAATACAGCGAGTTTGCGGTCTTTTATCATTTGGGTTGTCGTAGCTTTTGCTCTTCTGAGTTCTTCTGCGCTTCCGTTAGGTCCGCCGTCAGACATCAATACTAGCCAAGGCTGGTAGTAGTCAACACCGGCGTTCTTGTAATCGTTCTTTCTTCTATTAAGCTTATCAAGAGCAAGGTTAACAGCCTCTCCCATAGGGGTCATTCCGTCTGCCTGAAGAATAGGGGGATTAGGCTCAACTGTCAGACTGCAAAAGTCGCGAACGCATTCAACTTGATATCCAAAAGTAACAATGGCTATTTCAGCAGCGTACATGGCAGTCTCATCTTCTCTAATGGCATCAAAAAAAAGCTGCACACCTCTGTTGAGTTCATTAATGGGTGTTCCGCACATGGAACCGCTGACATCAAGACACAGGCAAACAGCGACTCTGGGAGTTGGATTGTTTACCAAATCCTCATTACGAAGTAATGCAAAATCGTCAAGCATAAAAGCATCCTCAAAATAATATATAGAACAAAGTTTAACTTAGGTTCAAAATTATGTTCATGTTTACAAAATAGTGAAACACAAATATCATTATTTACAATTATGTCAGGTTAGAATGATTAAAACTTAAAAATTAACCACATGCCAATAAATAAAAATTAGGATAATTCAAAAAAAATAAATAAAACTAATGATGAAAAAAGCTAAAAATACTACCTAATAAACCACTCTTGGTATTAGGTGAACCTGTATTGGTAACTGGTACTGAGGTAATACTTTTCGAACTTTTATTTCTACGGCATTCAGAGCATCTTTTTGGAATATTATATCCCTTTGATTGAATGTTTTGATATTCTTTGTTAGTTAGATCAAAACGTTTACCACAATCTACACAAGTAATAGTTTGAAATACACCGCTTGAGCAGTAATCACAAAGCACTGGGAGTTTTCTACTAGTTTGTTTGCAATCCTGAAGCATTTTCGCAGTAATTTTAAATTCTCTTCCACATTTTTGACATTTTCTAGTATCCAAAACAGAACTACCCTTATCTGGAACTTTCTTTTTTCCATCTCCATCAACATAGGCCTTAAAGCGTGTTGGGAACAATGTTAGTGACATCGGGTCATTATTTCCCATGTTCCCGGATTCGATGGCGTATTTATAACCTTCAAAAAGTCGAATCCAATCATAAACACTCAATCTTGTTTTTTCAGTAGAATATTTTTCCCCTTTTTTGAATGTTTCGTAAAAAGCTTCTTTGACCTTGTATAAGAGATGACTCCAAATATAACGCCATGGCCCTTCTGGTGTTTTACCGTTTTTTGATTCGCCAAGAGGATAAGAGAAGTCCATGTTAATTATATTGGTGATTTGATCTTCACCACCTTGTTGCGAATACGGAGGTTTACCTGGAAGCATTAGCATGAATAATAGTGTCGCTACAGCGAAGTTTTCATTTCCAATTGTTCTCAAAAAGTCTCCGAAATGTTTTCTCTGGATTTCGGGCGCTGTGTAATTTATTGTTCCGACAGGACACGGGAAGTCATCTATCTGATAACTGTCTGTATCAATAAAATAAACCTCTGTCGGAGAAGCAACTAATATATTCAGAGGGTTTATATCTCCCATAATGATTCCATGATCATGAAGGTATTTGATTTTGTCTAATATAGTCAGTGAAAGATTAACTAAATCAATTTTCTTCCATTTAGGAAAATTTTTTTCAAGTAAAGGTTTTAAAAACAAACACTTTTGAATTTCCTTTCCAGGAGCACGAGGCATTAAATAACCAACAAAATCTCCATATTGATTATACAAAGCATCTTCAGGAAAACAAATTCCATTATACTTAAGTTTTTTTGACAAAATTAACTTAATTTTCTCAATTCTTCTTCTAGTTAGAAGTTCTTCTTTATAAATTTTTGCAACATAAGGCGTATCTGTCTGATAAATAACCCCTTCTCCCCCGCGGGCAATTTCCTTTCTGAGATAGATTTGCCCACTTGAAACTTTTACGATGCTATTTTCACCGGGAATAGATTTTACAGGAACTTTTGTGTCAGGCACTTGTGTTACTTTAGAAAATGTTTTAAAAGATTTATGCGTTTTGTTAGATTTGTTAGTTGAATTTAAGTATGTATTATTAGTATTTTGTTCTTGTGCAACATTCTGTCGTTTGACATATTCTTCAAAATCTAGAAGTTTTCCATTTGGCTGCATTTTAAAAACTTTAATTGTTTTCTTACATTTTTCAATTGATCCTTGTTTTAGTATATTCAAAATATCAACAGACAACTTATAATCTTGTGTTATTAGCGCAAGATTATGATTAAATCTATGCTGCTGAAACACTCTCAAAAAAACGCTGTCTGGATGACGATCACATCTTTCGCCCTTTACATCATAGTATCCTTTGTAATGTTCAAGAATTTTTAATGCACTTTTTGCCTTTTCTGCTACATCAGCTTCTTTAATCTTAATGTTTACTTCTAATTCTTCAATAACCCTTACTGGAATTATTAATTGATTTCCATACTTTTGACTGTAAGACATTATTTTTTGAAACAATAGTGTAGCAGCCTGCCTATTGTCATGCATTAATGTACTCGTATCAATAAAAACCTTGTAGTTTTTAAAAAGATTATCTAAAATTAAATCATTACTCATTGTACAGTACTCATGATTTATATTGCTTTATTAAACAGTTTAAATATTGATGTTGAACGCCCATTGATTTAATAGTTATAATAGTAAAAACTACAGTTCTGCCCACCCTGCAATGCCATCAACGTCCAATTTAACATTTTCCCCAGGAGTTGACTGAGAAGTTTTGGATACACTTTTGCTTATCCATTCAAAGAATTCTCTAAATTTAAGACCACTCAATTTCAACGCAGGTCTTTTTGGCAGACTGAAATCATTCAATACATTCATGTCGGCATCTTCGCCTATTCCTATTGAAAATACTGAAAGCTTCTTTTCTTCAATCAATTTTTTGGTTGCTTCTTTAGCTTTTGTAAGTTCATGATTGCGTTCAGGAACTCCGTCCGACATCAGAATCAGCCACGGCTGGTAATAGTCTACGCCTTTATTTCTATATTCTTCTTTTCTGATATTTAGTTTTCATACCCCCGATCAAATATTTGCTAAGGGTGTCACATTAAATTCGTGGACAAAGGGTTGACAAATTTGTCAAATTATGTATTTGACATGCATTTTGCTCGTTTTTTGATATTTTAATAAATAATTAGACAGAAAAGCATGA
>JAEEGL012271672.1_pt1 | contig 13655 bp, 9 predicted proteins | sample 9134231 | NCBI WGS metagenome assembly JAEEGL01 (sample SAMN16246548, study PRJNA631951) | gut metagenome | biome: gut microbiome; feature: rumen; material: fiber-attached | host: Bos | place: Iran: Karaj | collected 2018-10
CGGCAAGGGTCGCGCCGTGACCGACATGGTGGAAGGCGTACAGTCTTGTTACGATTCCCATACGGAGGAGCACAAGAACACCGACGAGTTCATGGAGCCCCTTGTCAACAGCCAGGTCGACGGCCGCATCCGGGAAGGCGACGTCGTCATCTTCTTCAACTACCGCAGCGACCGCGCCAAAGAGCTGACCATCGTGCTCACGCAGCAGGATATGGAAGAGCAGGGGATGGAGACCATACCCGGGCTGCAATACTACTGCATGACGCCCTATGACGATTCCTTCAAGGGCGTACACATTCTCTTCCCCAAGGAGAACCTGAAGAACACCCTCGGAGAATACATCTCCAGCCAGGGCCTAAAGCAGCTGCATGTCGCCGAGACAGAGAAATATGCGCACGTGACCTCCTTCCTCAACGGAGGGCGGGAAGAGCCTTTCGAAGGGGAAGACCGCATCCTGGTGAACTCTCCCCAGGTGGCTACCTACGACCTGAAACCCGAAATGGCTGCTTACGAAATCAAGGACAAGCTGGTGGCAGCGCTCAAAACCAGGCAATACGACTGGATTGTGGTGAATTTCGCCAATGCCGACATGGTGGGCCATACAGGTGTTTACACGGCCATCGAATCGGCCGTGAAAGTGATTGACCAGTGCTTGATGGAGGTCGTGGAAACGGCCCGGAAGAAGGGTTATGAAACCATCATTACCGCCGACCACGGAAATGCGGACCATGCTCTCAATGAAGACGGCTCGCCCAACACGGCCCACTCCGTCAACCCCGTCCCTTTCATCTATGTGACAAAGAACAAAAACGCAAAGGTACAGGACGGCGCCCTGTCCGACGTGGCGCCTACCATCCTCCACATCATGGGCCTGGGCCAACCCCGGGAAATGACGGGAAGGAGCCTGATCATAAGAAAATAGATAAAACCACGGCATGTTCGACAGCTTTTACAACAATCTGATTGCCGAGGACCGTTACAGGATGATCCTGGACGGTCTGCAGGTGACGCTCCTTATTACATTCTGCGCCGCCATACTGGGCACGCTCCTGGGCGGCCTGGTATGCTGGATGCGCATGAACCGCCGGGTATGGCTGCAGAAAGTGGCCAAGGTGTATATCGACATCATGCGCGGCACGCCCGTGCTGGTGGTGCTCATGCTGATGTACTATGTCATCATGGCGCCCGTGAATGCAACGGGCATCGTCGTGGCCATCGTCACTTTCGGCATGAACTCGGCGGCCTATATCGGCGAGATGCTGCGCACCGCCATTGAGGGCATTGACCGCGGGCAGACCGAAGCGGGCCTGGCCCTGGGCTTTACAAAGCGGCAGACGTTCATTCAGATTGTGCTGCCCCAGGTGATCAGGGCGGTGATGCCTATTTATCAGGGTGAGATCATCAGCCTGCTGAAAGGAACGAGTATCGTGGGCTACATCGCCGTGGCCGACATGACCCGGGCATCCGACCTGATCCGTTCCCGCACCTTCGACGCCTTCTTCCCGCTGATCGTAACGGCCATCATCTATTTCTTCATGGCCTGGCTCATAGGGCGGCTGCTGACGTCCCTGGTGAAGCGGGAACGCATGAAAGCCCTTGCGGCCGCCATGATGCTCCTGATCGGTGGAACGGTCTGCTACGTACCACAGATCTTCTCTTCCCACGAGAAGGCCGCCGCCCAGAAGGAGGTTCCGGCCGTATTCCAGGCTTTGGAAGGAAGGCGCGTAGGCGTTGTCATTGGCAGCATTCAGGACATAGCAGTCACCGAAATGGCGCCGAAAGCCAACATCCAACGCATGGCCACCTACACCGACTTGATGGCCGCCCTGGAGACGGGCAAGGTGGATATAGCCGGAAGTGAAAGCCTTACGATTGTATTCAACAAAGAGCTCTTTCAGAAGGTAGACACCCTGAACGCCGGGATTCCCGGCAATCCCATAGCCGCCTGCTTCCGGCTGGAAGACACCGAATTACAGCAGGATTTCAACCAATTCCTCGCCGAAATAAAACGCGATGGGACCTACCGGGAAATTGTGAATCGGTGGTGGTATACCGAAGACCCCGCATCACTGCCCATCCCGGAGAATCACGGCAAGGGACGCACCCTCCGCGTGGCCACCTTCCCGGCCATGCCTCCATTCAATTTTGTCAGTGCCGGAAAGCCGTCGGGCCTGGAGCCTGGCTTACTGACAGAATGGGCCAACCGGCGGGGATGGAAGCTGGAATACCTCATCATGGACTTTGCCTCGCAGATTCCTGCCGTACAAACGGGCAAGGCCGATATGGCCATGGGAGCCATCAGCATCACCGAAGAGCGACAGAAACAAGTGCTCTTCTCTGACGGCTATCTTGAATCGCATATCCTGCTTCTCACCCGGAAAGGGGAATCGGGGATCCTCACGAATCCCTCTCAGCCATCAGTGGAGCAGGCCGATGGAAGCCGTCGGCCGTGGGGTTTCATCCTCCTTCTCGTCCTTTGCGGAGGCATCGGGCTCTTCTGTATCGCGCTCTACCTTCGCCGGAAGGCCCTCGCAAAGCAGACGGCAGACTTCCTGTCCCAGAAGCAGCCTGACGACGCTCCGGTCATCCGCATCTCCCATGTGAAAAAGAGTTATGGCAAGCTGGACGTCCTGAAGGACATCAATGCCGACGTGCACCATGGCGAGGTCATCTCCATCATCGGCCCTTCGGGTACGGGCAAGAGCACGTTGCTGCGATGCCTCAACCTGCTGGAGCAGCCCACCGGCGGAAGCATCCTCGTCGATGGAAAGAATATCCTCGGCAAGGGATATCCCGTCCATTTGATGCGGCAGAAGATGGGTATGGTATTCCAGGGTTTCAACCTCTTCGACCATAAGACCGTGCTGGAAAATATCATGCTGGCGCCTTGCCAGCTGCATCACGAAGATCCGGAAAAGGCGCGCGAAGAGGGATTGGCGCTCCTGCGCAAAGTGGGTCTGGCCGAGAAGGCCGATGTCTATCCTTCGAGCCTTTCCGGCGGTCAGAAACAGCGCGTGGCCATCGCACGCGCCCTGGCCATGAAGCCCGAGATCCTCCTCTTTGACGAACCCACTTCGGCCCTCGACCCCACGATGGTGGGTGAAGTGCTCAGCGTCATCCGCCAGCTGGCCGGCGAAGGCATGACCATGCTGATCGTCACGCACGAAATGAAGTTCGCCTACGACGTCAGCACACGCATCTTCTTCATGTACGGCGGATTCATCCACGAGGACGGTTCGCCCAAACAGGTCTTCGAGGAGCCTGTCCACAGTGCCACCTTGTCCTTCATCCATCGCATCCGCAGGGAAGTATTCGAGATTGACGGTCCCGACTTTGACTTCCTGGGCATGCAGTCCACCATCAATGCCTTCTGCTACAAATACGGCATCACCACGAAACAGGAAAAGGCACTGCAACTCTGCGACAAGATGCTGGACGACGTGATGGCCGCCTACCGCCCCATCACAGTCCGCATCAACCACAGCGAGCAGTGGAACATCACCGCCCTGGACTTCATGGTGGAGAAGATGGAAGCAACGCCCCTGAGCGAAGAGCAACGCAGCGAACTGGCAGGACTATGCCAGGAGATTATGGAAGAACCCACCCGACGTGGCTTCCGCGTTAGATTGATTATTTGATGAACGATGAAAAAGAACCTGTATTACCCGTGCCTGATGCTTGCTTTCGCTAGGGCCTCATAGTCGCCGGCGAGACACAACGAGCTATTCTTCCCCTTCCTTGGGTCCGGGAAGAAGCGTCTTGTTTTCAGAAATTCTGATGCCGTATGCGATATTCCGAACCCTGCCTTCCTGGGGAACGAGTATCCCGATTTCGGTCAGATGCTGGACATCGCGGACCGCAGTATCAGGCGAGACGTCGGCATGCTTCGCCCAATTCTTGGCCGTCAATTTGCCGGTATAGCCATCCAGATAGATATTGAGTACCTTCTTCTGGCGGCCATTGATATCCGCCTGAGAGTAATTCTGCCAAAACACAGCCTTGTCAAGAATCGAAGATAACATCTCATCGGCACCTTTTATGGCGCGAAGCATGCACGACAGGTACCAGTCAATCCAGGTTGTGATGTCGCATGTACCCTTCGACGTCCTCTCCAGCACGTCGTAGTACGCTTTCTTATCTCTGTTGATCTGTCGCGACATGCTGAAGAACCGCAACGGACTTCCATCGGCCTGCGCGAGTGCCATATCGGCGATGGCCCTTCCAATGCGGCCGTTGCCGTCATCAAACGGGTGGATGCACACGAACCAAAGATGAGCGATGGCCGACTTGATGTAGTCCGCCTTTGTATCAGTACCGTTGAACCAGTTCAGGAAAGCCTTCATCTCTCCAGGGACCTGGTCCGCTTCCGGAGCCTCGTAGTGTACCTTCTCGCGGCCGAACATACCCGACACGACCTTCATTCCGGCGCTGCGATACTTTGCCACATCGATGACGGACATGCCGCTTCGTCCCGTAGGGAAGAGGCAGTTGTGCCATCCGAACAGGCGATCCTCCGTCAGCGGCTTCTTGAATCCGGAAGTAGCATCGAGCATCATCTCCACCGCACCTTCAATATAATGGGAGGGCTCTGTCTCATTGGTGATCTGCACACCCATTCTCCGGGCCACGGACGAACGGACCTGGTCTGAATTGAGGATCACACCTTCGATTTCCGACGAAGCCACGATATCGTGGGTCAGCGCCTCCACTGCAGCCCGCTGCTGCACATCGAAGCCAATCGCCGACAACCGGCCCTCCAGAAAGCCTGCGGCCTTGTTCACAACCGCCAGCTGTGAATCAATCTTGTCGCTATCCCAAGTAAAATGAGGCCAACCCTCCGACTGATGAATATACATGTCCGTTATTGTTTTCTCAGCAAAGATAATCATTTGCGGATTATAAACCGCAAAATTTGCGGATTATTAGCCGCAACTAGGAACAATCTGCTCCTATGGGGGCGTATTTCGGATAAAAAACGCCAAGTATGCTTGATCAGACTATCCGAAGGAGACCTGATTGTCCATAAAACGAAGTCTTTCTTTTGCCAATTCCTGCCATCCCCCCCCCTGAGCATAGAATTTGAGGCACCTACTTTCGTAAGTGCCTCATTTTCTGGTAGCGGGACCCAGGATTGAACTGGGGACCTCATGATTATGAATCATGCGCTCTAACCAGCTGAGCTATCCCGCCGTACCGCTAGTTTTGTTGAGGTAGACGGATTCGAACCGCCACTAAGAGGACCAGAATCTCTTGTGCTGCCATTACACCATACCTCAATGGGACTGCAAAGGTATGAAAAGAATTTTTGTTTGCAACAAAAAGATTGAATTTTTTCTTACTCACCACCGGATCGTTTCTGTTTCAATTTCCTTGGAAGTGGGCGTAGAAGAATGATGCTCCTTCGTGAAAATTCTTTCGTCCCAATCAAACCCGCACCTTGAGCAGTGCATGCTGTGTATCTGGTTCTCCTGGACAGTCGTACTATTGTAATGCGTGGTGGTAGTGATTGTTTCGATCTCCCGATACCTTTCGTTGACCTCCTCCTCCGTATTGCTTCCACTTGAGTGGGTAATGACAGGAGCTCCCTCCACGATGGAGGTGGTATGGCTGTGCGCCATGGAATGGCAATACGGACACTTCTTGGTAATCAAATACTTATAAGATTGGCCGATCATCGCCATATAGGCACAGACATGCACAATATAGACGATGGCCTTGGGGAGGAATTTGGCGGTACTCGCAAATTCCCCCAGCGCGCTGAAGGAACCCGTAAAAACAGGGAGCAACAAGACAATCTGCGCAAGGACAAGATATAGTCGTCCTCCCGGAGCTGACAGAGGGAAGATAACGAACATGAAAAATGCCTGCAGCAGTGCCGGAATAATGATCACCGTCAACAAAGTAGCCACGAAAGTAATCTTCTTGCCGAACAGCCCCATCCCCCATGCATAAGCCTTGGGGACAAAATCAACAATCCTGGCCGCATGGATCAGCAACCCCCAGAAGACAACGGTGCAAGCCAGCATGCAGATAGACTCCAGCCAATCGCAAAAAGCAGGTGCGTGGACCCGTACACGTGCCTCAATGATAAGATACAGGCAGCCGGTGACAAGTGCGCAGTAACCTCCGATCTTGAAAAAGGCCTTCCAGGGACTTTCGGGCGTCATTCCGCCGCTCGATCCATCCAAGGCGAGAACACAGAAAAATGCTACGATAGATGTGTAAAGCAGGAACAGAGGAAGTTTCCATTTCCAGGAACCAGCGATCCGACCCTCGCGAATGACGCTCGTAACCGCTCCCGTCAAAACCAATGCAAGGCCCAGGAAAAGCCAATACAGCCAGCCCGGAATGGATGCGGACTGACGGCCTTCTTTCACGGGGGAATCGGCAGGCTGTGCTTCGGAAGCAAAAAAGCTGTCCAGAATGATGATGTCGGGGTGGGCGCCTTTCACAAAGTCGGCTTTTGTAAAAGTCTGGTCGGTCCCATACAAATACGCGTTTTCCGCCTTCTTTTGGCCGGATGCAGACAGCTTCATGCCTTGATAAAGAACTCCGTCACACAACAGCCCGACATATCCGGAATTGTCGCAATAGGCTTTTCCTCCGGCATCCAGGATCTGGGCGGCGGTTGAATGGCATCCTAAGCCTGCTCCCGTAGAATACTTGTCAGAAAAAATCCTGATTGTGCGGACTTTCCCCTTTTCAGCCAGAACGGTCGCAACGCGCTCTCCTTTAAACTTTACCACATACTCTGTAGCTTCCTTGTCATTCAAGGAAGTTATACTGTCGTAAAAACCTTCGGCGGTCTTAGGCAGGCGTCGGACATTCGTACCCAGTTTGACCGGACCGAGGCCCTGGGAGTCAAAAACACTACTCCCAGGGTCGGCATAGGAAAGCGTCGTACAGAGCAACAGCAGCGGCAAAAGAATCCGTTTCATCGGAGCCGTCGTTAATAGTCCTGACGAAGAATAATCGTGGTAAAGCGGGTTTCAGGCACGAGGTCCGTCTTCGCAAATACTTTGTTGCCGTAGGCTTGCCAATCTTTCACTTCAAAGCCCGTGAAGCGGGCAATACCCACACCCAACGCAGGTATTTCCATATAAGTATCAGGGTCATACATCACATATGGCTTGACGCCTCTTTCCCTCATCACAAGAATGGGCAAAGAAGCGCAGTGCAGTGTGATAAGAGGAGACAGACTGTGATTTGCATCATAATACTTGCTCAGCATGAACATCTCGGGAGATGTGATACGAATGTCATAGATTCTCCCCTTCTCATCATAATAGACCACTGCCGCCTGCTTGTCATTCTGGCTGAGAATCAAATTGTAGATCGTGTAATCATCTTCCGGTCCTTCTTCTACGCGGCTGGTGAGTTCCTTCTTGTTGTAAAGGTCAGGCAAGGATTCCGGGATGTCGTCGACATTTCCCCAAAGCTTGATCTTGGCCACGCCCTTGAAATTGTACGAGGGGCCCGTGCAAGCAATAAGGTGATTGTCCAACTCGGCAGGGCTCATCAACTCTATGCTGGCAAAGGAGCCCAAGAGTTGATGCACGGCGTACGTATGCTCCCGTTCATAAAGAAGATCGAAACGGATGGAAGTGGAGAGTTCTCCGTCCTTGGGTGCAAATGAACCGGCAAATACGGGAATTCCCCGGCCGTCACGGCCGATCAGTCCCACCTCTTTGCCGGTGTTGGAAACTTTTGCACTGATTTTAATATACGGAACGCCGTTGGACTTTCCTACATGGCCTGCTGCCTCCGTGAACGTAAACGGGGACTCCAGAACAATTCCTGAACTCTCCGTTACGGTGGTGGGGATCTCCGTCCCGACTTTCGCCTTCAGGAATTCTTCGGCTTTTTCTTTAAATAAATCCATGGCATTATCGGCAGGATACGAAGAATGCTCTTCGACAATCCAATTGTCAAAGTAAACCGAGGAGCAGTCTTCCACACCGGATAGAAGACCTTTCGGAGCGTGGCTTCCGCCGGAAGAACAGGCTGTCATAAGGCACAGCGCGGCCACTACGAAGCCGAGAAGGGTCAGTTGCTTTTTCATAATAGTTCGGGTTATACTATTAATACTTTTGATTAAAACTCAGATTTCTTAAAGTGAATAACGACCTCACCAATTTCGTTAACGATGCCATGAATGTCTCCATCGTCATCGGCAATCCAGATATATCCATCTCCCGCATCATACAGATTAAACCAATACCCATCCCTGCCATTGACAGGGAATGTCGCTTTAGAGATGAAAAGCACACCCAGGTTTTTATCCCGTAAATTATTCTGTGTCAGCGCATATTCTGCATTCGAGAAGACTCTTGGCCAATACTTGGAGCCAAAATTAGAAATGAAGAAGCTGGGTTCCTCTCCATATTCCAGTTCTTTTCCATCCTTATCCAAAATATAGCCGAAGTACTCAGGAGTATTATCCTTTTGCACGAACTTCAACTCGCCGAAACGGAAAACGCGACCTTTCCACCCGGCACTGAAAACTTCTCCAGCCGTATTGATCAGCACTTTTTCTCCATAGCCCAGCGACGTTCCATCGTTCTTCTCTGCGACAGCGCAGCCACCCACAAAATCTTCGGGTTCACGGGAAAACATATCCTTAATAACGAGTTCTCCCTTGGTATTGATAAAGCCCCAGTTATTCGAACTCTCCAGTTTCACTGCAGCAAGGCCTTCGCTGAAAGGATGGGCTTCACGATATTTTGCCGGAATGACGATCGCGCCCTTTTCATTGATGAATCCCCACATCAATTTGACGGGATCATAGAATCGTGCAAGACCATCCACAAATGGTTCTGGATTAAAAGAGCTTCCATAAGTGCATTTCCGGGTAAGTGCCGGAAAAATAACAGTCCCTTTATCGTTGATATATTCCCTATAGGGAATGTTTTGCTTGACGGTCACCTTCGTGGCATATCCGCCGGAAAAATAGGCAGAGATGCTTTCACCATATCCTTTCTTGACAGACCATACAATTTTACCTGTCTTGTCCAAAATACCCATTATTTCACCATTGTCAAATGTCGCCTTCCCATTTGAAAAAACAGGGAGGCCGTTTCCACGGATTGAGTTGGAAAGACGCAAATCCTTGGCAATGACATTTCCTTCCATATCCATGAGCATGTCACCCAGGAAAAAGACGCCGTCGCCCACACGGCCAAGGTTATGGTATACAAAATTGGGCAATTCCGTCACAGTAACGAATTTCGTATGGTCCGTATCCCGAACCTGTGCATATTGAGCCGAAGCCATAAGCGGGAAAAGCACTCCCAGCATAATAATAGCAAGCCTTTTCATAACGGTATAGTATTGAATAATTAGAGAAAACGGTCCCGACAACGATTTCAAATATAACAAAAAAACCTTAATATACAAGCAGTTTAGTCCAGCAGCAGGACCTTGATGAAATCGTCGGTGACGCGCTTGCGGTTGAGTTTGGTGGCGAGGGCGGGCATGCCGGCCTGGGAGTCGGAGAGGAGGAGGAGGCAGCGGCGGCCGTCGGGGAGCGTGGGGCCGAGGCACATGCCTTCGTAGTTGGCCAGGGCGACATCGAGGCCGGTCAGGCGCACGGAGACGCGGGACTCGGACTCCCACAGCAGCTGCTTGGAAAGGATACCCGACGGGTCGCCGGAAGGATTGACGACATAGAGCCGCACCCGTGAAAAGGCCTTGTCCAGGATGTCCTGCGCCCCGCCATTGGGCACATAGACCTCACGCTCTAGCACCAGCAGCCGCCCGTCGTCCAGGGCCGCCAGGGCCGGAATCCCGTAGACATAGGCGCGTGCCGCAGAAGCATCCGCTTCCGCGATGCGCGGTTCATCCATCTGATAGGTGTAGCGCGCATCCGGATGATGTGCAGTATCGAAGCGCTGGAGCCGGTGCAGGCGGGATGCAATCGTGTCTTTCAGCAGCGGCAGTTCCGTCGTCGTCCAGAATTTTCCTGTCTTTTCGTTGAAGGTCAACGGCTCGAATCCCGCATTTCCCACGATGGCGTTGACGCCCATGTCCTTGGGGATTGAGAAGGTCTTTCCGGTCGGATAACCCTCCGCATCGTATTCCCGGATAGACTGGTCGCCTTCGGCAGAAACGTAGAATTTCCCGCCGGCATACGCGATGCCTTCGTTGTCAAGACCTTCTATTTCAGCCAAGATCGTGGCGACCGGAAGAGTTCGGCGGACCTTCTTGATCTGGACTGAACCGTCCTTCCGCAGAGGGATTCGGAAAAAGACGATGCCTCCGCCCTTCAGCTTATCGTCGACGACGGCGTAACGGTCCCCGCCGATATACGTAATCCCGGAATACTGCCCGGCCTCGACGGGCAGGACCTGTGCGGGGAGTTCCTTCACACGGATATCTTGTGCCGACGCCACTGAAACGACAGCGGCGAAGAGGACGGCAAGAATCATTTGCTTCATAGGAGAGAATACTACAGTCGTTCGGAGAGGGCGTGATAGACTTTGCGGGACACAGGAATCGCGATATTCTGCACATCAAGTTCCGCCAGGATGATGTCGTTCGGATCCTTGCGGAGCGCGACGATGTGCGACAGGTTCACGTAGTAGGAGCGTTGGCAACGGAAGAGGCCGAACTGCTCCATCAGCGGCGCAATGGCCCGCATCGTGGAACGAAGCGAATAGCTCTTCACCCTGCCGTTGTCGAGGTAGTGCACCTTCACATAGTTCTCGTCGGCCTGGACGTAGAGGATGGCGTCTTTCAGCAGCACGATCTTCACCTGCCGGTTGGAATCAACGAAGCGCACCGTCTCACGCTCTCGGGTGGAGGGCTGGCGCACCAGCGAGATGACAACACAGACGATGGTGATGCCGAAATAGGGGTAAAGCAGCGTTAAAAACGAATACTGCAGGCAGTAGGCGAGCTGTTCGAAATAAGGAATCGCACGACCTCCGACCAAATAGATGTAGAGCGCGAAAAAATAAGAGAGGGCGGTGAGTTCAAACACGATCCACGCTATGTACTGCCACCAGTTCTTGAACAGCGCGTTGCCCAGCAGATAAAAGACCGTCCGCAAGATCAGCAGCGTGACCACCACGATACTGGTAAGAATGGCCACATTCACGATCTGGAGGTTGCGGCCCATATCGAACGCCTCCTTCGTGCCGAAAGGCTGGTAGACAACCATGAAAACAAAGAAGAAAGCCGCCGACAAGAAAATGTACCAAAGCTGCGTCGTATACTTTCGGAAAATGGCCGGAAGGTTATTCATGGGGTGTGTGACAAGATGAATTTATGTCCATTTTTATCCCTGTGAGGAAGATTTCGTCACAAATATAGTGATTTTATCATAGCACCTTATCTTATATCAACATTTTATCCCAAATATGGCGTTTTACCTACCTTTGCGTCGTTTATGTGGAAATTGTTCTTACTCCCGATGCTGGTGCTGCAGTTCACGACCGTGGACCGCGAGTTCCGCTACGCCACCGAATACACCCACTGCCAGCAGATGCTGGAGGAGATGTTGCCGCAAGCCACGGCGGGTGCCGAAAAAGCGGAAGTGCTCTGGCGCCTCTCCCGCGTCATGCTGCTGCAGGGCGAACAGGCTGTCGACAAGAAGACCAAACGGGCGCTCTACAACCAGGGCATCCGTTATGCCGAAGAAGGCATTCAGGAGAACCCGAAGAACGAACAGTGCTACATGTGGCATAGCGCCAACATTGGACGGGAAGGCATGACGCACGGCCTGGCCGAGCAGGCCAAGTCGGTGTCGGTTATCCAGAAGGATTTCGTAACGATTCTTGACGACCTGGGCAAGGATCGTTGCTCGGAGGCTTGGCAGGGAATGTCGGAACTATTCTGGAAGCACCCGTTCAAGTCGAAGGAGAGCGCCGTAAATTTTGCCCGCCGGGCGGCTTATACCATTCCCGCTGACGAACTCCGGCTTTCCACCTATCTATATTTGGCACAACTGCTGGATGAGCGGGACTGGAGCTCGGACAAACGTGCCGCACAGGCCCGGTCCCATGCGGACAAGTTTGCCTCCAAGACGAAATCCAACGTCGAGAGATACGCCTGCTACGACGGCTCCTCCGACCGGATGCCCTGGCTGGATGACGAACTGGGCGATTATTCCGACAAGGAAGAAGCGGACGCCCTGATCAAATATGCCCTCAAGCGGTACGCCGCCTGCAAGGACCTTACCCCGACGGACCGCAAGGACTACAACGCCATCCAGCAATGGCAGAAATCCCGGAAATAAACCAGAATAAAACCTAAACTTCATGAATAAAACACTGTACGCATTCAACTATTCGCAGGACATCATTCACCTGCAGACGAAGTACGCGCTGTTCAAGCGTGTGGCGAACATCCTGTTCTCCGTCACCTTCGACGAGGGTTTCGACGAGGCCCTGATGAAGCAGGCCCTGCAGAAACTGATGGACCGCAACGACTGCCTCCGGATGACGTTCATCAAGGACGGAAAAACCATCAAGCAGTACTTTGACGACAAGCGCAGCATCGGTGAAATCCCCTCCGTCCGTTTTGAGACTGCCGGCCAGAAGGACGCTTTCATCCGACGCTTCCGCAAGAAGATGGTGAATGTGTACAAAGGCGAGACGATAAAGCCCGTTCTCGTCACGAACCCCTCCGGCAAGCAGGAAGTCCTGATCAAAATCAGCCACTACGCAGCCGACACCTACGGCATCGGCGTGCTGGTGAATGACCTGGCCGGCATCTATAAAGCGCTCAAGGAAGGTCGCGAGCTGCCGCCGGAGCCCGGAAAGTTCACCACCGTGCTCCAGAAAGACGCCGAGTACCGCGACAACCCGGAAGCACTCCAGAAAGACATCGATTTCTTCAAGGAGTACTACGAGCAGCGCCATCCCGAGCACCCCACCTATCTGGGCCTGCACGGCGACGACAACGCGCGCTGGCTGAAACTTAAGAAAAAAGGCAAATTCTGGCTGCCGTTCCTCTTCATCCGCTGCGACACGGAAGGCTACCAGTTCGTGATCCCCGCTTCCGTCAGCGACAAGGTTGCTTCCTGGTGCGAGTCCCACGAAATCTCGATGAACTCCTTCTTTTTCTACGTCACCGCCATCGCACACGCATTGAAGAACGACAAAATGCCGCACCAGTTGCCGCTCGAGCTGATGAACTGCCGTGCCACGGTGGCCGACCGCAAAGCGGCCGGCACCAAGGTCCAGAGCCTTTCGGTCTATGTGACCGTCGACTTCAAGCAGTCGTTCGACCAGAACATCGCCGCGCTATATGCCGACCAGACCGAACTCTACCGACACACCCGCCTCTCCTATCTGGAGATCGAGGCGATGCAGCACAAGCTGTGGAACTACCCGATGACCTCGCAGATCATCAACTACTGCTTCTCGTTCATTCCGATGGCGATGCCCGAAGGTATCTCCCTGCAGGTGTATTCGAACGGAAAGGGCGCCCTGGTCACCTACATGGCGATGATCTACGACATCAACACGCACGAAATCTACGTCAACTATGACGTCCAGACCCGGATGGTCACGCCGGAGCAGATGGTCGACTTCCAGAACCTGCTGATCCGCGTCTAGGAAACCGTCCTTGCCCACCCGGACAAACCCATCGAACAGCTCCTCTGATGAAATTGGAATTCCGTACCGAACGCGCAATGAAGCGAGCCCGGC
>JAEEGL013649317.1_pt1 | contig 13655 bp, 13 predicted proteins | sample 9134231 | NCBI WGS metagenome assembly JAEEGL01 (sample SAMN16246548, study PRJNA631951) | gut metagenome | biome: gut microbiome; feature: rumen; material: fiber-attached | host: Bos | place: Iran: Karaj | collected 2018-10
AAGTTTGACCAATCAAAACTTCCGTAGCCGGTAAAGATATCAAATCCCGGCTTACCGATGAATCCGAATAAGTCTTCTCCCAAAAGAAGTCCGAATCCGATTAAAATAAATACACAACATCCGATACAAAAATCCATTAAATTTTTCATCAAAATGTTACCTGCATTTTTCGCTCTGGTAAAACCGGTTTCTACCATGGCAAATCCTGCCTGCATCCAAAACACCAGTGCGGCGCCGATCAAAAACCAGACGCCGAAAAGTTCTCCTCGGAACATTTCCATCATTTCTTCCATAACATTTACCTCCTTATTATAAAAAAACAGCCATCCCACCGGGGAGAAAGAGAAAAGTTTTCATCTCTTTCGTTCCACGCCTTTGTGGGATGACTGTTATTTACAGTAACTATATTTTTTAATACACAGAGAATAATAATTTTCCGTAGCTCGGAACCGGCCAGCACTCTTCGGAAGTCAGCATTTCTGCTTCATCCACGTGCTTTCTTAAATGCTCCATCTTTGGAAGTACATCATCGCGGATAGCCTCAGAAACCTTTACTACGTCATCGCAATCCTTGATGGCTTCCAATGCAACTTCCAAATCTCTTACTCTTTCTAATATGTAATCCGTAAGTTCGGATAACCGCTCCATGGTAGATATCTCATAATTGCACTTTACGTTTTTGCTTACGGACTTCATAAGAGAAGTGGTTTTTGCCAAGCGCTGTAAGTAATGCTCGATGGCAGGTAAGTAGCTCTTACGAACCATATCTACCATAGTAAGACCTTCGATATTTACGGTCTTGTTGTAGTTCTCCAACATGATTTCACATCTGGATTCCAACTCGGTCTTTGTAAATACCTTGTGCTCGGTAAGCATCTTTACATTCTTTTCATCCAACAAATGCGGCATTGCATCTGCGGTGGTCTTTAAGTTCAAAAGTCCTCTCTTTTCGGTGGCTTCTTTCACCCACTCTTCGCTGTAACCGTTTCCGTTGAAAAGGATTCTCTCATGCTTTGTGATCACTTCCTTAATCAGTGCATGTAATTCGCTTTCAAAATCCTTTGCACCCTCCAAGCGATCTGCAAACTGCTTTAAGCTTTCTGCAACAGCCGCATTTAACATAATGTTACAGCAAGCGATGCTGTTGGAAGAGCCCAAAGAACGGAACTCAAATTTATTTCCGGTAAAGGCAAAGGGTGACGTACGGTTTCGATCTGTGGTATCTCTTGAGAATCTCGGAAGAGAATGAACGCCAAGCTTCATCATTACCTTTTCCTGTCCCTCATATGGGGTATCATTTTTGATGGAGTCCAAAATCGCACTTAATTCGTCCCCAAGGAAGATGGAAATGATGGCTGGCGGTGCCTCGTTGGCGCCAAGTCTGTGATCGTTTCCTGCAGTTGCTACGGACAAACGAAGAAGATCCTGATAATCGTCTACTGCCTGAATGACTGCACAAAGGAAGGTCAAAAACTGTGCATTTTCATATGGGGTTTCACCCGGTGATAACAGGTTTGCACCTGTATCTGTCGCCATGGACCAGTTGTTGTGCTTTCCGGAACCGTTTACCCCTGCAAATGGTTTCTCGTGAAGTAAGCAAACCATACCATGCTTTCTTGCAACCTTTTGCATAATCTCCATAGTAAGCTGGTTGTTATCCGTTGCTACGTTGGTAGTAGAGAAAATCGGTGCCAACTCATGCTGTGCCGGAGCCACTTCGTTATGCTCAGTCTTTGCTAAAATACCAAGCTTCCAAAGTTCTTCGTTTAAGTCCTCCATAAATGCGGTAACGCGAGGCTTAATTACACCGAAGTAATGGTCATCCAATTCCTGTCCCTTCGGAGGCATCGCACCAAATAAGGTTCTTCCGGTATATACAAGGTCCGGTCTCTTTTCAAACATTTCCTTATCTACTAAGAAATATTCCTGCTCCGGTCCCACACTGGTACGAACGTATTTTACTTCCGTACCAAAGAGTTTTAAGATTCGCTTTGCCTGACGATCCAAAGCCTGCATAGAACGAAGAAGGGGTGTCTTTTTATCCAATGCCTCTCCGGAATAAGAGCAGAACGCAGTCGGAATGCAAAGGGTATGATCTTTAATAAATGCATAAGAAGTAGGATCCCATGCTGTATATCCTCTTGCTTCAAAAGTAGCTCTGATTCCGCCGGAAGGGAACGAAGAAGCATCCGGCTCACCTTTGATTAATTCTTTACCGGAAAACTCCATAATCACGCCGCCGTCAGGAGAAGGAGAAATAAAACTGTCATGCTTTTCTGCGGTAACTCCGGTTAATGGTTGGAACCAATGAGTAAAATGGGTAGCTCCCTTTTCCACTGCCCAGTTTCGCATTTCGGTTGCCACTGCTTCCGCCACCGCTACGTCCAGTTTTGCATTCTCATCAATGGTCTTTTTTAAAGATGCATATACATCTGCAGAAAGACGAGCACGCATCACGCGGTCATCAAATACCATTGAACCAAAAATGTCTGTTACACTTTTCTTTTCCATTTCTTATCCTCCTTTAAAAAAGGGTCTCGAAGACACGGATTGTTTTGTATCTTCGAGACCCCATTGTCTCAATACTTATTCTTTTTTACTCTCCGCTGGCTCCGTAATTGGAAAGCACTCTTGCGGAAGGATCATTTACATTACAACCGTCCCAATTCTTATTGGGCATCCAGAAATCCACAACCATTTCCGATTGTCCGGGGTAATACTTTTCAAAGATGTCTCTGTAAAGAAGGGATTCCTTTGTAAAAGGTTTGGCATGTGTATATTTTTTAATTCCTTCTTCAAAGTCCTCATCCGAATAAGTTTCTTCGGCCAATTCAAACAGATCATCTTTTAAAGAATGTCCCACCGCATCGGAAAAGGCTGCTTTTTCTCTCCATAAGATGCTTTCAGGGATTAAATTGTCAGCTTCAAATGCTTTGCGGAGAAGATATTTACCTTTGCCATAGGTATTTAATTTCTTTTCCGGATCAATGGACATGCAGTACTCCACAAAATCCAAGTCTCCGAATGGCACCCGGGCTTCCAGTGAATTTACACTGATGCATCGGTCTGCCCGAAGCACGTCGTACATATGAATCTCATGGATTCGTTTTTCGGCTTCCTTTTGAAACTCATCTGCACTTGGAGCGAAGTCCGTATATTTATATCCAAAAATCTCATCCGAAATCTCTCCGGTTAAGATTACTCGAATATCCGAATTTTCATGAATGGCTTTGCACAAAAGATACATTCCCACGGAAGCTCGAATGGTGGTGATGTCATAGGTTCCAAGGGCTTCAATCACCTCTTTCAGGGCATCCGTTACATCTTTTTTTGTAATGATGACTTCATGATGATTGGAATGGATAAAGTCTGCTACCTGTCTGGCATACTTTAAATCAATGGCATCCACATCCATTCCGATGGCCCATGTTTCTAAGGGTTTCTCCAACATCTTTGCGGCGATTCCGCAAACCAGGGAAGAATCCAAACCGCCGGATAATAAAAATCCCACGGGAGCATCCGCATCCATTCGCTTTTCCACTCCCCGAATCAGTTTATCATGGATTTTTTCTGTGATCTCGCTTAAATCATCTTTACGATAATGTGATACTTCAGACATATCACGATATTTTACAAACTCACCGTCTTTGAAATAATATCCCGGCGGAAAAGGTTTGATTTGATCCACAAGTTCCACCAGATTTTTCGGCTCGGATGCAAACAAATAAGTACCGTCTTTTGTTATTCCGTAATATAAAGGACGAATTCCGATGGGGTCTCTTGCTGCAAGGAAGGAATTCTTTTTTGCATCATACAAAATCATGGCGAATTCCGCATCCAGCATTTCAAACATGGATGTTCCCATTTCCTCGTACATAGCGGGTAAGATCTCACAATCGGAATCGCTGATAAAGTGATATCCCTCTTCCTCCAAATCCTCTTTGATTTTTCGGAATCCGTAAATCTCTCCGTTACATACGCAAATGCTTTCAAAATCACTTGCAACTCCATCGTTGTAAAGTACGGTATGACGCTGTCGGAAAACAAAAGGTTGCATTCCTTCATCCGTAAGTCCCATGATGGAAAGTCGATTAAACCCTAAAAAGCCGTTACCGTAATTAATGATCCGACTGTCATCCGGTCCTCTCGAATATGTTTTTGTCAAGGCCTGTCGAAAAGCGGTTTCATCCACTCCCTTTCCCAGGCTACCAATAATTGAGCACATCTTTTTTCCTCCGTAAACGCGCATTATAAACGCAAAAAAGGCGTCTCGGAGAGTGTATCTCCAAGACGCCTTTGTCTTTACCTTTTAGATGGTAATGGTTTTTGATTGTTTTGTCAAACCTTTTTTTCACTTTCTTCACTTTCTGCCGTTTTATCATACTCCAACAAGTCACCGGGCTGACAATCCAAGGCCTCGCAGATCGCCTCCAAAGTGGAGAAGCGAATGGCTGAAATATGGCCGTTTTTCATTTTGGAAAGATTCACATTGGAAACGCCCACTTTTTCCGCCAAATCATTTAAGGAGGTCTTTCGATCCGCCATTACCCGATCCAGACGCAATATTATTTTTCCCATAGGCGCCTCCTATAATGTTTCATCAGACAGTTTCTGAAGTGTACGACCATAGTCTAAGATGGTATAAACCACCCAAGTGATTAAAGCAAATACCAAGCACATGCCAAGGCCATTTGCTGCACCTACAATTACGGTTACGATAATCATAGACACCAATACTTTTTTCAACACCTTATCTGAGAATGGATTACCCTCTTTTAAGATGGTATTAAAGATGCTAGCGATAAATCCCATAACAACTGCCAGGCTTAAGCAATAGCCGGCGATAATAATCATCCAAAATCCCATTTTCAAAGATGCGGAGCCGGCATTCTCATCAAAGTATTCCTGTACTTGAGGAACATCGGATGTCATTTCATCGTTCAAAATGGAGTTCACTTCGTTATTGCTAAGACCTGCAAAGTATACATTTCCGACACCAATTTTATAAGTTACCTGATCTGTATTTAAATACTGATCATACTCCTTTTGATTGGTAAACAACAAAATGGCTGCTCCTATCGAAATAACCAAGCCTACGATTGCAGCAATCATAAAAATCTTTGAAACAATCTTTGCTGCCTTACAACTTTTTTGAATCTGTGCTAACTTTACATTTTCCTCGTTCATACTATTTTCCTCCCGAATGATAAATAAACTTTTGTTACATTTATCAGCTGATGATTGGAGTATAACCCCTCGATTTATACTTGTCAATAACTTTTTTACGTTTATCGTTAAATAATTATTTTTTAGCATATATAATTTAACGAAAAAGCACACAAAAAAAGGAACCTCTTGCGAGATTCCTTTTTGAAATTACTCAATATTCTTTAAGGCGATATCCAACGGAATACGCTTGATTCGGTAGAAATCCACTATCGAAACCGCCAAATATCCGATTAACAAATAAAGAATCGACATCAACATAGATGAAGGCTGCATAAAGAACGCAAAATATCCATCCATTTGCAGCATGAACACATGAAATACCCAAAGCATCAAATAATACCCGACAGCAAAACCCAGAACCGAAAAAATCACCACTACCATAGCCGTAGGCACAATGTAAATCGACGCGATTTCGCCTTGTTTAAAGCCGAGAATCTTTGACATGGAAATGGACTGTTCATTCCTCTCAATAATAATCTTTGCAAGCAAATATATCAATGACGCAGAAAGTACAATTAAAGCATACTTAAAGATATCCATAAATCCACCCATGGAATGCATCAGCTGTGTGGTTACCTTTGTGATATCTTCCTCTGTAATCACCGTAGCGATATATGATTCATCAATATCCGATATTTCATTTCGCGAGAAATAACCCGAAAACTCATCAGGCTCTGTTTCAAAAATTGAATCATAGTTTTCTCTGTCCAAAAATACTGCGATTCCGCCTTTATAATCAACGATTCCCTTTACGGTAAACTCATAAGATTTATTCTCATATTCTGCATGAAGTGCGATAGAATCTCCGGCAGAAATAGTAAACTTCTTTGAAAAAGCAGAAGAAATATAAACTTCATTTTCGTTTAATGTTTCATCCAGTGTGACATAATCACTATTATTTTTTATGCCATAAACCGTTACGCTTTCATCACCACCGCTACCCATGCCTTCACGGAATGTGCTCTTTTCTTTTTCATATAAAAGCTCCGTCATACAAAAAGGCTCTGCCGTTTCTTCCGAGGTAGTTACAGGATTTCCGTCTTCATCCTTATCATCCACCAGCAGATACTGATAGTCCGCAAACATCATACCTGCCGCTTCTTTTGCATAATGGTTTAAAGAATCCGGTAGTCCAAAGGCAAAGCAGAGCATAAGTTCAATAAACACAACCCCAAATATCAGCACCAAATAGTTGGGTACACTTTGAAATAACACACGCAAACGAAATCTCTTTACAAAGGACCAGCGTGGCAGTCGCATGGCTTTGGAGCGTTTTGTCTTTTTTAAATCATGTCGAAGAAAACGAAGAGGACTAAGCTGAAGCTTTCTTATAATCACAAAAAGATTAATAAAAAACATCAAAATCAAAGGGATCACTGTGGTCTTAACCAGTGCCGTGTTACTCCATACCGCATGACAGGTAGGAAGACTATAGCTGTTGTAATACAAAAATACCGCCATATCCTTAAACACGGTATATCCCAAAATATTTCCAAGCAAAGCGCCAATCAACGTAACTACCACCGGCATACTCATATAATGAATCACCAGTTCTTTTTTACTGTAGCCGGATGCTCTTAAGGTTCCGATGACGGAAGCCTCTTTTTCAATGGTATTACTAATGGTAATGGCAAAGATAAACGCGATAACGCCAATTAAGATATAGCATAAAATACCGGTGCCTGCCGAATCTCCTTCAATATCGGATATCGCAAAATTGCTGGCCTGTCTTAAATACTCCGGCAGGTAATCCTCGATTTCGTTTTCTTCTACCAAAACCTGGGTAATCAGTGCCTTTAAATAGTTCTCTGCCGCATCTGCCTGCGCAACCTTTGACTCCGTTTTTTCATCATACGTATATGCATAGTTATAGTGAATTCTGCTTTTTAGATGGTCAAAGGCCTGTGGAGTCACCATGCCCACATCAAAGCCAAAAGCATCAAACATTAAATCCGTATTGTTCTCATGGAGAGTCAGATAATTGACATAAGAAAGCAGTCCCACTATGTGAAACTCTTTTCCTCCTACCGTAATGGTATCTCCCACCTTTACGCCCACATTATCCGCATGCATTCGATCGATGGCGATTTCGTCCGCTTTCTTTGGTTCTCGTCCCTCGACAAAAGAAGCCCTATCAACGGTGGCATCGCTTTTATACACCCGAATGGTAGCATCTTCGCTTCCATCGTTATCACTGTCTTCCGATTCGTTTCGGTAAAAGTTTTCATAGATGCTTACTGAAACAGGAGCAAAATCCTCATCTTCCAAATTATACTTATCCGAGATTTCCTCCCATTTTTCATCTACTTTTTTCTCTACTTCTTCATGCGCTTCTTTATAAGCATCATCCACTGCCGTTTTATAATCATCCGATTCTTTTGCTTTCTTTAAAGCAGATGAAAAAGACGACTTCAATGCTGCATCAATTTGTTCCTGAATCATTTTCTGATCCGTAATTCCAAAGGCAGCACACTGTGCGCGAACACCATCTTCAATAGCCTTTTTCACCTGACGATTCAATTCTTTTTCGACTTCTTCAGCTACTTTTTCGTCCGCTTCTTTATTTCCCTTTTCAATATAATACGCCCTAACATCCGCTTTATTTCCGGTGCTTACTTTTTCAAGTAGTTCGGGAGAAGCTTTCTTTTTTAGTTCAAAACTTCCGTCCTCTAAATTTAATTCTTCCCGTCCGGAATAGATCGCTTCCAGCATACTGTCATGGCCTACATACATACCGGAGATGACTCCGATCATGATAACCATAAAAACAATAATAACCGCATATTTATGCCAGTCATTTTTTAGTTCTCTCGGAACTCTCTTGATAAGAGGATTACGCATTGCTTTCACCTCCTACCAATCCAGATCCATAGCTGAGATCTTGTTTTCATTTCTGTCGTTATGACGCACCACTCCGTCTCTTAGCTTCACCACATGATCTGCCATATTCTTAATGGCTTCGTTGTGGGTCACCATAATTACCGTAGTTCCGTATTTCTGATTACAGTCCTCGATAAGCGCCAGAATCTCTTTTGAAGTCTTGTAATCCAGCGCGCCGGTAGGTTCATCACACATCAAAATGTCCGGATTTTTTACTACCGCTCTTCCGATGGATACCCTTTGCTGCTGTCCTCCCGACAACTGATTCGGATATTTGTATTTATGCTTTTGAAGTCCCAGCGTCGTAATGACTTCTTCCACGTCAAGCGGCGTATCCGACAGATACGCTCCGACTTCAATATTTTCTTTTACATTTAAATTTGGAATCAGATTATACATCTGAAAGACATACCCCAAATGTTTGCGACGATAAAGCGTAAGATCCTTTTCGTTCATATCCTCCAGCTTATCTCCGTCTATGCTGACATAGCCTTCGTCCGGGGTATCGATTCCACCGATAATATTTAGAAGTGTAGATTTTCCGGAACCGGAAGGACCAAGCAAAACACAAAATTCTCCTTTTTCTACGGAAAAATCCATTCCGCGGAGGACATCCTGTCTGGCCTCACCGGTTCCAAAACTTTTCTTTAAATTACGAATCTCAAGAAATCCTTTTTCCATAAGTACTCTCCTTTGCATAATTATTTAGCTATAGGAATTATAGTACTTATGATTTTTGTTAGCAATACCTAACAAATATTTTTTTATCCAAGCGCCACATCCAACGCCATCATAAGCGTAAAGCCAAGTGAGAACATCAATACACCGATGTTAGAGTGTTCTCCCTCTGACATCTCCGGAATCAGTTCCTCCACTACCACATACATCATGGCACCTGCTGCAAAGGAAAGAAGATATGGCATGGCCGGTACCACCAGTCCCGCTGCAAGAATTGTTAAAATCGCTGCTGCCGGTTCCACTGCACCGGATAATGTTCCACTTAAGAATGCCTTTGCCTTTGTTTCTCCCTGCGCATGAAGGGGCATGGATATAATCGCGCCCTCCGGAAAATTCTGAATGGCAATGCCAAGAGCCAGAGCCAAAGCACCTCCGGCGGTGACGGAAGTCGTACCGGATAAAAGTCCTGCAAATACCACGCCTACTGCCATTCCTTCCGGAATGTTATGCAGTGTAACTGCAAGAACCATCATGGTTGTTTTCTTTAGTTTTGAATTTGGACCTTCGGCTTTTTCCGCATTCATATGTAGATGCGGTACCACACTATCCAAAAACAGCAAAAACAAAATACCTAGCCAAAAGCCTATCGCCGCCGGAAGAAACGAGGTTTTTCCCATGGGTTCGCTTTGATCTAAAGCCGGAATCAAAAGACTCCAAATAGAAGCTGCCACCATGACACCGCTGGCAAAGCCTGTAAGTGCTCGCTGAGTCATGCCCTTCATCTCTCTTCTCATGAAGAACACTCCGGCAGATCCCAATGCCGTTCCAATAAATGGAATTAATAATCCAATTGCAATTTCCATTGCACTCTCCTCCCTAAGTATTACGTAAATAAATATTGTACTTCTGCAAATCCAAACTGATCCGTATTAAAGATATACTGCTTTCCGTCCGCATAGGTGTATCGTATACAGACGCCATTTTCCCGCATTCTTGTCTCCTCCGGTATGGTTGCTTCACAAAACTCCAATTTGGTTCCATCGTTAAAAGAAATAGTAAGAATTTCACCGGTTTCATCTCCCGGAAACTCCGTCTGCTTTTTTCCAACCTTCATCGTACGAACGATTTCGGAAAACTTCTTCCATTCCTGCTCACTGTAGACTCTTTCTTCACCATCATAAGTGATTTCTATGCCGATACCTTTCTTCGCATCCGCCATGCTCTTTTGCACGCTGGATTTAAAGGTGCGAAATCCATACATATAAGCAAACCCATATGAAAAAATAGCGCATATCATAATCACAAATACTACCGCAAATAGGATTGCCGCAGTCAATCCTTTTTCGCTGCTAATTGAGTCTTTAAGTCTAGTAATCATTTTTCATTTCCTCCCGTAATTCACGCCTCAAAGTAACAAGTAAAATCATTCTCCCTAAGGAGTATTTTATAACATCCTTTTGCTATTGAGAATACTAAGAAGTCAAAATGCGAAATGTGGGTTCAAGTCCCATCTTCCGCATGAAAAGGGACTTGACTCTCGCCTGCCGGCTCGGTCGGCGCTTCTCGCTTCGCGAGAGGTGTCCACCGGACACCCGCGCCCCACCCGACTGCAGATTGCAGTCGTTTTTTGGGAAGTCCCATCTTCCGCACAAAAAAAGAGCTAAGCGTTTGCTTAGCTCTTTTTCGTGCGGAAGATGGGACTTGAACAATATAAAGATCAAAAAATATAGAAAGAAAGGGGATTCCGGCGTCGCATTTTTAAGGGAACCCAAGCACTCTATATTTAAAACTCTATATATCTTATTGGTATTTCTTTAACCATTCATATGTAAAATATTCTTCTTCATTCTCAACTTCTGGTATATAGATTTCAATCAAAGAAACTTTCTTTGTCTCAATATCATCAATAATTAGATATCCAGCAGATGATATAAATGCTTCTTCGTCATCATCATATTTTAACATCCGATCAATCGTTTCTAGTTCATCCATATCAAAGCCGATACAACATCCATTAGGAAGAACTCCACGAAAATCATTTTCTAAAATAATTTCATAAAGAATACTATTTGCGAAATACAATGAAATACTATCACCAATTTTAATATAAACTCGCTCTATTTCCGGATGACTATCATCTTTTGTATTCGTACACTGATTAAATGCAATATGATTATCTTTTAATTCGCTTCGAACACTTTCAAGACTCATACCAAACTTAAATGTATCCAATCCCTCATAGGGAATGATTCTCTCGTCTAAATATTTCATTTTTCTTTCCTCCTCGGATAATAAATCTTGGCCGTCTCTTTGCCGTCGGATTTATAATCCTTTTTGTTCGCTACAATTTTATACTTTCCTCCATCTGTAGTACTAACCTTAATATAAGCCGTATTACCGTGTCTGCTAGATCCCGGTGACACTTGAACCACAGATATGTTTCTTTGTTTAGACGGGTTAAGAACAACTATTCTTTTCGCTTTTGACTTTTCATGTGAAGAGCCTGTAATGACGACCTTATATCCATGTTTTTCCATTTCACTCGCTATTTTTTTCACATCTTTTCCAAGAAAGAATTCTCTGTGAGCTTCAAAACTCTCCTTCGAAAGAAATCCTCCTTTTCCAAACACTTTTGAAGAAAACATTTGCAAGTTCATCTTTATAGATGACTTTCTTCCTCTAGTTGCTCCGAATCCTCCATGCTTTCCAGCTCCCATTATGCATCCTCCTTTCTTCTACTGAAAGCAAAATCACTTTCAAACTGAAGAACAAGAATGCCCTCGTCCTTATACTTTTTAAAAATATCATCCGGAGCCGCGCCATATACAACAATTACTTTAGGATTAATTGTCTCTACTACAAATTTCAATCCCGCAGCAAAAATTAGACGGTCTTCTTTTTTCTTTATGCATCCATGAGTTCCCACAGCAATTATTCCGTTTTTAGGAACACCATAGCAGCAGGGAGCAAAACTTCTCTTATCTCCCCAACGAACATCAACAATAACATCAACACCATTATCTTGTAACCATCTGGCAATTGCTCTACTTCTGTATATATTCCAATATTGCATTACCAACGGCATATCTCGATATAAACTAAAATCGGGCGATATTACTCCAGCAAATTTCTTTAAGATTGGCAAATACTTTCTTGGATTATTCCAAATTCTTTCAAACGATGCATCGTCTTCAAAAAAATGAACCCAACAGGAATAATCGTCTGACCTCAATGCTTTTGTGAAAGAAATAAGTTTTGATGGTATAGAATCTGTCTTATCCATTCGAGGTATTTCTAAAAAGCCATCATAATTTGCTCGTTCAACAAGGAATGCATGAAAAACATCCTTACATCCTGCACGTTCTTTATTTAATTTTCCCATGTTTATTCACCTCCATTTGGGGAATTATTCTGTAATCTTTACGTATAAGCATCGATTACATAACAGCATTTGCTTTTCTTCTCCAAATGTGGCAAAATAATTTTTGCGAAATAGGATGCTCGCATCCGGAGAAGAACACCTTGAATAATTGTTGTCAGCAATTTTCAGGGTGTTTTTTTCTATTTAACTTTAATACACTCAATTAACATCACCTCCTAACTTTAATAAAAAACCATCTCTATAACTTTGAAATCTGTACTCGTGCAGCCATAAAAGAGACATTGCATTTCTCCATAACTTCATATTCCGAAAAGCCTTTGATCAAATATGAAGAAGCTAATAACTCTCCGGCGAAACAATCCGCTTGCCATTCCGGATCTTCATATGGCAACAATTTCTCGCCCGGTTGCATTCTACACAAAGCTATTACATCGTTATCATGTATAAATAAATGCCCTATTTCGTGAGCAAGCGTCATTCTATCACGCGGTTCACCAGCAACTGCTCTTTCATAAACATCTTCGCGTATACGAATAAGGCTCTTACTTGGATAGGTTTCCCCATGTTTTGTACCCATTTCTTTTACAGGCACAATTTCAAGTTGAAAATCTGGAATAATTATAGGCAGTATACTCTCCATAAATTCAACAACAGGAAACAACAGCATATCTTCCATTCCTACGCTTCTTTTCAACATTCGTACAAACCTGCGAATATCATTCCGTGATAACGGATTTGCTTTATATCTACTCATTCTTTTCACCTCCCTTCTTTAATATTCTTTTTATTTCTTCCAACTGTTCCGTATCAAAATCCACAAATTTTCTTGCGAACGATACCGCCAATTCTCTATTTTGAGTAGGTACCCCATTAAAGTTCAGTTCCAAACTATCTTCAGTTTCAGCTATGGCCTGCGTAAAGTTTTTTCTTTCCTCATGTGTAAGCCCATATAGTTCAACAATCCTATTATTCCATGCAGAAGGCATTCTCTTCTTTCCATTTTCTACCGCAGATAAAAAAGATGATGAAACTTCCAATTTATCTGCCATTGTTTTTAATATTTCACCTCGGTCTATCCTTAGTTTTCTCAAAAACTTTCCTAATGGTGTAATCATGATATCTCCTCCCTCATCACTCACAAATCATACATCTAGTTTACATTTTGAATTATAACACAACATTTAGCGTTGTCAACCCATTGGTTGATTTTGTGCACGTATTGTAAAATTATTCCGGATACTCCATAAAAAAGACTAGTAGTACTATTTTTCTTAGTACACTACCAAAAACGAAAAAGGTGTTAGCAATAACGGACGTTTCATTCCTCTTACCAATCGTATTCGTGAGATTTTGGATGAGCTAAAAGCAAAGCAAAAGGCTCTGGGTATTCATTCCGAGTGGGTATTCTGTAAAGAAGATGGTTCATGGACAACCACAGTATCTTACTACGAATCCTTGTATAAGGTTTCAAAGAAGCTTGGTTTAA
>JAEEGL014203674.1_pt1 | contig 13655 bp, 9 predicted proteins | sample 9134231 | NCBI WGS metagenome assembly JAEEGL01 (sample SAMN16246548, study PRJNA631951) | gut metagenome | biome: gut microbiome; feature: rumen; material: fiber-attached | host: Bos | place: Iran: Karaj | collected 2018-10
CCAGGCTGCAGGAATTCTGGTATTCATCACAATACATGGCGACCGCCATCGCAAGTGCGCCCAGCAGATCATTACTGTTGATCTCCCAGCTGTTCTCGGGATCGAGATAGTATGAGAATTTGTCTATCCATGTCTTATCTCGTCCGAAATCGTTCCAGTCCATGATCTGCCTCCTTTTACCAGATTATAACCAGCCCTTGGCCGGGTTGGTATCTCAAACGGCATAAACGGGAAAAATTGAGACTTTTGGGATAAACACTTGACATAGTAGTTTTTGAATACTATTATTCGAGCATAAGATTATTCACAGGGAGATGGATAGATATGGCAAAAAAAGATCTTAAAAAAGCAGAACGCGAATTCCTCGATAAGTACAGCAGCGACGATTACGAGAAGCCGTCGGTAGCAGTCGACCTTCTTGTATTCACTGTAGAAGACGGCAAACTTAAGGTCGTTACCGTCAGAAGACAGGAGTACCCGTTCAAAGGACAGCTCGCACTTCCCGGCGTTTTCGTCGGCATGAAGGAGTCCGTTGATGATGCGGCAAAGCGCGGCATCAAGGAAGAGGCGGGTCTCGAGGATATTTATTTCGAGCAGCTGTATGCGTTCGGTGAGATCGACAGGGATCCCCGAATGAGAGTAATCTCGATAGCTTACATGGCACTTGTTCCGATCGAGAAGATCCACCTGAGGACCGGTCTCAGAAGCGAGAAGACGGAGCTTACCGATGTTGATGCTCTCCTTGCTTCAAAGGAAGAAGTTGCCTTTGATCATAGGAACATAATAGAGTACGGAAGAGAGTACATCCGTTCCAAGACTGAGACAACGGATCTCGCATTCAACCTGATGCCCGAAGAGTTTACTCTTCCCGAGCTGCAGAAAGTATATGAGATACTGCTCGGCAAGAAGCTGTATAAGGCCAACTTCCGTAAGAAGGTGGCAGACATCATATCCGAGACAGATCACATGACTTCGGGTGATGCACACAGACCGAGCCGTTATTACAGGTATAAGGGCTGATGAAGACAGTCGTCTGCTTCGGAGATTCCAATACATACGGATACGATCCCGCGACCGGCGGAAGGTATGACAGTGACACAAGGTGGCCCTGCGTACTGCAGCATCTCTTGGGCGACGGATATTCTGTTGTCGAAGAAGGCTGCAACGGCAGGACGACGGTCTTCAAAGATCCACATGACGACTGGAAAAACGGACTTGATTACATAAAGGGTATCGTGTGTTCGCACCGCCCCGTCGACGTGCTGGTCATCATGCTCGGAAGCAACGACATGAAGATATGTTACGGTGCTTCCTGTGAAGACATCACTGAAGGCATGAGAAAAGTCGTAAAAGCCGCCGTGGGCACTCTTATCTATAAGCAGAAATTCGCGCCTGAAGTCATCATAGTGTCTCCGCCGGAGATAACCGACGACGTGCTTACCGGACCTTTCAGCGGTTCGTTCGACAAGGCATGCTGCGAGAAGTCACGCTTTCTCGCACCTTATTATGAATCCCTTGCAAGAGAACTCGGCGTATCGTTCATGAACGCTGCCGAATATATAAGGCCCTCGGAGATCGACGGTCTCCATCTTACCGCCGAGGCTCACAAGGGCCTTGCAGAAGCCGTAGCTTCTAAGATCCTGGAATAATTTATATCATCCCCAGAATACGAACTGCCATGCGGGAACGCTCTTGAGTCCGCCCGGCGCGATGTACCACGGTCCTGCGAGGAATGTGGTATCTGCTTCCTTGACGTTGAACTCGCCTGAACCCGTTATGAACATCGTTCCCGTGTAATCCTGGCTCATGATGAGAGGGTTGCCGGTGAAGGGGTTCGTGGGGTTATCGATGATTCCCTGTGTAGCGAGATAAGGCGTATCCGCATTGGTCATGAAGTCGCTCGATACGGTGAATCCGGTTGCATTAAAATCCTTTACCATGAGAACGGGAGCGAAACTCTCAGCATCGAAGTTGTAATCACTCTTGACCGTCATCGCCTTGATGTTGTCATTGAGCATGTAGTCGAACTGTCCGAGGAAGTAACCATGGTCTGCAACGATGATGATCCTGGTGTTGTCGTACAGTCCGTTCTCACGCAGATAGTCGAACCATTCGCCGAGGAGCATGTAAGCTGCCACATTGACTTCGTAGTGCTTGACCTGAGTGATGTTATCCATCTTCATCGTTACGCCGTTAATGGTGAACTTGCTGTCCCAGTCGGTATCGTAAGCAGTGTTGTCAACGATCGAAGAAGGAACATAATCAGGCTCCTGGAGGAGCGTGGGATTATGTGTGATCTCCGTGCAGAAGATGAGCAGGTTGTTGCTGTCGTCATCAAGGATCTGCGTCATCTCCGGCATGCCCTTAAGAGCATAGTACTGTGCCTCGAAATCGACATTGTGACCATATGCCTGAGACAGTCCGTTTGTGGTCTGGATGGCTGCGTCGTAATCAATGAGGCTTAATGTGTTGTAGTTACCGTTGTCATATACTGCGAGCTGCATGAACAGCGGGCAGGCCTTGAAGTAGCTGAAGCAGCAGAGGTTGTGGAGCATGATGTTCTCGGCGCCCTCGCAGTAGCCCTCGATGCCGTCAACGAAGTTATATCCGATGTTGTATGCATCGACGTTTTCCATGTCATCGAAGACCGACAGATCAGGTATCCATGAATAGCCTGCATATGTCGGGTTTACGAAGGTGCAGTTATAACCTTCGTTCGTGAAGATCGTAGGGAGCACCTTGAGCGATTCGTCGTGCTTATCAACAAGGAGTCTGTCCTTCTGCTGGTTGATGTCGTAAGGCAGGTAGTCATAACCACCGTACAGTGCGGGTGCACCGAAATTGGTCGACGGTCCGAAAGACATCGTGTTCTCATAGTAAGTGAAGCCGTCGAACTGCTCATAGAGCTCGGGGTTCTCCGCAAAGATGTAAGGCACCATCGGACCGACCGCACGGTCGACCATGATGACTACGACGTTCTGACCTTCGGTTGAAAGCGTGAATTCCGGCTTGGCACTGTCGTTGAGACCTTCATCAAACTTCCATCTGAACGTATCCGTGATGGTGTAGATGTTCATGCAGGTCATGACGATGAGCACTGCGGCTCCGACGCCTGCAATGGTTCCGGCAAGAGGCTTGAGGAACTTTACGAGAACAAAGCAGGCAGCGGTGATGAGAATGATGCCGCCGAGGTTAAGAAGGATCTGCTCAGTTTTGGGAGTGACGATGCCGTCATATACGAGAAGCGAAGACATGGTGCCGTATTCGTTGCTGAAGAGCTGGCCGGTGAATACGGCGCAGCAGGAAGCCGCGAACATGAACGATGCCATTATCTTTCTTGCTTTCGGTGCGGCAAGAAGATAGAACAGTCCGCCCCAGAGAACGAACAGTCCGATGTCCGTAATGAAAGGTACCGCAAGATATGTTGCGGGGTTGATGAGAGTAGCACGGTTAACGAATTCCTTCGGCGAGGAATTCATTACGCAGGAAGGCAGATAGAAACCGACGTATACTGCGAGGAAGACAGATGACATGAGGAATACGAGACCCGTTGCATCCTTGCTTTTTTTGGTATCTTCCGCTGCGGCTTCTTTCTTAACTTTTTTCTTTGCCATCAGTCTGATGACGATGTTCTTGCAAAGTGAGAAAACATTATTGAGAGTCCAATAGAAAACAAGGCCTGCAGGCGAGTTGTACAGGAGTACGAGGAAGACTGCCGCAAGCGCATAGAGCTGGATCATGGACTTGAGGGGCATATCCTTGCCGTAGATGAGACCCGAGACGATGTTAATGAGCGTCATCAGGATAGGAAGGACGTTAATGGCAACTGCACCGATAACGATAAGATGGTCCGGTGCGGAGAGGTCCGTGATGGGACCCATGGAAGTGCCTGCGAGGAGCCTGTTCTCGGATAGCATGTTGTATGCTGCCATGAAGAACGGGATCTGCAGGAGAAGTGATACGGAACTCTTGAGGACATTGAGCGGGCTGTAGTCATGCTGACGGTAACATGTCTGAAGGAGCATGAAGCGCTCGTCACCTTTGAAGTTTTGTCTTATGTGCTTGATGAAAGGTGCGATCTCTTTTTCCTTGATGCGGGATTCATCCTGGATCCTGTCCGCTCTGTTATAGAGGGGGAGTACGAGGAAGTTGACCGCAAGAGAGAGCAGTATCAGGGCAACGGCCTCATTGCCGGTCACCTTGAATATCAGCGAGAACATGATCTCGAAAACGAGTTCTATCGGGTAGATGAAAAGATCGTAAAGGTATGTCCAGATACTCAGCATTTCGACACCTCCGCAGCGACCTTCGCATCTTCTTTGACTTCTTCAGCTTGATCTTCCTTGCTGAGTTCGCCCAACTTGTTTACCAGGTAGTCGGCGATGACTGATGCTGACGAACCGATGTTGCACCAGGTCTCTTCCTTTTTGATCCTTCTGGCTTCATCCAGGCTTGTGCTCGAGATGGCGTCATCGATTATCTTCTTCAGGTCGGGGATATTATCCTTTGTCAGCTCGACGCCGATCTGGCGGGGAGTTGCAACGTTCCACGGATCTTCCTCGAATCTCCATGCGTCATACTGCGCTTTTGAGAAGCCCGTGTTCGAATAGATGAGAGGTCTGTTGAACACAAAGGCGTAGTCGAAGTTTACCGCGGAATAGTCGGAGATCATGATGTCTGATTCAGCGAGGACCTCGAAGTTGTCGTTGTCGCGGTTCCACTGCAGTTTCTCTGAATCGGGATACTTTGCCATGAGGCTGTCGATGATGTCTTTGTCAGCCGTGAATGACTGGGGGTGAGGGCGTATAACAATGTTATATCCCGTCTTTACCAGGCTCTCGATGAGCTCTTCACCGTATCTGTTAAGAAGGCCGTACTGACCCCATGTCGGAGCCAGGAGGACCGTGGGAACGTCATGCTGCTTGCGTTCATATGTCTGTGCTCTCTTGAGCATTGCATCCATGTAGGGGATGCCTGCCATGTAGCATTCCTTGGCGGGGAGGTTCCTCATTTTCTCGAGCGCCCTGGTCTCATCCTCCTGGAACTTGCCGGAGATGAGGATGGCATCGTAATAATCCAGTCCGAAAAGGCGGTACATCGTAACATCGCCTGCGCTGTGCAGGACATGGGCATACCAATCGACATCCTTGGAACGCTTCCACTGGAAGACGTCGAGGCTCGGAGTGGTGGAGAGCACGATCCTCGCATTGAGGAGGTTCATGCGGGCAAACGCATCGTTGCCGCTGCCGATATATTCGGTCTTGATATTCTTGTACTGCTGTTCGAGCGCCGGATCGTCGGGCGACATCGTCATATAGACGGTGCGGATGCCCTTCTTGTCGAGCTCGTCACAGATGGGACCGAAAGTGCTGAAATAACGCTTGTGGTCGGAAAAAATGACTATCGGGATCTTGTTCTTGTCGGCCTGGATCTTCTTGCCCGCACCGACCGAATTCTTGATCTTGATGATGACTGCCCTTGCGACATAGACTGCCGCACTGATGATCCCTATAAAAACGGTGAACAGCATGCTGCCTGTTCCCGGATCGATATATAAACGCATCATTTTTACCACCTCGCGTATCGAAGGAATTATATATTTAACTCCCGTTTAAAGCAAATTCTAATAAATATTATTTATAATTTGTTTTTAATGCGATTAAGGTATAAAATTGGCTATGCAAATTTTGAGCGCTCTTTATAATTTGATCTTCGGACCGCTGGAGACGGTGTTCGAGATCATCTTTTCGATACTGAACAAAAACGTCCGCAGTGCGGGTGTATCCGTCATATTCTTAAGTCTGGCATTCAGCCTTATGGTGCTGCCTTTGTACAGGCGTGCCGACAGGATACAGGAGGAGACCCGCATCAAGGAAGAGAAGCTCCGTCCTGTCATAGACCACATCAAGAAGGTCTTCAAGGGCGACGAGCGTTTTATGATGCTCCAGACATATTACCGTCAGAACGACTACAGTCCTCTGAGCGTGCTTAAGAGCACCGTATCACTCCTTTTGCAGATCCCGTTCTTCCTTGCTGCATACAGGATGCTCTCAAACAACATGTATCTTACGGGTGCGGCTTTCGGTCCGATCGCGGATCTCGGAAAGCCGGACGGCCTCCTGGTCATCGGCGCTCTAACTATCAATGTCCTTCCGATCATCATGACGCTTATCAATGTCGTATCCAGTGCCATCTATACGACCAAGCTCCCGCTGAAGTCCAAACTGCAGCTTTATGCAATGGCGGCGCTCTTCCTCATCCTTCTTTACAATTCGCCTTCGGGCATGGTCCTTTACTGGACATGCAATAACATATTCGCGCTCATTAAGAACATCGTACTCAAGTTCTTCCCGATAAAGGAGAAGGCAGAGGTTAGTGAGAAAACATTCACGGGAAAGCACAAACTGCTGTTTGCCATGTCTTGTCTTGCAGCCGGTCTTTATACCGGATTATTCCTTCCGTCTTCAGTCATGAGCCTCGCTCCGCAGGAGTTCGTGAACATCTGCACGATGGGCAATCCCAATCTGTATCTCATCGATTCGGTCTGCTTGGGTCTCGGACTGTTCCTTCTCTGGCCGTCCGTTTTCTGTGCCATCGCATCTGATAAGGGAAGACGCGTTATGTCTTACGTCATGTTCATCATGGCATGCCTTCTCGTGGTCAATTCACAGCTTTTCAGCAACGGCTTCGGAACGATGAACAACGAGCTCGTCTATGATGCGGCTCCGGTATTCGTAACATCCGATATCATCATCAACCTGGTCGTCTGCGCTGCAGCAGGCGCTGCGGCTTTCCTTCTTGCGAGATTCGCCAGATCCGCAGCAGGCGCCGTCGCACTCTCCGCATCGCTCGTATTTGTTGTCATGGGCATCATAAACACGGTGAAGATCAACGCGGGATACAAGACCGTACAGGCACAGTATTCGACGGAGATGCCGGAGTTCACGCTCTCGACCGAAGGTCAGAATGTAGTGATAATAATGCTCGACCGTGCGATCGGCCCGATGGTGCCGTATATCTTTGCAGAGCACCCCGACCTTGAAGAGAAGTTCGACGGTTTTACTTACTACAGCAATACGGTGTCGTTCGGTGCATGGACGAATTTCGCGGTGCCGGCGCTTTACGGCGGATATGAATACACCCCGGACAAACTCAATGCCAGAGACGACGAGCTTCTGGTCGAGAAGCATGACGAAGCGCTTAAGGTGCTTCCGACGATCTTCTCTCAGAACGGCTTTGATTCCGTCATGATCAACCCGGCATACGCAGGATACACATGGTACCCGAGCCTCGGCATATTCGATGATATGGAAGGCGTTAAGGCTTACAACACTCTGTATAAGTATTCGAAGATAGATTTCGGAAAGACATACGACAACGAGATCAAGCACAATCTCTTCTCGTATTCACTTTACAAGTCCGCTCCGGTCCTGCTCCAGAGTATCTTCTATGACAACGGCAATTATAATGAGACGACACTCGTTGACATATCCGAGTCGTCGCAGATAATAACCGGACCTTCGACAGCATACGGCCACAACAAAGATTTTGAAGCGGAGTATTACGCTCTGCTGGGACTTGAGTCGATGACCATAGTGGAAGACGGAAACGGCAACAACTTCATGTTTTTCTCATGCAAGTCCACGCACAATCCCGCGCTTCTCAGCGAGCCCGATTACGTGCCTGCGGATTATGTCGACAACACGGCTTTCGATCAGGCAAACCTCGGCAGGTTCACTGTGGACGGCAAGACGATGCTCATGCTCGATTCGAATGATTACGCACACTTCCAGATCAATACCGCTTCACTCTATGCTCTTGCGCAGTGGCTTGATTATCTGCGTGAGCAGGGCGTGTATGACAATACAAAGATAATCGTAGTCGCAGACCACGGCTCAGGCCTCGGAGGATTCTCCGAGCTGTTCCTGTCCGACTTCGAAGTCGGTGTTGATGCCGAGTGGTTCACGCCGCTGTTCATGGTCAAGGATTTCGGCGCAGAAGGATTTACCACCTCGGACGAATTCATGACCAATGCGGATACGGCTTATATTGCATTGCAGGGAGTTATCGATGATCCGGTCAATCCTTACACGGGCAATCCGATCACAAATGACGATAAATACGGTAAGCTGCTTCTCTTCAGTTCCACGGAATGGGAAGTAGATAAGAATAATGGTACTACATATCTTCCGGGATATTGGTATTCTGTACATGATGATTTGTGGAATAAAGAAAACTGGACATACGAAGGAGCATGGTAAATGAAAGCACTAATCCTTAACTCAGGTCTCGGAAAGAGAATGGGAGATCTTACGAATGAGCATCCCAAATGCATGACGGAGCTTTCCATCGGAAAGACCATAGTCAGCAGACAGCTCGGTCAGCTTGTTGATGTCGGCATCACCGATATCGTCATGACGACCGGACCTTTTGCGGATGTTCTCAAGAACTACATCGCATCTGTCGATCTTCCGATCAACATCACTTATGTTGCAAACCCGATCTACGACAAGACGAATTACATCTATTCGATCTACATGGCACGCGAATTGCTGCATGACGATATCCTTCTCATGCACGGAGATCTTGTTTTCGAGAACGCGGTGCTGGACGGCATCCTTGCACAGGAAGGTTCTGCCATGACAGTGTCATCAGCGGCACCGCTCCCCGAGAAGGATTTCAAGGCCGTTATAGAAGACGGTAAGATCACAAAGGTCGGAGTGGAGTTCTTTGACAGCGCACTTGCCGCACAGCCCCTGTACAAGCTCACAAAGAGCGATTGGGAAGTATGGCTTGATGCCATCGTAAAATTCTGCGAAGAGGACAAGACTGACTGTTATGCGGAGAAGGCATTCAATGAAGTTTCTTCCGGCATGCAGCTCATGCCTTACGATGTCGGAGAGATGCTCTGCAGCGAAGTCGATAATCCCGAAGATCTGGAGACCGTTGCAGCAAATCTCGAGAAGATCAAGAATACGACCGTGTATATCAGTTTCTCCACGGACATCCTGCACAGCGGACACCTTAAGATCATTCAGAGAGCAGTAAGGCTCGGCAAGGTCATTGCAGGTGTCATGAGCGATGAGGCAGTTGCATCTTATAAGCGTTATCCTCTCGTTCCTTTTGAAGAGCGCTGCGCTATGTTCAAGTCCGTTAAGGGCGTATGGAAGGTAGTAGAGCAGGATTCACTCAGCTACAAGGATGTCATCGAGAAATATCACCCGGACATTGTCGTTCACGGCGACAACTGGCAGGAAGGCTTCCAGAAGCCTATCAGGGATGAAGTCATCGAACTTCTCGAAGCATACGGCGGCAGGCTCGTCGAGTTTCCGTATTCTTCCGACGCCAAGCTCAAAGAGGTGGACAACAGAGCAAGACTGGAACTCTCACTCCCTGATAACAGACGCGGCAGATTGAGAAAGCTCATCGCCATGAAGGGCCTCGTCACCATGATGGAAGCTCACGACGGTATCAGCGGACTCATCGTAGAGAACACTGTTGTCAATGACGGCGGTGCATCCTACCAGTTCGACGGTATGTGGGTATCGTCGCTTTGCGATTCGACGGCAAAGGGTAAGCCGGACATCGAGCTTGTCGACATGACATCAAGGTTCAGGACGATAGATGACATTACCGAAGTAACGACAAAGCCGATCATCTTCGACGGCGATACGGGCGGACTTACGGAGCACTTTGTTTATACCGTGCGTTCACTCGAGAAGCTCGGCGTATCCGCAGTCATAATCGAGGACAAGAAGGGACTTAAGAAGAACTCTCTGTTCGGTACCGAAGTCGTCCAGACACAGGCTACGATAGAAGAGATGAGTGCCAAGATCGCTGCAGGCAAGAAAGCACAGAAGTCATCCGACTTCATGATCATCGCAAGGATCGAGAGCCTTATCCTCGAGCAGGGAATGGAAGATGCACTTGAGAGAGCATTTGCTTTTGTTAAGGCAGGCGCTGACGGCATTATGATCCACTCGAGAAGATCAGAACCCGATGAGATCATCGAGTTCATCAATAAGTTCAGAGCAGAAGATAAGATCACGCCTATCGTCATCGTTCCCACCTCGTTCAACTCCGTTAAGGAAGACGAGTGGAAGAAGCTCGGCGTCAACGTGGTCATCTATGCGAACCAGCTCATGAGAGCGGAGGTTCCCGCGATGCAGCGTACTGCAGAGGAGATCCTTAAGAATCACCGTGCCCAGGAAGCTGACGAACACCTGATGGGATTCAAGCAGATCATCAGGCTCATTCCGGAGGAAATATGAGCGAAGTAATCAGAGACTACAACGAGTTTGCAAGGTGGCTGTCCGCGAGGGGCCTGAAGAGCCTTTTCGTGGTGTGCGGCAATTCATTTGCATCCATAGCACCGGGCAGATTCCTTGACTGTCTTGCGGCAGTCGGATTCAAGATAACCTGCTTCAAGGATTTTACGCCCAACCCGGACCATTCGTCTGTAGTCAACGGCATCGAAGCATTCAAGGCGAGCGGCGCCGACACTCTTGTCGGAGCAGGCGGCGGAAGCGCGATGGATGTCGCCAAGGCGATAAAGCTTGAAGGCGAACTGAAGGTGCCGTTTGCCGCCATACCCACCACTGCAGGAACGGGAAGCGAAGCAACGAGATTTGCCGTCATCTATGATAACGGCACAAAGACTTCGCTTACATCCGATTCGATGCTGCCCGATGTTGTCCTCATCGACCCTTCCGTTCTGGAAGGTCTTCCCGATTATCAGAAGAAGGCGACGATGTCTGACGCGCTCTGTCATGCAGTCGAATCCGCATGGTCAGCCGCTACCTGCGAAGAGAGCAGGAAGTTCTCTTACAGCGCGCTCGATAAGATCTTCGCAAATTACAAAGCATACCTCGAAGGCGACGATAAGACCTTCGGCATCATGATGGACGCCGCTTTTGAAGCAGGCGAGGCCATCAACATCACGAAAACGACAGGCGGCCATGCTTTGTGCTACAAACTGACCACAAAGTACGGTCTTGCACACGGACATGCCGCTCTCCTGTGCGTTAATGCACTTTGGGATTTCATGGAAGGAAAGACGGACAATCTGGAGTTCCTGAAAGACTATAAAGAGAAGTTCAAGGAGTATTTCGATTATCTCGGCATGGCTAAGCCGGAGATCGCTGACGGCGATTACGATGTCCTGGCTGACAGCGTGAACCTCGACAGGCTCTCGAACAACCCGGTGGCGCTTACCCACGAAGACATAGTCACGATATACCATAACCTGTAAGGAGACATATATGAAAGTTGAAAGATTGATGGATATGTTAGGTGCGGACTTCTATACGGGAGTACCGGATTCTCAGCTCAAGGCTCTCTGCAATTGCCTGATGAGCAAGTACGGCATCGATCCGCATCACCACATTATCGCTGCGAACGAAGGCAACTGCGCAGGTCTTGCCGCAGGCTATCACATGGCGACAGGAAAGGTACCTGTCGTATACATGCAGAATTCCGGCGAGGGCAACATCATCAACCCTCTGGCATCGCTTCTTAACGACAAGGTCTATGCGATCCCGGTGATCTTCATCATCGGCTGGAGAGGCGAGCCCGGCGTTCACGACGAGCCTCAGCATATCTATCAGGGAATGGTCACGACCAAACTCCTGGACGACATGGATGTCGCAAACTTCGTTATCGGTCCCGATACCACTGAGGAAGAGCTTTCCAAGGTCATCGATGAGTTCAACGGACTTCTTGCAAACGGCAAGCAGGTCGCATTCGTAGTTCGCAAGGGCGCTCTCGAATTTGACGGCAAGGTCGATTATAAGAACGAGTTCACGCTTAACCGCGAGTATGTGGTAGGACAGATCGCAAAAGCCGCAGGAGAAGATCCCATCGTATCCACGACGGGCAAGATCTCCAGAGAGCTCTTTGAATACCGTACCGCAGAAGGCATGAGCCACAAATATGACTTCCTTACCGTAGGTTCGATGGGTCACTGCTCCAGCATCGCGCTCGGCATTGCTCTTAACAGACCCGAGCTCAAGATATGGTGCATCGACGGTGACGGCGCTGCCCTCATGCACATGGGTGCCATGTCTGTCATCGGTGCGAACAAGCCCTCTAACATGGTCCACATCGTCATCAACAACACGGCTCATGAGACTGTCGGAGGAATGCCGACCGTAGCAGGTTCTTCTGACCTTCCCAAGATTGCACTTTCCTGCGGTTATCCGAAGGCAGTCACGGTATCTGATGAAGACGGTCTCGGAAAAGCTCTTGCAGATGCCAAGGCTTCAGGCGAACTCACATTCATTGAGATCAAGTGTCAGGTCGGAGCGAGAGCTGATCTCGGCAGACCGACGACAACGGCATTAGAGAACAAGAACAACTTTATGGAGTACATCAATGATTAATCAAGGCGTCAGTCTTTACATCGACCCGGGCACGGGATCAATGCTCTTTACGGTGCTGATAGGCATCCTGAGTGCTGCCGTCTATCTGGTCAGGACACTCATAATCAAGCTCAAATCCGGTGCCGGAAGAAAAGCTGACAAGAACAGGATACCTTTGGTCATCTACTCCGATTCAAAGCGTTACTGGAATACATTCGAACCCATCTGTGACGAGCTTGAGAAAAGGGAAGTCGATACCGTCTTCATGACATCTTCTCCCGATGATCCGGCTCTGTCCAAGAAATACAAGCACATCAAGACCGAGTTCATAGGCGAGGGCAACAAGGCATTCACGAGACTTAACATGCTCAATGCTTCCCTTGTATTCTGCACCACGCCCGGACTCGACGTTCTCCAGTGGAAGCGTTCGAGATCGGTAGATTACTACGTTCACATCATGCATGCTCCGAGAGATGCCGCTTCCTACAGGATGTTCGAGTTAGACTACTTCGATGCGATAATGTTCTCCGGCCAGGTCCAGATCGACCAGATAAGAGAACTCGAGAAACTGCGCTCGCTTCCCAAGAAGGAGCTTAAGATCGTCGGCATACCGTACATGGACGAGATGATGAAGCGTGTCGAAAAGGCGGGTCCCGCACCCAAAACAGACAGCACCACGGTGCTCCTCGCACCTTCCTGGGGCGTTTCGAGCCTCCTTGTAAGATACGGCGAGACCATGATAAAGAACCTTCTGGATACCGGATACCATGTGATAATAAGACCTCACCCGCAGTCGTTCACGGCTGACAAGGAGGTCATCGACCGCCTGATGGCTCAGTTCCCGGACAGCGACAAACTCGAGTGGAACAGGGACAACGATAACTTTGAGGTCTTGAGACGCTCGGATATCATGATATCTGACTTCTCCGGCGTCATGCTGGACTTCGCGTTTATATTCGACAAGCCGGTCATATATGCCGACATCGAATTCGACAAGGGACAGTACGACTACTACTTCCTCAAGGAAGAACCCTGGTCGCTTACGATGCTGCCTAAGATCGGAATGGGCCTTACCATCGAGAATGCGGGTAATGTAAAGGACCTCATCGAAGAGTGCCTTACAAACCCCAAGTTCAAGGAGACCAGGGCACAGGCCAGGGAAGAGATTTGGCAGTGCAGGGGTAACGGCGCAGTAAACACAGCAGATTACATAGTTGCTAAGATGAAGCAGCTCGAACAGAAAAAAGAAGAAGAGATCAAGAATGCCGAAGGCAAAAAGAAAACCGGTAAATAAGA
>JAEEGL015336032.1_pt1 | contig 13655 bp, 8 predicted proteins | sample 9134231 | NCBI WGS metagenome assembly JAEEGL01 (sample SAMN16246548, study PRJNA631951) | gut metagenome | biome: gut microbiome; feature: rumen; material: fiber-attached | host: Bos | place: Iran: Karaj | collected 2018-10
AATGCTCTCCCCGGGCTTTTGGTATTCAATTCAGACCTCTTGCAAAGTCTTTCAACTCTGATCAATAACCGTTCTGCAGATCTTCGATCTCTGCAAATGCCTTGATCAGTTTTCCAATGTTCGTTTCCAACAAAGTTGCACGTGCTCCTACGTAAGAGGAAAGTCCCTCCGCGGTAGTCAGTCTCGGCAATTCGGCCATGGCGATATCCAGGCCGCCCAGTTCCGTTCCATAGAAGTAGGCAAAAGGCATTGCGATCGCGTCTCTGACAAGATCCAGAACCTTGACGTCTTCTTCTGAGTCGGACAGTTTGGTCTGAAGGGTCGTCTCATAGAATGTGGGCACTACATAGTTGTAGGTCTGGCAGGACAGAGCTTCGATGATCGTCGAGATCTGATGGAACTGATTGATGCTGGTCTGAGGAACGCCCCACAGCATATCGGACGAGCCGGCGATGTAATCTTCCTGGACCTCATCGAGCATCGGGATCGGGAGGAAACCGTATGTAATATTTTCGTACGTACGGACCTTTCTGTACACGTCGCGGGTGCTGGTGTAGAGGAAGAGAGCTCCCTGGTTTTTGAAAGCTTCGAACTGTGAAGTGTTGTCATCAAACCTCTTGCCGCTTTCCAGAAGCCATCCGAGCTTATCGAGCATCACAAAGGCGCGCTCCATGTCGAGTGCATAGTAAGGCATGTCATTGGAATCTTTCCCGACCGGGACCACGTCCATGCTTCTTTCAAAGCCGGTCGCTGCCATGCTTCCCATTACGAATCCGTAGTGCTCGCCGGCATCGATATCGATCACGCCGTCGCCGTTGGCGTCATTCTGACCTTCCTCGGCGTATTCGATCAGGTCTTCCATATACCAGTCATTATCAAACACTTGCTCATACGGAGCCACAAGATTTCTGTCGTTCATCATCTTCTTGTTGAACGCGAGAATGCCGGCACCGGTCATCGGAGAATAGCTGACATAGGAAGACGCGACATACATCTTGTTTCCGATAGAAGTGGACTGCAGATTCTTCTCAGGCCACCAGGGCTTGGAAAAATCGAACGCATCTCCGGTCGTCAGATCCGCATAATACCCCTTCATGGAGTTACGGACCGTCAGATAGTCGTGTCCTATCGTCATGGAATACTCGTTCGGGTTACCGCTGAGCACAGATGCTTCCAGCTTGCCTTCCAAGTCATGGTCACCGCCGCCGTCCGTACGCTCATAGATGATGTTGAACCGCTCTGCGACTGCTGAAGAACATTCGAAGAGTGTATCTTCGATGAGGTCGCCGGTCTGCGCGTCCTGCAAACTGATGACCATCAGTCCGCGTGCGGGTGAGTACATGATGTTGAACACGAACTCTTTAAAGTCCTGATCACGCAGTCCGTCCGGGATAAACTCTCTTTCGGACGGGTCAGATTGGCTGTCTGTCTCGGTCTGGGATTCTCCCGTTCCGGATTCCTGCCCGTCCGGGCTCTTTGTTTCGTCCGGAGTTGCGGCGCTATTTCCGCAGGAAGCGAAAAGAGCTGCCGTCATACAGAGCAGGAGCAAAATAACAATGAATTTTTTCATGATGTGTCTCCTCCAAAGTCGACTTTTCAACTTGTTTATTATACCACAAATATAGATTCATTTCGCGCTTTTTTTCACGAAGTACCAAATGATCTTTTTACAGCGGCAGCCGGATCTCTTCACCCTCGTAAAGGACTGTTTGCGCCTCTCCGCTCGGCAGCCGGATGTTCAGCATCCGCTCCCGGATCATGCCCGGGAAATCTCCGGATCTGCGTCCGACCGTCAGCACGCTGTTAGCATCATTCCAGGAAAAAGAGACCGTTGCATATGCGCCTTCTTCATAATCATAGCCGTCTCCGGCATCTTCGTAGAGGACAAATGCGCCGTCCTGCCCCGGATAAACCGTCACATCATAAGGCGCATCCGGGATCTCGTCGGCATATTGCATGACGGGCGAGAGCGGCACGATGCTGCCCGCGCGCACGAACACGGGGATCCGGTCTATCGGCGTGTCACAGATCACCGTCTGCCCGCCGGCATATCTTTCTCCGGTATAAAAATCATAAAAATCGGTTCCCGCAGGCAGATATACTTCCCTTTTATGCGGGCCGTTCATCGGGACATCCGCCCCTTCGTAGTATTGCGGTTCGGTCACGGGACACACATAAAGCGCCTTTCCGAAGAAGAAAGAATCGTCCACGTCCTTCGCCCGCTCGTCCTCCGGGAACAGGAAAGACAGGGGGTACAAAAAGCTTTCATTCGAGAAGCTGACCGCGTATGCATTCGAATAAATATACGGGATCATGCGGTAGCGCAGCTCGATGTAGCGAAGAATCGCGTCGTAGAACATCTCTCCCGGTTCTCCGAACTGCCAGATCTCACGCGGGAATGTCGTTCCGTGCGAGCGCATCACCGGCAGAAAGCAGGCATATTCCAGCCACCGGGTATAGAGTTCGCGGTAGCCCGGATCCGTCACGGCATGATAATCGGAGCCCGCGTTGAAGCGGCGATCCCCTTCCGCCGGAAAGAAACCGCCGATATCGTTCGACCAGTAAGGCAGCCCGGAAGCCGAATAGGACAGTCCTTCCGCGATCTGCTTACGAAGTTCGGCAAAAGAGCCTTCGATGTCGCCGCTCCAGACGATGCCGGAATACCTTTGCTGTCCCGCATACCCCGAACGCGTGAGGTTGACCACGCGTTTTTTGTCTGTCTCGGCGCGCTGGTGTTCATAAATGTTTTTGCAATGCCACAATGAGAACAGGTTGATGCGGTCGCTCGGAAAATAGCGCTTGTATTTCTCGACCAGCCGGACCATCTGATCCTCGGGGGTCATGTAGGTCGCGTAAAAATCTTCGAACGGCTCGCTGCAGTCGCACCACCAGGCGTCAAAACCGTGGCGGAAAATGCCCCTTGAGAGTTGTCCCCAATAGACGTCGCGGCTGTGTGTGTCGAACGTATTGTAAATGCCACCTCCGATGCCATCCGTCTCGCTTCCGTCCCGGCACAGCAATGCATTCTCGTCGAACAGTTCACGGAAATTGTCCCCGCCCCTCGTATTCGGCCAGACCGAGATCATCACATGCGCGTGCATGGCGTGGACGTCCTCGCAAAGTCCCGAAGGATCCGGGAAGCGGGCCGGATCGAAAGATTTGTCGCTCCAGACGCCTTCCTTCCAATATTGCCAGTCCTGGACGATCTGATCGATCGGGACGCGGCGACGGCGGTATTCCGCCAAAACGGATAGCAATTCGCGCTGCGACTGATACCGCTCCTTGCTTTGCGTATATCCGAACAGCCATTTGGGCATCATCGGAACGCTGCCGGTCAGATAGCGGTAGCCCTTGACGGCGTCCTCGGCGCGGTCTGTTAGCATGAAATAAAAGTCTCCGGCGGGCACGCTGTCGGTATAGAACGTCGTGCCGAACGTATCCCGCTCAAAAGCAGAAAAAGCACCGGTATCGACCAAAACGCCGTATCCTTTGCTCGACGTAAAGAACGGGACCGGCGCCTGATCATTGGTCTGATAGAGCCAGACCGGGACTTCCCGGCGGTTCAACCGGCCGTTGTTGTATTGGCCCAGACCCAGGATCCGCTCATCCTTTTCAAAGTCGAAAGAGAGCCAGAAACGGTATCCGGGATTCCGCAAGGTCTCGCGGAGGCGCATTTCTTTTTCGGTGCCCTTGACGCATTCCCAGACCGGCTCCGTGATCTCGGCGGGCCGTAGCTGCAGACCGCATTTGGACAGCCGGCACAGTTCCCTGCCGTTCCGTACGAACCGGACTGCGAACGGATATTTCTTCAGTTCGACGAAGCCGTATTCGGTCAGATATCTGAGACAGGTATCATCCTCCTCGACTCGGACGGACACATGTTCCGGTTTCCCGACGACGATCCCCGTCCGGCTTTGGACCGTTTCTTTTTCTGCTTCCCGGAAAACCAGGCGGATCACATCCGGCCGCCATGCCGTCAGCTCCAGGCAGAGCCCGCCGCTCAGACAGATAGTCAATGTGTTTTGTTCGTGCGTAAATTGCTCGATTCGCATACGGTGTCCTGTCCTCCCTTCATTCCGGTTGCTTTCAAAAGAATTATTTCAATCTTTCAGCGAAACGATGGCGATCCACGCCGGAAGCGCGGCCATCGGATTCTTTGTCCAATCGTTCAATCCTTCGAGTTCGTCCTTGTTTTTCCCTTGCAGCTCGGCAAAGGTATACCAGAAAGACGCGTCCTGCGCGGAAAGCTCTGCGAGTTCACAAATGCGCAACCCCGCCCGGATCTGGGAATTGACCAGATCCTGGACCCGCCAATGCAAGTCCGGAAAGACGTCCTGATAGGACTTGACGATGCAAGGCACCTTCCAGGGCTCACCCGAAAAAGGCCGGTTGAAAGGATGCATATCGTACATCACCGAATAACCGCCTTTTTTCAGGACGCGCTCGATATTTTGGTACATGCTGTCGATCCGATCGATCCAGGTCAGCGTGCCGTTGGACGTATAGACCAGGTCAAAAGCCCGGTCCGGGATATGAGCCAATTCCATCGTATCGTCGCAAACGAATTCGATCTGCAGACCCAGTTTGCCTGCAATGTCTGCCGCATGTTCCAGTTGTCGCTCGCTGATGTCGGAAGAGGTCACGTGTGCGCCCAGCATGGCAAAGGCGAATGCGGCATGATTATCCCCGCTGGAAGGCAGCAGAATATGCCTGCCAGCTAGATCCGGAATAAATTTGTGGATCAAATCAAATACATCAGGATGAAAAGCGGATGCCGGATCTTCTTGCAGATGCCGGATACACTCTAGGGCCCTCAAAGACCGGTACCATTCCGAATCTGATATTTCGTTCCAGTGGTCCCGGATCTTCTCTATCATCTCGTCTCGGTTCATTCAAACGCCTCTTTCCTGATCATCCCCGATCTCACTACACGTCTGCCTCTCCCGATGATTGTCCGGATTGCTCCGGCTCACGAGTACTTATTCGTTCCAGTCTTCAATCGTTTTGTCACTTATCTTCGTACAAAACGACGAGCACATTCAGATCAGCAAGATGCTGTTGGATGTCATTCTTATACTCAGCGATCAGAGACGCGAAACTGCTGCTTCCCGATGCTGTGTGACGCATGACATGATCGGCAAAATTGCCGGCAGAATCGAAAGAAATACCCATATCATAGACACGGTTCGCAAACAGGATGTTCAGCATCTCGATGGATTCGGCGTTTCTTGTTCCGCGCCCGCAGATAACGGTGTCGTAAAGGTCCGAACGGATCTTGTAGTAGGAATAGTATCCAAGCAGTTCAAGCGCAACACCGATCGTTTCGGGCTCTTCGGCTGTAGCCATGACGGCGAACATACTGTCGTGCCATGCATTCACCCAGCTCACGTACTCTTTCTGATAGTCGCTGTATTTCGGGATCGGAACGAGCCCGTAGACCATTTCCAGCGCGCGAAGCGATTTGGTGGATTTCGCCATACCGTAGGAAAACAGGACCTGACCGTCATTGAAAGAGGGGCAAACCGAGTTACGGTTGATATAGGAGTTGAAGAAATACTGGCTGAGCATGATTTCATCGAAGATGCCCATCATGACATCCAGAGAGTCTTCCTCAAGGAATGAATAGTAGAAGTATCCGTCTTCATCGGTCTGGATGAATTTGGAACCGGATGAAACATAGAGCGCAAGACAGAGATCGTCCCCGCTGGCCAGGCCCCATTGATCCTCTCCGTTCATCACGGAGTCACCATTGAGTTCCATACACCCGCGTTGCATATCGACTGCCAGCGCTTCGATCGTCCAGTCTCCGTCCCGGACTTGCTGGTACGGGTCGTCGATCTGGAGTTCATCGGCCATCGACTGGTTAAAAAACATCAAACTGGTCGCTCCTTTATCCAGAAGCAGCATATCGGATGCAGCAAATTCCACATACCCGGCAATGCTGTATGCATTCAGGATGTCCTGATTCCACCAGGGATTGCTAAAATCGATCGTGGAAATATCTCTCATGTTCAGAAAATAGGACTGCCCCATCAGTTTTCCCGAGCCGAAGCCAAATGTGTCGACCATCTGAAAGTCGTCTCCACCGGACTGAATCTGGGCATCAATCTTCTGTTTCAGTTCGTTGTGGGCACCGTTGGTACTGGTGATGCGGATATTGTATTCCTCCTGCACCCAAAGATTGCGGTCGTAGATATCATCCGTCAGGATGTCGCCGTTCAGATTGTCCACCGCGATCTCCTCCCAGGGGGACCATGTGTCGCTCACAAAGTAATGGAGCACATTGATGTCGTAATCATAGTCTTTCTTTTTGACATTCGGGAAGATTTCGGTTTCGCTTTCGGATTCCTTGTCACCCGACTCTGTCTGACCGCTCGGGTCACCCGATTTGGATGATTCTGTCGTCTTCGCAGGCCCGTCGGTTGCGGAACCACATCCGGCCAGCGTCGTGACGCACATAGCGGCCAGCAGCAGTATAGCGATCAGGATCTTGATTGTTTTACTCATAGTACAGTTTCCTTTCCGGACGGATAGCAAATCCGTCCTAAAAAAACATATGCTAGTTTACATAATACTATTTTTTGTGTAAAATATCAACACCTACGCGCAAGTCCGGCGCAGTTCCTGCAAGTTTTTTACAGAAAACCGGCATGAGTCTCATGCCGGTTGCTGACTGGATACAATTGTCTGAAGACCGATCTTTGGTCAGCCTATGACGGTGCAGCTGACGTCGCCCGCCGGTACCGTCACATCCCTGTCCCCGACGCGAAGCTCGATGTCGTTCGGAGTGTCGTTCCAGAACGTCAAAAGGCGCTTCGTCCGGTCCGCGGAAAGGAATTCCCCTTTGCGGATTCCCTGAGGCAAGACGACATCCGTATCGCAGACGAACGTGCCGTAGTAAAAGAATTCTTTGTACTGTTCCCTCAGGTCAACCAGTTTCCAAACCTGTTCCGTCAGACGCGGCATGGATGAAAGATCCGTTCTCCCGCGCCAGGGAGAGATATCAAAACGGAATCCGTAGATGAAGGCGTGGTTCAGCAGCCTTGCGACGCCCGGCTTGTCGTCGTGGACGAACCTGTCCGTGTGCACCGTCTCCGGAAACGTGCGCAGATACAGCGAAGGAAAGGCGTTTTCAGTAAAAATGGGCCCGACCTGTGCGCCGTGAACGTAGTGTACATAGGGCATGAGCCGGTCGGTCACCATCTCGGTCCCGATCGCGCGCCCATCGGGGCAGCGGGTCCGGATCGCCTTGAGACACTGGAGACGTCCCTCCTCTTCCGCCGCGGCCCTTTTCCCGTGCGGATGATCCTCGCAAAAGCACGGCATCGGAGCATAAGCGCCGATCTGGTCGTAAAAAGCGGAATCCGCGCCGAAGGAAAACTTCAAGTCCGCATGCTCCATCTGCAGCTCGATCCATTCAGGCGTGCCCGCACAGGCGGTGACAAAAGATTTGTATCCGAATGCCCGAAGCGCCGTTCCGGCGTTTCCGAACCGGTAGTGGTCCCGGTATTCGTTGCCGTCGATATCGATGCGGCAGATGCGGTATCCGGTCTTTCGGTAGAAGTCCGTCGAGACGTCGATGAGCTGCCCGTTGGTATAGAGTGCCACGCGGCCTCCCATGGCATGGATCTCGTCGATAGCCGCCCGCAGTCCTTCCGCACCGCCCAGTTCTTCATCCGGTTCATAGACGGGATAGCCGTTGTCGAAACGCCCCTTCCACCATCCGAAGACCATCAAAAGGTTCAGCCCGGCCTTCTGCCCTTCACGGTAGGCGCGGGGCAGATCGGCATAAGTGAACTGAATGTCCCCGAACTGGTGCCTGCAAATGATCCGCTGCCAGCCCGTCATCACCTTCACCCACTCGGGAAGAACGGGCGGTTTGTACCAGTGTGAGCGGGCATAATTTCCGTACACGTCCGATCCGGTTCGCCAGTCCCCTTCGTTGAGAGTGACGAAACTGCGCATCGTCTCGAGCTTTTCGCCCGTCTGAGCGTAGGGCATCTGGGACATGGTCAGGATCAGCTGCGGTTCCCCGCCCCGCGGCGACACGCCGGCTGTCAGGAGCAAAGTCTCAAAGCGCGTGTCCTGCTGACCGAGATACAGGAAACATTCCCCGGTCTGCAATCCGAACCAGGCCATGGAGCAAGCGGACGGATACGGAAGCGCGCACCAGATCTGCTTGTCATCGGCAGCGATATATTCGGTGTGATAAGATTTAAGTGCGGTCCAGGGATCCGGCACCGTGTCTCCGAACCCATTCATGCGGTACAGGATGTCCCGGGACCGGTCCGTATCGCAACCGGAGGCCAGATCGATCAAGGGCAGTTGAATCTCATTCAGCCTCGCAGCATCCCGGTTTTCCACTGAAGCATAGCACTCAAGCCCGGGGTAAGTCGAAACGGCGACTTTCATGTGGACGTCCAGAGTCATATCGAATTCCCGTCCGTCATCCCCCACGAGTCGGTCGTAGTGCACGACGAGAGCGTCCGGGCCGGTTTTTTGCACCCGGCCGAAAATCTGGAGAGATGACCGTACCCGCATCTCACGATGGTATCCGTCATCCAGATATGCGCGCCAGAAGTCCGCGTCATCGCTCTGACGCAAAGGCAGTCCCGGGGCGCACCATTCGACCGCGCGTCCGTCATCGGAGATGGAAAAACATAATTTGCCGGCTTGTAAAACGAACATAGAAATGGTGGCAAGGACACCCTCTTCTCAGCGCGTGAGAAACAGTTCGGTATCTTCTTGCATGCTCCTTTCTTGGACTTTTGCTTTTCGACTACGTGTCGATTTCGAAAATGAGAAAGACTAATGAATCTGTAATTTGTGTCAACCAACTCTTTTTTTACTGAAAAGATTTGTTGACCCTTGTCAGTTTGTTTGGTACAATAAAATCAACGGAACAATTCGCGGGAAAGGAGGGGTTACATGGTATGGATCATGATGAAAAAAAGCGAGTGCCTCGAAAGGTCTGTCAGATTCTTTTGATAGCCGGGGTCTACGCCATCGGCTTTGGAGGCATCCTGATCTTTTACAGGCTGCTTTGGGCTTTGATGCTCTCCGGGAACGACTTTTTCAAAGGTCAGTACGAAATCTTGAGCCTGGACCAGATCCATATTCCCTATGCCATTCTGCTTTTCTTCATGTGCTGCTCGCTTTCGGACTCACTGGTCTATCTCAATCCCGTTCAGAAGAAGAGATATCTGAAAGCAAACAGCCGAAAGGATCCCTGGTCCGTCGGAAAACGGGCATCCTATGCGCTGACCGAACCGGCCTTCTGGATCGAATTCGGAATTATCGTAGTCTGGATCCTCATACTTCCCGCGCGCCCGCTTTTCAGTTCGATCCTGGATTCTATCGGGATCGAATCTCAGGAAAAGTGGTTGATGCTGTCCACATTGCCCATCTTTTTCCTGGCGCTCCTGATCTCCCACTGCACGGCACTTGGAAAATGGACATTCGAAAAGAAGCCCTACGATCACCGAAATTGGAAATTTACTCTGACTGTTCTCAAAAATATCGGCATTAAGAATTTGGCCTATATAGCGATAGCCTATGCGCTTCCCCTCTTTCTGGGCACTTTGCAGACGTTCTGGCGCGTTCTTGTGGCCGTGATCACAGACGTCTGGGCGGTCGTCCTGATCATCCTGATCATTTTGTTCCTGTGCTCCTTCCGCCTTCTGCGAGGGATCCACAAGCGCCGGGTCTTTCTAAAGAAACTGAAGACTCTGTGCCGGGAAATGGGGATCAGGCTGAAAACTTCAAAAGTATTTCGTTCCCTGCTCTTCTCTCATCCGGGTCCGAACATCTGGATCGAAACGGAGCGCAAGAGATATGAGATCAAACTGCTGGCTGCTCTGAACAGATCCAGCCCGATCTACCTGACCGGAAGCGGAGAGGCACAATCGGTGCGAAGGGTCTTGCTGGTGAAAGAGGAACTGATGCGATACACGACCTCCACACAGTTTTCCTGGGAGAGTGACAGTGAAAAAATCCTCATCGTCCTTCCCGTACCCAGACATCTCTATGCGATCGCTGAACAAGACGAACCTCTCCCATTTCCCTCTGATGAATCCAAAAGCTATCAAAGGATCCCCCGCTCGGGGCTCGTGACCATGCCGCGCAATGCGACTGCTATCGAAGCCGCTGAAAAACGGATGCTGGACGTAGGAGACAAAGTCGCGGACTATACGATCTATTCCGGAACCGCCTTCCTCAACGGACTGGAACAGGACGTGTTGGAGAAAAAGCCTTGGGAATAATCTCCGGACGATTCGGGAGATGACAGTTCAAGTCAAAGCAATACTTATCGGAAAAGGGATATCCGGTGCCGGATAGCGGCGCTGGATATCCCCTTTTGTCATTGTCTTTACGGTTCGATAACGCCGATCGCCACGCGGATCTCATTTTGGCCCGTTGCGGTCAGATCCTTCAGCGCCGTAGCCTCTACTGTAAAAATATAGGTACCGGCCCCGAGACTCACGGTCTTGCCGCCCTCCTCGGTGGTCAGATACGTGTAGTAACTCATCGTTTCCTCATCATAAGTCAGCTGCAGTTGCTTTCCTTCAAGAGACACCGAAGCCGAGAAATAGTCCTTCGTATAGTAAGTGTCGTCCCCTTCCGGATCATCCGGGCAGTTATCACACTGGACAGCGATGATGAGGAATTGCGTAGCGGGATTGAAAGTCTCGGGCACTTCAAACCTGGCATGGACCGTCCGGCTCGCAACAGAACCTTTCGCAGCATCTATATAGAGCCAATCATGGTCCTCATATTCTCTTTTTGCCGAGGCATCCAGCGCCAGTCCGGCATCCTGCATGGCCGCTTTCTCGTCAGCCGTGATCACGGCCGTCCCGTACCCGCTGAATCTGTGGGTCGACGCACCATCATCGTTTGTAATCTGAATCCGATCCAACTTTCCGGCCGTGAAAGACAGTTCGATGTCTGCACCTTCTACACGGGCTTTGTAAGACTCTGAGGTCTGATCATAGATATAATCCTCATAAGACGTAAATTGTTTTATGAGCACAACCGGATAAAGGATGGTTGAACGTAATTGTTTCATCTCATCGAGACTGATGCCGCCTTCGTAATGCATCCACACGGGATGACCTTCCGCATCAGCCGCGTCCGCTACGACAAAAGTAAACGACCCGCTTTCCTCTCTGTAGTAGCCTTCCCAGAACGGAGCACCGTCTTTGGTCATCTCGATGATCATAGTATAGTCCGAAAGCATACGGACCTTTGCGTCAGAACCGTCGATTTTCCCGGTCATGATTACATCCATGCCGTCCATGCTCAATGCGGACGTGAACTCGCCGGCAGTCACTTCGTGTTTGTTCTTCGGGATCGCGGTATAGGTGGCGGTATAGGTCACGTCGCCGCTGATCGGTCCGGGTGTGGGATCCCAGCCCGCGAACACATAGGAATTCTCCGCGTCATCGGGACGTGTCGGATCGGCCTGCCCGAAAGCCGGGACGGTTCCCGCTGGCACGTTGGGTTCCATTTTGATATAGTCGCCGTTATACTGCTTCCAGGTGACGGTGAAAGAGCTGGCGTCCTCCGTTCCTCCGTTGCCGCAGGCGGCAAGAGCCAGTGTGGATAAAGCCATCAAAAGGCTGAGCAAGATGAGTAAAAATCTTTTCATAAAAAACCCCTAATAAAGATGCTGTCGAATGATCGGTTACAGACGCAAAAAGCGGACTGCCGCCGGTCTTTTTTGGATAAAGACAGTTTACCGCAATCCGCTTTTTTTGTCAATAGTAATTTGGCTTTTCCGTCGATACGGGTGGCCTGCTTCATGCATCATCCCGATCTTTGTAAACCCGTTTCATTTTTTATCTTGGGATGAAAAAGAATCCGTCCCGGCTCAGACCCCGTGCGGCATATTCTGCAGTCAGTTTCTCAACCTTCTGCCAGATTTCTTCGCTGAAGATCGAGGGCCTTTCGCGGATCTCCTGATCTCCGCCCGTGAACAGGATCTGCTTTTTCCCGGCCAGGAAAAGCTGCACGATCGGGATAAAATCTCCGTACAAACCGGAAAAATCCGATCCCGGGAAAATATCCGGGGCGACTTTATCCGCCAGCCGCTCGTAATTGGTCGACGTGACAAGTCTCATGCCCGGGGTGAGGCCGTAGATGTCGACCAGTTCATCCGGAAAGCGCAGGAAAATGACCGCGTCCATTTCGTCCGAATAGGCAGAAATGACCAGCGGGCTGACGGACTGCACGAGCGCAGGCTGCGTGTCGCATTGCAGCAATACATTCGCCATGTACTGGATGGCGAAATCGAACTTGGCTTTCTCGCTGAAGTTTTTGCAGACCAGGTTCCTGATCTGGTAATATTTCTTGTTCTTGAGTTTGACGTTCCCCGGATTGTCCGCTGGCATAACTTGTCCCCCCTGTCTTGAGATGGTTTCATTATAGCACGCGCCCTTCCCGCCTGCAACCGTTTGATCACAAACTGCTTGGTTTTGTTCCCCGGAGCAACTATGATATTTTGAAACAAACCTGCAGCTGAGCGGGACTTTTTTATAAAAATCATCCGATTGGCTGATGTGGATTTTTTTACAGCATAGTAAAATTATAGTGATAGAGTCTATACATCACCAATATGCTCACATTCTGAATGAGCGGAAGGAGATTTAACAATGAAGAAGATTTGGACAGTCCTGTTTCTGGCGCTGCTGTCAGCCTTACTCGTGCTGACCGCATGCAGCATTCAGATCAACGACGGGACCATCGAAGGCGTGGACAAGCTTCCCGTTTCGGTCGAAGTGACCGGACTGGAGGGCGTCACCGGAGAGGCCCGCGTGGAGGTCATTGAGGGCGAGGCCAAGGCAGAAGCGCTCACCGCTGTCAAGGACGTCTATTACGTGGCGGACGGCACTGAAGTTTATGCCGTGGACATCGCCATCTTAGACGGTGAGCAAGAGGTCGAGGTCGGGAAGCCCGTTACCGTCACGATCACACTGCCCGAGGCCAAACTGCCTCTGGACCGGTATGTGGTATTCCACATCCATGACGGAAAAGCCGAGCAGATCATCCCTACAGTCACGGACGGCAAACTGACCTTTACGGTCGATTCCTTCTCGCCGTTCATCGTCGTGCCGGCACACGAGCACGAATACGGCGAGTGGACATTCCCGGAGGGCGAATTCACCTGCGGCGATTCAGTCATCCAGACAAGCAAATGTGCCTGCGGTGCCGAACAGACCCGGGATTATACCTTTGATCACTTTGACGACGACAACGACGGCAAATGCGACAGATGCGGTCAAAGCATGAGCGGCGAAACGCACACCCATGAGTTCGGAGAATGGACAACGGTCAAGGCCGCAACCTGTACCGAGGAGGGTATGCAGGAACGCAAATGTGCCTGCGGCGTAGCTGAGACCCAGGCGATCGAAGCCCTTGGTCACGCCGATGAAAACAAAGACGGCAAATGTGACCGTTGCGGTCAAAGCATGGGCGGCGAAACGCACACCCACGAGTTTGGAAGATGGACCACAGTCAAAGCCGCAACCTGTACCGAGGAGGGCATGCAGGAACGCAAATGTGCCTGTGGCGTAGCTGAGACCCAGGCGATCGAAGCCCTCGGTCATGCCGATGAAAACAAAGACGGCAAATGTGACCGCTGCGGTCAAAGCATGGGC
>JAEEGL016762202.1_pt1 | contig 13655 bp, 10 predicted proteins | sample 9134231 | NCBI WGS metagenome assembly JAEEGL01 (sample SAMN16246548, study PRJNA631951) | gut metagenome | biome: gut microbiome; feature: rumen; material: fiber-attached | host: Bos | place: Iran: Karaj | collected 2018-10
ATAAGTATGTGAACATGGTATCTGCAGGTATCCTCGATCCTACCAAGGTTGCACGTTCAGCTCTGCAGAACGCTACAAGCGTAGCATCTACATTCCTTACCACAGAAGCAGCAGTAGCTACTATTAAGGAGCCCGCACCTGCAGCTCCCGCAATGCCCCAGGGAGGGATGTACTAAAAAGCAGAGTGAATATTTCCAAAACACTCTTAGCAAGTTTACTTGCTAAAGAGTGTTTTGAAATATGAACGAGCAAAAGTATGAGTATAAAAGCCGCGCGAACAAAGAGAGCGAGGCGATATACGAATACTTTTGAGCATTACGGGAGCGCGAAGCGCGGAGTAATGCGTAGCTTTTTAATAATTATAGATAGGAGAGAGCAAATGACCGGTTCTTATACTGAAGCTTCCGTCAAAAGAAAAACTACCGCGTCTACCTATATCATAAAGTTCGGAATGGTACTCATGGTTGCGGTTCTGTTCTGTCTGGGGTTCCTGGTAGGACAGCAGATTATTATGATCGCAAGTATCGGTCTGGGATGTCTGGCAGGATATATCATATTCCCGAGACTGAGTGCAGAGTATGAATACATATTCTGCGACGGGCAGATAGATTTTGACAGGATAAACGGCGGTGAAAGCAGAAAACACGTGCTGAGGATCGATATGGATAATGTCGAACTTGTAGCACCCGAAAAGTCGCACGAACTGGACAAATATAAGAGTTCAAACATAAAGATAAGGGATTTTTCGTCACATGATGCCAATGCTTCAAAATATTGCATTGTCACAAGTGATGAAGCCAATCGTGTGATGATAGTTTTCGAACCTTCGGAAAAAATGATAGAACTGGCAAAAGCAAAAGCTCCGAGAAAAGTTATTACAGAATAGTTTATGGGCTGTCCCGTTTGGGGCAGCCTTTAGTATTTATTTGACAAATTTTTTAAAATGAAGTATGATAATAGAATGGGATGCGGAGCATCATTTTGTTACCGAGGATACGCTGAAGTCGTTTTCAAGGTGACATTGACCATAAAGGGTATCATTTATAGTGAATCTATAGATTAGGAAACGGTTGTGATATTATGACAAGAAAAGAATGGAAGAGACGCAAGCGCAGAAGGATAATAGCTGTGTGTACAGCTACTATCATCGTTGTGGCCGGGCTTGTGGGGATCATATACCTGGTAATGGGAGAATTGAAAAAGTCTGTGGGCGTGTCGGTGCGTGATGACAGCCTGTATCTTACCGTTAACGGCGTGACCAGAACCGGGGACAAGTCTCCTCTGGTAGGGATTATATCCATACAGGACAGCGGATTTAAGGGACTCACTACCCTGGAACTCAGGAACAGATATGAAAGAGCCGATCTGGTGAACCCTCTGATGAGCGAACCTTTGGAGAAAGGCGCACATTACTGTATAGGAGTGAACGGGGAGTGTATCGAGATGATACCCCTTACGGAAAAAGCACCCGGCGGTGATGACATGATAGTCATAGTATACAGCAAGGATGAGGACGGAAATGTACCGGACGTGGAAGAAAAAGCCCTGAACGATCTGGTAGAAAACCTGCAGAAAGAGTATTCCATCAGCGATGAGAATGTGATCAGAAGCTAATGTTACCGAGGAAACGTTGAAGGCGTTTTCGAGGTGATATTGACTATATACGATGAGTGATAAATGAAGGAGCATAAAAATGGACGAGATACAATTCAGAAGCATCATGCTTCAGCACGGACAGGAAAAGATACTGGACAGTTTTGCGAAAATGAGCGGGGATGAGAAAAGCAGCCTCTTAAAACAATGCGACAGCCTTGACTTTAGTTTCTTAAACGCATTAAAGAACAAGGAAGGAAAACGCGGTAAGATAGAACCTATCCGTACCATGAAGCTTTCCGAGATAGAAGAGAACAAGGGAAAATATGAGGAAGTAGGCGTAAAAGCCATAAAAGAAGGCAAAGTAGCCGCACTGGTACTTGCAGGCGGTATGGGTACCAGACTTGGAAGCGAACATGCAAAGGGTATGTATAACATAGGTATTACCAAGCCCGTATATATTTTCCAGAGAATGTTTGAAAATATGATGGAAGTCGTAGATAAAACAGGTGCATGGGTACCGCTGTTTATCATGACAAGCCTCATAAATGACGGAGAAGTAAAGGAGTTCCTGAAAGAACACAGCTTTTTCGGATATAATCCCGATAAGGTTCACTTCTTTGTACAGGACATGTCACCCTGCGTGGATTACGAAGGTAATATCCTGTTTGTCAGACCGGGTGAATTTGCCATGTCACCCAACGGAAACGGCGGATTCTACTCATCACTGATGAATGCAGGGCTTGATGAACTTTGTAAAAAAGAAGGCATCGAATACATTAATGTATTTGCGATAGACAATGTACTTCAGAAAATAGCAGATCCTCTCTTTGTGGGAGCTACTATTCTTAGCGGATGCGCTACGGGTGCGAAAGTGGTAAAGAAAGCCGAGCCCGGTGAAAAAGTAGGCTCGATATGTCTGGAAGACGGTATGCCTTCCGTAGTGGAATACTACGACATGACCGAAGAACTGCTGGCTGCAAAAGATGAGGACGGAGAACCCGCATACGAATACGGTGTTATACTAAACTACCTGTTTAGGCTCAAAGAGATGGACGGTATAGTAAGGAACGAGATGCCGGTGCATATCGTAAAGAAGAAGGTTCCTTACATGGAGCTGTCAGCAGAATCGCCTGAAGGTTATGTAACTGTGACTCCGGATAAGCCTAATGCGTTTAAGCTTGAGACACTTACACTTGATTTTGTAAGGATGATGGGAAGCTGTCTGCCCTTCGAGGTAGTCAGAGACCATGAATTTGCACCTATAAAGAATCCTACCGGAGTGGATTCGGTAGAGAGTGCGAGGGAAATGCTTAAAGCAGTGGGATATGAACTGTAAAAAAATGTCATCCCGTTTTTACGGGATGACTGAATCTTAGTTTTTGCCACAGCAGAATTTGTATTTCTTTCCGGAACCACAGGGGCAGGGATCGTTACGTCCGGGCTTTTTCTCCACATGGACTGTTCCTGAAGCCTTCTGCTCCTTGTAAAGCTCTTTCCTGCGTTCCTCTGAGAGGATGCTGTCCCATTCGGGAAGCCCGTAAAGCCAGTCGGCTTTAGCGGCTACCATGTTGTAGTAGAGCTTCTCGGGATCGTAATCAAGGCTTACTTCTGTATCCTCGGTCATTTCCTCGATAGGGTTGGCGTTTTTTAAACTGTCATTGATACCGTCAAGGAAACCGGTCATGATAGCGATGTTGGTTTCGAACTTCTCTGCAAGTGCCTTTACGGTACCTGTTACGGGAGTTCCGTTCTGTGAAAGAATCTGAGCGTAGATGCCCTTTTCGATGTTGAAGTAGTTACCCCAGAAGAGATCGTTGTCTCTGGGAGTTCTTTCGGTTTCATAGGCTGTTTTGCGCCAGTCGGTAAGTAAACTCATGTTGATACTCCGTTCTGCAGTCGAACTGCGTGGTATTTTCTTAAAAATTTAAGAGACTTATAGTATTATATATTCTTTGTAAAATAAAAGCAACAAAAAAATACAATTATCAATACCGGATAGGAAACGGTGGAGAGTGGGATGAATGTTTTTTATACAGTGGAAGGGGAGGCAATAGCCGAACTTACCGAAAAGAAATCCAGGTTTATCGCTACCGTTCGACCGGTAGAAGATGAAGACGAAGCGATGGCATTTATCGCGGAAATGAAGAAAAAATACTGGGATGCCCGTCATAATTGCTCAGCATATGTGGTTTTGGAAGAAAAAGAAGACTCAACTCCGGAACTTAAAAGCTTTAAAATAAAAGAAAAAGCAAATGATGACGGTGAGCCTTCAAAGACAGCGGGAAGTCCCATACTGGAAGTTATAAAGTCTGCGGGACTTATGAAGACCGCTATCGTAGTTACCAGGTACTTCGGAGGCGTGCTGTTGGGTACCGGCGGGCTGGTAAGAGCCTATAGCGGGGCTGCGGCGCTGGGAATAGAAGCAGCGGTTAAAGTAAAGATGGAGTATCTGAACAGGATAAAGGTAGTGACCGACTACAACAGCTTCGGAAGGCTTAAAACTTTTGCCGAAGGAGCAGGAGCAAAGTTACTCGATTCGGAATTTGCCGAGAATGTCGCTACCATATGTCTGTGTGATGATACACAGTACGGCATGATAAGCAGTAAAATGAATGAGGCGACAGCCGGAAAATGTAAGATAGAACTATTGGAAAAGAATTATTTTAAGAACTGAAAGATTTTTTCGGAGATCAGGAAAATGGATTATAGCAGAATTGGTCTGGAAGACAAGAGAAAAGAACTTAAGTCCGTGTCAAGGCGTATGGGCAGCAAGGTTTTGGTGACTATTTTCAGATTCTCGATACTGGCGGTAGTAGCATTGGGAATACTGGGAGTGGTAGCCGGATTTGGTGCTTTTAAAGGAATACTTGATACGACTCCCGATATAGAGATAGTAGAGCTCGAGGTAAAGGGTTACAGTTCCCAGTCGCTGATGGCAGACGGGACCCTTGCCCAGAATTTTGCGGGTAATTCGGCAAACAGAATATATGTAGATATAGAACATATCCCCGAGCATGTGAGAAATGCGTTCCTTGCTGCAGAGGATCAGCGTTTCTATCAGCACAGCGGTATAGATATCAGGACTCTGTTCCGTTCGGGATATTCACTCATGACAGACAGTTTCGAGGCCGGCGGTTCGACCATCACACAGCAGCTGATAAAGAACCAGATCTTCGGTGGCGGACGTGAAAAATACACTCTGGACAAGGTACTCAGAAAAGTTCAGGAACAGTACCTGGCTATCAATCTGGAACATGTCATGAGCAAGGATAAAATCCTGGAATACTACATGAACATGGTAAACCTGGGCAATAACTCGTACGGCGTGGAGACTGCCGCATTAGGTTATTTCGGAAAGACTACCGAGGAACTGACGATATCGGAGGCAGCTGTTATAGCGGTTATCCCTCTGTCACCTACCAGAATGAACCCTCTGACCTATCCGGAAGAGAACCTCACAAGACGTAACAAGATTCTCTCGAATATGCTTGAGTATGGATTTATCACTGAGGAAGAGTATGAGGAAGCATTGGCCGATACCGGTGTTTATGACCGTATAGCTGAGAACCGTAATAAGGAAAAGAAGACCCAGATCGGAACTTACTCATATTTTACCGATGCCATGATGGATCAGTTATATGAAGATCTGCAGGAAAGACTCGGATATACCAGAGCTGAGGCAGAACATCTGCTGTTCTACGGCGGAATCACCATCTATACGACTCAGGATCCCCAGATCCAGGGAATCGTTGACAGATACTATCAGGATGAGAGCAATTTCCCTGCTTTCGGATTTGACAGTTCACACGGATCATGTTATGAGCTCTCCGATTACAGGCTTTCGGTTAGACATTCCGATGGAACCGAGACACATTATCAGAGAAGCGATTTCTTAAAGTTCTTCTCTGAGTATGAGGACAGGAAGGGACTCTACTATCATGCCAACGGTATAAAGAAGGGCATAAATGAACTGTTCCTTGACATGGACGATCTGGAAGATAAAATAGCTCAGTTCAAGGCTGTCAAAGTAGATGAAGAGGCGGGAGACACCATAAGCGGAGAAGCGAAGGAGATAAATCCTCAGCCTCAGTCATCCATGACCATCATAGAGCAATCGACAGGTAAGGTAGTCGCTATATACGGCGGAAGAGGTGAGAAGACGGTGAGCCGTGCGCTGAACCGTGCTTCGGGTTCTACACGTGCCGTAGGTTCTACCTTTAAGGTATTGGCTTCGTTCCTTCCGGCACTTGATGCGGGAGGACTTACCCTTGCATCCGTACAGGATGACTCGCCTTTCTTCTATCCGAACGGCGGAAAAGAGGTCATCAACTGGTACAAGACGGGATTCAGAGGCCTTCAGAGCTTACGATCAGGTATCAGCAATTCACTGAACGTAGTGGCTGTAAAGACACTGGATCAGATAGGCGCACCTTTAGGATTTGAATATCTTGAAAAACTGGGATTCTCGACTCTCGTAAAATACAGAGTTGATCCGGACACCGGTAAAACCTACTCGGATGTCAACCTGGCTATAGCCCTCGGAGGACTTACCGACGGTGTAACCAATACGGAACTTACAGCAGCGTATGCATCCATAGCAAACGGAGGACTTTACAACAAGCCCATCTTCTATACAAAGGTTGTGGATCATGACGGAAATGTAATACTCAGTAACAAAACAGAACCGAACCAGATTATGAAGGCTTCCACGGCATGGCTGCTGACAGATGCTATGCATGATGTTACGACAACAGGTACCGGAACCAGTCTGGCGTTCAGGCATTACAAGATGCCCGTAGCCGGTAAAACGGGAACCGCGTCGAAGAACAGCGACCTCTGGTTCGTGGGATATACACCTTACTATACCTGTGCGGTATGGACAGGATTTGACCATCCTTTAAACCAGTGGAACAAGACCTACCAGAAAGATCTGTGGCGTAATATCATGGAAGAGATACATTCGTCCAGACAGCTGGAATACAAGGAGTGGGAGAAACCCGATTCCATAGTTCAGGCTACGATATGTACGAAGTGCGGAAATCTGGCTGTGTACGGTCTCTGTGATGAGGCTGAAGGTGGTTCGTGCGTAAAGAAAGAGTACTTTGCAAAGGGTACCGTACCCACAAAGAAGTGTACATGTCACCAGAAAGTTCAGATATGTAAGGAATCCAAGATGGTAGCCGGGGAGAACTGTCCCGAAAGTGATAAGGTATGGGCGGTAATGCTGATCAAGAATGAGGATTACCATAAGTATGACGGGTATCCCGGATATAAGAACGGATGCTGGGTTTCAACATATGATACTCCTTATGTATATCATCCTGAGAAGGTCTGCGATATCCATAAGCCGGGAGATGCGGATGCCGAAGACGACGGCGAAGGCGGAGACGGAGATGACGATGACGGAGATCTGTTCGGAGAAGCCAACCACATAGAACCTGAAGATGATGTATACGATGAATAATGAAATAATAAAGCCCCCGATACAATGTCGGGGGCTTAAAAAATGCGGATAACAGGACTTGAACCTGCACGCTCGCGCACCAGAACCTAAATCTGGCGTGTCTGCCAATTCCACCATATCCGCTTACAATTTCAGTGCCTTTCTATATTATCACTAAAGGATGAAAATGTCAAACATAAAAAAATAATATCAAAGTAGGCCGGATTTATTGACAAAACATTTGTTTTATTCTATAGTACCTAGAGAGGCAGGTAAATACTATGAATAATATATATTACGGAATGGAGCTGAAGACTTCCAAAAGAAGGAGAAAGCGCAGGAAAGGACCCATCCTTCCCATACTGCTGCTCCTTGCTATAGGAATCGGAGTAGGCGTGTATTTTTTAGCCGGCAAACTGACCGCTGATAAAAAGGATGACGATACTCCTGTAATATTGGCTCCGGATCCTACAAAGAATTATGTTGAACTGACCGAACAGGGAACGGACAGTTCACAGGCCGAATGGGTAAAACGCGATATCGAACAGGACGGGACCGACAGCAATGACATATACGGGCTCTGGACACAGGAGAAGCCCACGGAAGCTCCGGCAGATACGGAACCGGATGATGAAGAAAAGATATGGATGGGAGATTTCGTAGATACAAGGGAAAAAGTAAAATCAAAGGGAGTTTACGTATCTTCTTCCTATATAAATAAAAAGCTCGATGCCACTATAGACCTGGTGGACAAAACAGAACTCAATACCATGGTCATAGACATAAAGACGGATGCGGGATACATCACTTATCAGATGGACTGTGATGTAGCAAGGGAGATAGGTGCCTGCACGGATTGTATCAGCGATATAAATGCGACGGTAAAAAGACTGAAGGACAAGGGAATATACCTGATAGCGCGTATCGTAGCTCTTAAGGACCCGATGCTAGCGGCAAACAAACCGGAGCTGGCGCTCAAAAACAAGGATGGTTCGGTCTTTAAGGACAATGCCGGCCTGCGCTGGGTAAATCCTTATGAAGACAAGGTTTGGGAATACCTGACAGAAGTATGCAGACAGGCGGTAGAAGTCGGATTTGATGAAGTAAACCTCGATTATATACGTTTCTCTACGGACAAGGGAATGTCAAATGTTGATTTCGGGCCCAAAGCGGAGCAGATGACCCGTATCGAGGTAATAACAGAAGGAATCAGAAAAATCTGTGAAGAGATAAAGCCCATGGGTGCGTTTGTATCCTGTGATGTATACGGCGCCATCATCTCAAGTTCTGTGGACGCGAAAATAGTAGGACAGAGCTACTTCAACATGGCAAAATATCTCGATTATATATGTCCAATGGTATACCCTTCTCACTACGGTAACGGATACTACGGACTTGACTATCCGGATACACATCCCTATGAACTGGTATATCATGCCTTAATGGATTCACAGAAGGTTCTGTACATGATAGATCCCGAGGAAAACAAAGCAGAAGTACGGCCGTGGCTGCAGGATTTCACCGCAACATGGGTATCGCCTCATCTGACGTACGGTAAAAAAGAAGTCCGGGACGAGATAAATGCAGTGTATGATGCAGGATATACACAGTGGCTTCTCTGGAACGCCGCCATATCATATACGGAAGATGCGCTGGAACCTGATACTGCGGGGGTCGGTTAATTTATTGATGATTGTTTTCTGATGGAGATACCGATTGTTTTCTGCTGGATATTTTGTCAGATAATCGGAAATGGTTCTTAAAAAGGTTTTACGAGGAAATAATATGGATTTATTTTCATTTATGGAAGAAAAGAATAAAGAGAAGGAATCCCCGCTGGCATCGAGGATGAGACCGTCTACGCTGGAAGAAGTGGTGGGACAGGAGCATATCATAGGAAAGGACAAGCTTCTCTATCGTGCCATCAAAGCGGACAGGATCAGTTCCGTAATCTTTTACGGCCCTCCCGGGACAGGGAAAACCACCCTGGCCAAGGTCATAGCCGCTACTACGAAATCGGAGTTCTGCCAGATAAATGCGACTTCTGCCGGGAAAAAGGACATGGAGGATGTGGTTGAAACCGCGAAGAAAAACAGTGGCGGATACGGCAAAAAGACCATACTTTTTATAGACGAGATACATCGCTTCAACAAGGGGCAGCAGGATTATCTGCTTCCATTTGTGGAAGACGGAACCATAATACTCATAGGAGCCACCACCGAGAACCCGTATTTTGAGGTGAACGGAGCTTTGATATCACGTTCCCATGTGTTCGAACTAAAACCATTAAGCAACGATAATATCAAGTCACTGATAAAACGGGCCCTCTCCGACAAAGAAAAGGGGATGGGTTCATTTAATGCATGTATCGATGATGATGCTCTGGAATTCCTAAGCGAAATGGCGAACGGGGATGCCAGAACTGCGTTAAATGCCATAGAACTCGGAGTTCTTACTACCGAACGCGGTACGGACGGTATGATACATATAGACCTGCCCACAGCTTCCGAATGCATACAGAAAAGAGTTCTGAAGTATGATAAAGCGGGGGACAATCACTACGATACCATTTCGGCGTTCATAAAAAGCATGCGGGGATCAGACCCTGATGCGGCAATCTACTATCTGGCCAGAATGCTGGCTGCGGGAGAAGATATCAAATTCATAGCCCGCAGGATAGTAATATGCGCTTCGGAAGATGTATCGAATGCAGATCCCATGGCTCTGGTGGTAGCAAATGCCGCAGCTGAATCCGTGGAACGGATAGGAATGCCGGAGTCGCGCATCATACTTGCACAGGCGGCAGCCTATGTCGCATGCGCACCCAAGAGCAATTCAGCCATATGCGCCATAGATGACTGTCTTGAATCCGTTCAGAAGGAGCACATAAACACCATACCTCCGCATCTGCAGGATGCACATTACAAGAGCCACAGCAAGCTGGGACGCGGGATAGGATATAAATATTCGCATAATTACAAAAACCATTACTGCGAGCAGCAGTATCTTCCCGACGAGCTTGTCGGACGAAAGTTCTATAATCTCTCGGATATGGGATATGAAAAGAAGCTCAAGGAATATATGGAAAAAATCCGTTCCGAGGCTGAAGAGTAAGATCGGAAGGTGGCTGTGAAGCAGACGGATGATGTGTAATAAATTCTGTTGAGCAGTATAACTGACAGATTTACGATCATAAGAGATAAGGATAATACAACAAATGACAAAAAATAATAATGTAACAAGTAATACAGAAAAAACAAAGGAAAATGATAAAACTCAAAATACTGTAAGGAAAAATAGCGGGGTCACTGCGGGAACCACACAGGGTAAGACCGCCGAAGCAACTGAGAAAACTAGTATGGTAGCCCGTGTATTTGCCATATTCGGACTGGTGATCATAGTCGGATTATATATTTTGTCACTCGTGGCATCACTATCGGACTGGGAGAATTCTTTCGGAATCTTCACCGGAGCTCTCGCCGCTACAATATTTGTACCTATAGTAATACACCTCATAAGGACGTTTTCCGGAAGAAATTCCGACAAGTAAACAGTGCGGCCCCGATACGGCATTGCCGGAAAATATTTCCTTGACAATGCAGTTAAATATGTGATAATATTACAAATTGAGATGCGGAGCATCAAATTGTTACCGGAGAAATGCAAAAGGCGTTTCGGGGCGACATTGACTTCTCACATATTTTTGCGGATATAGTACATCGGTAGTACATGAGCTTCCCAAGCTTAGGAGGCGGGTCCGACTCCCGTTATCCGCTTATAAACGGTGTCAGTAGGAGGTTTCTTATTGGCACTTATTTGTTTTAGAGGAGGACTGGCAATGAAGATTGTAGTTTTATGCGGTGGAGTAAGCACCGAGAGAGATGTTTCTCTTGTTTCAGGAACAAAGGTATACAAAGCCCTTAAGGAAAAGGGACATAACGCTATCATGCTTGACATATTTTTAGGATATGAAGGCGATACGGACGGGATTTTCGAAAAAGATGTGGATTGGGCAGAGAAAGTGGCTCCCATCTCGGAGAAGGCTCCCGACCTTGAAGCCGTAAAAGCTATGAGAAAAGGTGATAAAGATGTGCTTTTCGGTGAAAACGTCGTAAAAATCTGTAAAGCTGCCGATATAGTATTCATGGGACTTCACGGTGACTGTGGCGAAAACGGAAAAGTACAGGCAGCATTTGATCTTTACGGGATTAAGTACACGGGAACCGATTATTTAAGCTCGGCACTCGCCATGGACAAGTCGATATCAAAGAAGATATTTGATATGGCGGGCGTCAGCACACCCAAGTCGATTACCCTCTATAAAAACCCCGAAGAAGGAATGGAAGACTCTCTTCGCAAAGTACCGGCAGACGAACTGAGAGTATCTGAGCCTGAGAAATGTTATGAATATGCTCCGATGCTTCCTTGTGTCGTAAAGGTATGTTCGGGCGGTTCCTCCGTAGGTGTATATATAGTAAAGACCGATGATGAGTATAAAGAAGCTCTGAACCGCGCATGGGAATATGATAACAAGGTTCTCGTTGAAGAGTATATCAAGGGACGTGAGTTTACCGACGGAGTGGTTGACGGACAGCCCCTTCCGGTAGTTGAGATAGCGCCCAAGGAAGGTTTCTATGATTACAAGAATAAATATCAGGCAGGATCTACTGTAGAGACCTGTCCTGCAGAGATACCCGATGTGGAGACCACAGAGATACAAAAGCTGGCTCTTAAAGCATACAATGCGCTCGGTATAAAAACATATGCACGTATGGATTTTGTAAGGGATGAGAATACAAACAAGCTTTATTGTCTGGAAGCAAATACCCTTCCCGGAATGACACCCACGAGCCTTATACCTCAGGAAGCAGCTGCTATCGGCGTTGATTTCCCAAGCCTTTGTGAGTGGATCATCAAAATATCTCTTAAAAAATACGGAGTGAACCATGACTGATATGACCTTGCCGCTGATTGCCAAAGCTGTAAATGGCAGACTTTATATAAACGGAGCGGAAACAGATACAAACGAAATACGTATCGCAACTGAAGCGGAGAGCGTGGTCATAGATTCCAGGCTTTGCGAAAAAAACAGCATATTCGTAGCTATAAAAGGTGAAAAAGCCGACGGACATGATTTTATAGAAAAAGTACTGGATGAAGGTGCTCTGGGAGCAATCTGTGAAAAGCTTCCGGAAGGGTATGAAAAAAGAACCAAAGGCGCATACATACTGGTAGAGGATTCCCTGACAGCCCTTAGAAGCCTTGCAGCATACTACAGAAGCCGGCTTGATGTGAAGATCACGGGAATAGTAGGAAGTGTCGGTAAAACCAGTACAAAAGAGCTGGTGGCATCTGTACTTTCTGTGGACTATGAGACGTCAAAAACAGCCGGGAACTTCAACAATGAGATAGGTGTTCCGCTCACAATTTTTAAGATCAGGAACGAGCATAAAATGGCTGTCGTAGAGATGGGCATCAGCGGATTCGGTGAGATGAACAGACTGGGTGAGATAGTAAAGCCCGACATCGTAGTCATGACGAATATAGGACCATGCCATCTGGAGAACCTGAAGGACCTGGACGGAGTGTTGAGAGCCAAGTCGGAAGTACTGAGACACATTAAAAAAGGCGGTCTTCTGGTATTAAACAGTGACGATCCGAAGCTGTATTCATTAAAAGAACTAAAAGACGATAAGGCAAAAAAAGAAGATATAATAGAAGATATTGACAAAGAAGCACTGAAAGATATAAATGTGCTGTGCTACGGAAGTAATGGAGATGTGACATATAACAACATCATATCAAAGGGTGTTGAGGGAAGCACATTTACCATGAAAATAGATAATCCCGGAATAATAGCCGCGGCTTCTTGCGAGAAGCGGGCAAAAAAAGACTTCCCGGAAGAAAAAAAGGAAGTGCCGGTATCCATAAAAATGCAGGGCAATCATCAGGTCATGAATTCACTCGCAGCATCCATCGTGGGGCTCGTGAACGGAATGACACCTGAACATATAATAAAAGGAATAGCTGCCGCAGTACCTGTAAAGGGCCGCTGCTGTCCTCTACGGACCGACAGGTTCCTGGTGGTGGATGACTCTTATAATGCCAATCCCAAATCCATGAAGGCCGGAATAGACCTTATGGCGGAAAGCAAGGGTAGAAAAATCCTGATCCTGGGTGACATGTTCGAGCTGGGCGAAAACGAGAAAGAACTCCACAGGGAAGTGGGAGAGTATGCTGCAGAGAAAGACATAGACGTTCTGATATGTGTCGGAGAACTGTCCCGTAATATGTATGACGGATTTATCGGTAAATCAGGTAGACCGGGTGGAGATACCGATAACGGTAAAAAAGACAGCAGACCGGATGATGGTATGAAATCAGCAGATAACAACGGAAAGACCTTGTATTTTGAAACCAAAGAGGAACTGTTGTCAAATCTTGAAAAGCTTGGGCTCAAAGATGGCGATACCATATTTATAAAGGCATCTCACGGAATGGGATTTGCCGAGGTAGTCGACAAACTGGTGGAACTCGGCACGAAATACAGATTTGTAAAGGGCAGGGAGAAGATGAAGATCGATGATATCATGGAACTTCTCTCTCAGACTCACTG
>JAEEGL011560760.1_pt1 | contig 13654 bp, 12 predicted proteins | sample 9134231 | NCBI WGS metagenome assembly JAEEGL01 (sample SAMN16246548, study PRJNA631951) | gut metagenome | biome: gut microbiome; feature: rumen; material: fiber-attached | host: Bos | place: Iran: Karaj | collected 2018-10
CAAGGCCGCGCTTTCCATCTCGCTGGCCAAAGCCCCCGCTTCATAGAAGGCTTCCCATTTCTGCATCAGTTCATAGCCTATGGGTTTCTTTTCCGGTTCATGCTGCCCGTAGAAGCTGTCCTTGCACTGGACCACGCCCACATGGTACTTGCGGCCGCTTTTTTTGGCGGCTTCTACCAGGGCATTGGTCACCGTGAAATCGGCAATGGCCGGGTATTCGATGGGGACATATTCCTTGCTGGTGCCTTCCATGCGGATGGCGCCGCTGGCTATGACCAGATCCTCCCCTTCCACTTCCAGGGCCATGCCGCCGCTGGTTCCGACCCGGATGAAGGTGTCCGCTCCGATGTGGGTAAGCTCCTCCATCGCGATCGAGGCGCTGGCGCCGCCGATTCCGGTGGAGGTCACCGAGACCTTGACGCCGTCAAGGGTGCCCGTATAGGTCACAAATTCCCGGTTGTCAGCCACCAGTCTGGCATCGTCCAGATAAGCCGCGATCAAAGGAACGCGCTTGGGATCGCCGGGCAGAAGGACATAGCGTCCCACATCTCCCGGTTCCATGTTGATGTGATATTCTTTTTCCGAATAAACCGTACTCATCGCATGATCTCCTTGTATTCTTCTGTCTTCATTCTACCATTTTTCTAATCCGGAGAGGTAATTTGCTCCAAGGACAGATCTTCTATATCTTCCATGCGCACATAATCCTTGTCCTCAAAGACAAGCAGCCGCCTTGTCTCATCGATTTTTTTGAGCCTCTTGCGGAGCAGAACACTTTTTCCGCCCGCCTTTTTTTCATCAGGAACAAAAACACGCACAAGCACCAGAGGCTTCTGATCGATCAGACTGCGCAATATGTCCAGCGTATTGTCCAGCTCCTGTTTCTCGTTTTCCGTCAGTTCCTTTCTCTTATCGGTCAGCCGGGCGCTTTCCTCTATCACCTCGTCATAACCGACTAAAGCCGCAAAGGGGGAGAACTGGGCGGCTCTTTCCAGATTGCTCATGCGGGGCCGGAGGGGAGCCGGGCGCTTTTCATTCAGGATGTCCTCGTAGGGAAACTTCATGCCTTGTGTCCTCCTATCTCCGCATTGCGCTTTCTGGCGGTCGCTTTTTCCAGAAGGTTCTTGCCCTTCAATACGGCGTTTTTGCCGTATTTTTTGCGTATCTGTAAAAGAGCCGTCTGCTCTTTTTTTTCTCTTTCCAGTTCCTTTGCCAACTTTTCTTCTTCCCTGAGAGCGGAATCCATGTCGGTGAAAAGATCCAGCTGTTCCGTTTTCTTTACGGCCTGCGGGCTGTTTTCCGCAACGACATGGTTGGCAACGACATACATGCGCCGCACCAGAAGCTTCGGATCACAGATCCGCTCATACAGCTCCATCATCTTTTCCAGAATGATGGCGTTGGAATTGGTGAAGAAGGGAAGATTGGCGGAACCGTGGGCGCTTTTGGGAACGCTTCTTCCGTACATGTCCACCGTTACCTGTCCTTTGTATCTCGCCCTGAGCACTTCGTTTTCCAGATTCTTGATGTCATATCCCACGGTCAGAACGATCTGGTCGGTCACCACCTTTTTCTCCAGCATGTCCATGCACAGCATGTCGCACATCTCGCTGATGACAAGAGCCGCCGATTCATGGTCGTAGGGTTCGCTTAAGACCTGGCCCTGGCTGAGGCTGTGAGTTTCAGGCACATAGGAGCGTATGTCCTGCATGGTCGTGGGCTCGATTCCCCAGGCGTGATCGATCAAAAGCTCCGCGTTCACCCCGAACAGCTCATACAGCAAAGCCTGGTTCCGGACATCCTTTTCCTCACCCAAAGAGCAGCGGGCAATATCCCCCATCGTGTAGATCTTGTGCTCCGCAAGCCTCCTTACGGTCCCCGGCCCCACGCGCCAGAAATCGGTCAGGGGCAGATGATCCCACAGAAGCCTGCGGTAGCTCGTCTCGTCCAGTTCGGCAATGCGCACCCCGTCTTTGTCGGGATCGCTGTGCTTGGCGACGATGTCCATTGCCACCTTGCAGAGATACATGTTGGGAGCTATGCCGGCGGTGGCAGTGATGCCGGTAGTCTGCAGTACATCCCGCACCATCGTCATGCACAGTTCATGGGCACTCATCTGATAGGTGTTCAGATAAGCGGTCGCGTCAATGAAGACCTCGTCTATGGAATAGACATGGATGTCCTCGGGGGCTATGTATTTCAGATAGACCTCATAGATGTCCCGGCTGACCTCCATGTAGCGTTTCATCTGCGGAGTGGCCACGATGTAGTCCAGTTCCAGACCGGGATCCTTCTCCAGTTCTTCCTTATAGACGCTTTTTCCATGGAAAGGCCGGTAGTGGTTTTTCGCCAGTCTCTCACGGTTGACTTCCTTCACCTTCTGCACGACTTCAAAAAGCCGGGGACGGCTGGAAACACCCACTTCCTTCAAAGAAGGAGAGACGGCCAGACAGATGGTCTTTTCCGTCCGGCTGCTGTCGGCGACCACAAGATTGGTCCGTAAGGGATCCAGGCTTCTTTCCACGCACTCCACGGAAGAATAAAAGGATTTCAGGTCTATGGCGATGTATACTCTCTCACGCATGGTTTTACTTGAATATGATTCTATTATAGCACAGTTTTCCCAAAGGACCGCCCTTGTTCTCCTGCTTTGTTTCATAAGTTTTCAATTACGCTTTCAACAATCCTTTCAAAGCTGTGCTAAAATGACTTCTATAGAAAAAGGAGAATCCCTATGAAACCGATAGAAAGAGAATTCATGCTGGAGTTCAAGTATCCTTCCCAGCTTCTGAACCGCAACGATAAGATCCTGGTCATTCTCACTAAGGCCGATGTCGAAAACAACGACTATCTGCAGTCTCTGCACCAGATAGACCCTCTGACCAAAGAAGATGTCTGTCTGATCAAAGAGCAGAAGAGAATAGGCCTGATCCAGCTCAAGGACGGCATCCTTGTCTCGCAGAAAAGCGAAAGCGGTCTGATCGAAACTAGATACGGCTGGCTGCAGGATGACGGAAGCATCAGGGAGGCCTATTGTTTCCCTCTGGCCGTCAGCGACATCAAGGATATCGACGAGGATCATCTGCTCCTCAGCGCCGGCATCCATCTGGACTGTGCGGATTATTTCCGCCTGAAGGAAGAGGAAAAGAAAGCCTGGCACAAATCCGTCAAGGACGATGAGGACTATCTGCATCTGACCGAATATCCCTTCTTTTACAACGGAGCGGGATTCATCAACAAGAACCGCACAAACCTCTTTGTCTATGACAAAAACACGAAGGAGATCACCCGCATAGGCAATCCCACCTGCAACAGCTCCCAGCCCGTTATCTGCGCCGACACTGTCTATTTCCTGGGAAATGACTATGAGCACATGCGCACGATGTTTGCGGACATATACGCCTATAACTTCAAGACCGGCGAACTGAAGACTGTCTACAAGAACAAGGACGCCTTCCTGGGCCGCCTTTTTGAACTCAACGGAAAAATCTACATCACCGCCGCCTTTGACACCTGCATTTCCGGACGCAACTTCTATGAACTGACGGAAAACGGTCTGCAGGAAGTCTGCAAGACGGAATGGATGATGCACAACTCCATCGCCACCGACGCCCGCTACGGAAGAAACGCCAGCATGCTCAAAAAAGACGGAAAGGCCTTCTTCCTTACCACCGATAACGAAAGAAGCATCCTGGTCTCCTTTGACGGCAGGGAATTGAAGGCGGAAAGCGACAACAAAGGCGCGATCACCGACATGGTCTTCATCAAAGACCAGCTCTATCTTCTCAGCATGCAGAACACCCGCCTGGAAGAGATCTACAGCTTCCCGCAATGGGAACAGATCTCCCGCTTCAACACCTCCCTGTTTGAAGACCGCTACGTGGCGGAACCTGAGCGCATCACCTGCTTCCATGTGGACGAGATCGCCGGCTTTGTCTTAAAACCGATCAACTTCGATCCCAACAAGAAATATCCGATGATCCTGGACATCCATGGCGGACCTAAGAGCGCCTATGGCGATGTCTATTACCACGAAATGCAGATGTGGTGCTCCCTGGGCTATTTCGTCATCTACTGCAATCCCCACTGCTCCGACGGCAAGGGAAACGCCTTCGCGGATTATCTCAAGCATTACGGGGCGACCGACTATGGCGACATCATGGCCTTTGTCGACAAGGCTCTGGAACTGTATCCCCAGATCGACAAAGAGCGCCTGGGCGTCACCGGCGGCAGCTATGGCGGCTATATGACCAACTGGATCATTACCCAGACTGACCGTTTCAAGGCAGCCGTCAGCCAGCGTTCCATTTCCAACCGGGTGGCGGATTTCTATTATTCCGACTATTCCTTTGACACCACCTATGAAAACGGCATCCCGCTGGATGACAAGGCCATTGCGCTCTTCTGGGACAGAAGCCCTCTGAAATATGTCTCCAATGCCAAGACTCCAATCCTTTTCATTCAGAGCACGGAAGACTACCGCTGTCCTTTCCCGGAAGCGGTGCAGCTGTTTGCGGCTCTGACCTGGAAGGGCGTCAAGACCGAGATATTCGGCTTCAAGGGGGAAAACCACGAACTCTCCCGCTCCGGCAAGCCTGTTCACAGACTCAGACGCCTTCAGGAGATCACCCGCTGGTTTGAGGAAAACCTGTAACAAAAAGAAAAGAAAAAGGAAGTGTGCAATTGCACACTTCCTTTTGTTTCTTATGACTTCCTAGCTGTTGGAAACGAAGTCAAGGTTGATATTGGCTCCGTTGTCGGTAGGATAGAAGTCAAAGCCGACGAACTTGTTCAGATCTTCGTTGAAATAGGCGTTCTGTCTCATCGTGCCGACTCTTTCCGGGTTGGTTCTGTCAAATCCGGCCTTTTCCAGATCCGCCACATAAGCGTCGAGATACTTCTCCGCTGCCGCCGCATCCTTGAAGCTCTGCTGGACGTTCAGATAGATCTGTCCGTCAAAGCCGCGGGTGAAGTAGTGATAGAGATGGATGTCGCGGGCGAGATAGCTGTCGCCTTCCACCTTGATGGCCGGAATGCCGGCGTCTTTCACTCTCTTCTCGATGTCAGCCACCGGAAGGATCTTTTCGCTCTTGAACAGAAGGGTCGCCATGTTTCCGTCCGCCTGCATCAGGCTGAAGGAGGTGGAGCCGCCGTTTGTTTCCACATTGTCAATGACCCGGGTATCGCCGTCATACTTGTAGTTGGCAACAAAGCCCTTGTCCAGTAACTTCGCGTTGTAGGCATCCACATAGGCGTTCAGCTTTTCGGCGTCTTCGTAATTGGCTCTTACGACCAGATACATGTCGTACTGGAAGAACCAGAGCCAGGATTCGGTTCTTTCGTTTTTCAGATCGCGGGAATCCCAGTTGGACAGATCCGTTGTCTCTTCCAGCGGCTCAAAGCCGAACCTGGTGATCGCTTCGTTGATCTCCGCCAGGCTGCTATAGGCAGGAGTCTCATAGTATCTCTGCGCTTCCAGGACCATGCCGTTATCAAAATACGGATGCACGCTGGAATAGCAGCGGGTGTCTTCCCTGAGCAGCTTGCGGTAGACGGTCTCGCCGTTTTCCTCGACTTCCTTAAAGCCCTTTTCGACAAGCAGTTTCCTGTAGTCTTCCACATTCTCTTCCTTGGCATGGCTGTCGGTGATCAGGATCGCTTCATAATCGTTGAAGACGTTCTTATCAAAGGCCATCGCGTAGCTGGAGAACTTCGGGAAAGGAAGCGCTTCTTCGCCGTATCCGTTAAGGAAGACGGAGTTCAGATAGAACATGTCTTCATAGTTCCAGCCGCTTCTGACGGAAGGATAAACGGGGTTGGCCGTCCATTTGGCCACCCGGCTGTCGCTTTCCGCATTGCCGAAAGTAAGCGTGATGTCGATGTCGTCGAAATAGATGCGGGCGGTTTCATCGTCGTCCATCTCGGCCGTGATGTGCACCGTCTCCGGATCTTCCTTGTCCAGCACCAGATGCACTTCATGCATCTTGCTGACGGCGGTGTAGCCATAGTTCACATAGTTCATCAGGGTGCTCTTGACGGAATTCTCGTAGCAGACGAATTCCAGAGGCTGTTCCTGACTTCCGTAGAAAAGGTTGAACATGTTGCCTTCCGCCATCTGCAGCCAGATGTTGGGCAGATTGCTGCCGGCCATGGTCACGGCGTCTTCGGTGGAAACAAATTCCGGATCGATCAGACCGTCATCCAGCAGAACGCCTTCAAAGGTCTCGTTGTTCAAAGTGACCAGGGCGAAGTCATCGTAGTTTTCGTCCTTGTAGTCAAAGACGACTTCTTGTCGGGAAGGGACGCTGACTTTGACATGGTCCTTGCCTTCGATCACATAGTTTCCGGCCTGGAGTTTCTGAATGAAATTCTCCATTGCCTTTTCACTATCCGCTTTCGCAGGAGTCTGCTGCTGGCAGCCCAGAACGCTGACACTCAGCAGCAGCACCAGAAGTGCTTTCCATACTCTTCTCATAATTCTGATTTCCTTCCTATTTATATCCGTATTCAAACGGATATAAATAAATACTTAACTAACATTATACAGAATTTCATGCGTTTGACTACAAAAAATGAAAGCGTTTTCTCTATTTGTAGCGGACGTATTTTTCATCGTCCGTATCCTGCAGTTTTTCCAGATGATCACGCATCATCTCCAGAACCTCACGGCGGAATTCTTCGTAGTGTTCGGGATGCTTTGTTCCCATGGCCGTGATCCTTCCTTCTTGGTATTCGATGTTCAGCTGGAACCATTCCGCGTTGTTGTAGTCCTCGGCCGCTTCGTCATAATACATCCAGTTCACAAGGTCATACTTTCTGACCAGTTCATCGATTTTATCCAGAGCCATTCTGCTTTCATCGGTCTCATCCCAGCTGTAGCCGTATTCTCCCTCCGGCCAGATGTCGCCGCTGACGCTTTTGACTTCCACATTGAAGTTATTGTTGCCTTCGCGTATGAAGGGATAGATGTGGATGGTGTAGGAGTCGCTTCCGCTGTCCCCTTTCTGCAGGAAATAGAGATAGGCGGATTGGCAGTCTCCCGAAACGCCTTTTTCGATCAGCTTCCTTTTTGCCTCTTCCCGCATCTTTTCCATTACCGGCCTTATGACTTCCAGCATTTCCTTCTCATAGTCCCGATAACCCTCCGGAGTCGCGTTGGAACCGTGGGCGGACATGTTCTGATCATCATTGAATCCGTAGGAAAGCGAGAATCCCCAGCCGTCCAGAACATCGGTCGCATACTTATTGTAGCCGTCCCACTGGTAGACCTTATGTTTGGAATAGAGCTCATGCAGCTTCTCCAGAAGCGCCTCTTCCACCGGCGTTTCCATTTCTTCATAATCCGCATACTCCATGGCCTCGTAATACGCCTTAAAACCTTCTTCCTCTTTTTCGATGCGGAAGCTGTAGCTGTTGGCGCCTATGGAGCCGTTGTAGTGATAGGCAAAAGAGCAGACACCGCTGTCGTTGTCTTTTCCCTTTCTGCCCACGCCGTTATCGCCCTTGATGCCCGGTCTGTCTATCTTGCATCCGAAAAGGGAGAAAATTCCCATAAAACACAGCATGATCACAATTCCTTTCTTCATGATATCTCCTGCCGTTTCTGACGGCTTGTTCTGTCAGTTTCTATTTTATACCAGACGCTTTTGCTTCCATAGAAGAATCGGCACCCTTTTTTGTTCGCAGTATAAGAAAAAGGCAGGCGCCACGGCGTCTGCCTCATAGGATTTCTATTTTTCCTTTTCCCTTGCGCTTTCCATGAGATAGTCGGTGTAAAACATCGTGCACACCGTCCGGACCACCTGGCGCAATAACTGCTGTTGGGGAGTCTGTGCCGCTTCCTTTGCTACGTCTATGCCAAAGGCTCTTTGCATCTCCTCCTTCAGCATGCGCGCGAAGGAAGTGTAGGCGGTCTGGTTATCGCTTGTCTTTTTCTGGCAGTCTATCAGAAAACTGATCTTTTCCAGGCTGAGCACTTTCTTGATCAGGGTGATGAAAAGCAGATAGGCAATCTGATCCCTCCCATACTGCTTGCGGACGGGATTATCGATCAGATCATGCTTGACGTAGTTGCTGATCATGGAAGTGGTGATGGCCATGTCCGGAAGACTGTTCAGACACTGGTTGATGTATTTGGCGCTCTGGTCCAGATAGAGCCCGACATCCGGGATCTCCCGGTAGGCCGGCAAGCTGAATTCCAGAAGCGTCTTTCGGATTTCTTCGCTCATGTTCTTCTCCATCGGTTTTTCAAAAACTCTTGACAAGATTATCCTGTCTTTCTACAATGAAATCATAGGTTTTTCAAAAACCTTTCACAGGTTTATTATATCTGCTTCGTAAGCATAAGACAAGGAGGAAAAACGATGACCCTAAGAGAACTCAACCGTCTCAGCGAAAAGCCCTATCTCAGCGTCAAGGACCCGATCAGCGCCCTGACCCACTTCATCGGCTTTGTCGCCTCCGTGATCCTCACGCCCTTTCTTTTCATCAAGGCCTTCTTTCATTCTCCCGATCTGAAGGATCTTGTCGGCATCAGCATCTACATGCTCTCCATGAGCGCCTTGTACGGAGCCAGCGCCGCCTATCACACCTTCTTACTTCCCAAGAAGGCGGACGATGTGCTGAAGAAACTGGACCACATGAGTATCTTCCTATTGATCGCTGGGACCTACACGCCTTTATGTCTTTCCATCATGGAGCCTTCTTTGGGCATGCCCTTACTGATCGCGGTATGGAGCGTGGCGCTGGGCGGCATGCTTCTCAAGGCAATCTGGGTGCACTGCCCGCGCATCGTCAGCTCCATCATCTACATCGCGATGGGCTGGCTGGCTGTCTTCCGGGTGCGTACCGTATACAGAGCCCTGGGTCTGGGCGCTTTCCTGTGGCTGTTAGCCGGAGGGATCCTCTATACCATAGGCGGCGTTCTTTATTCCTTGCACTTTTCCCTGAACGAAGACTGGAGCGAGCATGAGATCTTCCATCTCTTCGTGCTCTTTGGCTCTTTGTGCCATTTCATCCTGATCTTCTTCTATGCCGTATGAAAAAAAGGCCGTTTGGCCTTTTTCCTTCAGATTTCAGGACGCTTAGGCGTCTTTTTCTTTCAGCGGATGCTTTCTGTCGTAAACGAAGGCTTCATAGCCGGCCGCCATGTAGCCCACGCTCACTAACGCCATGCAGTACAGATCGCCCCAGCTCTGGGTCAGGGCAAAGGGCAGAAGCAGAAACATTGCCGAGCAGATCTTGTTGAGGATCAGATGGTTGCTGACAAAGTGGTGAAAGCGGATCAGGTAGTAGAGATAATACAGAAGCCTGAATCCCAGCACCACATTGATCGCAATCAGCCAGCCGTAGGGAAGCACCTGTCCGAGCCGCTTGGCCACAATGATCAAAACGATGCTGTAAAGGGTGAGATCGCTGATGCTGTCCAGCTTTCTTCCCAGATCGCTCTCAATGTGCAGCGTCCGGGCGACAAAGCCGTCAATGACATCGGTGAGGCAAAGTCCGGCGTACAGAAGCAGAAAAGCGGGCGAAAAGGGCTCGAGCAGAAAGAGAAAAGGCGCGCCGAGTATGCGGCTCAGAGTCACGATATTGGCAAGATGTTTCTTCATGACTTTTTCCTTTCTACCGGAATATCCTTTCCAGCTCTTCATAGATCTCTTCTTCCCTTTGATAAGGATAGATGTGAAATCTCTCATTCCCCGCCAGCATGGCCGATAAGGCTCCTTTGTTCAGGTTATGAAAAATGTGCACGGGGATCTTTCTTTCCTCCGCTTTGGCGATCTCATATCCCACTCCCAGAGAAGGATTGCTCGCCTCGGCGATCAGGATGTCCACCTCCTTCATCCAGGCCATGTCGCGTACATAGATATCCTGAACGCTGTTGTCTTTTTCCAGTTCCAGGACAGCGGGGTTACCGACATGTTCGGTAAGCACACATCCGTATTTCTTCAGTTTGGCAATGATGCGGCCATAAAGCTCCGCATCGTTTCTTCCGCCGCGTATGGATCCGGCAAAATAGATCTTTTTCATCCGACCGAACCCTCCATTTCCAGCTTCAGAAGCTGGTTGAGCTCCACTGCGTATTCCATGGGCAGTTCTCTTGTAAAGGGCTCCAGAAAGCCCATGACGATCATCTCGGTCGCCTTTTCCTCGCTCAGTCCGCGGCTCATCAGATAGAAGAGCTGTTCTTCCGAGATCTTGGAAACGGTCGCCTCATGCTCTATCACCCCGCTTCTGACGGCGCTGTCATTGGTCGGGATGGTGTCGGAAGAGGAAATGTCGTCCAGAATCAGGGTGTCGCACTCCACCTTGCTGCGGGCATGTTCGGCCGCCTGGGTGTGGCGCACCAGACTGCGGAAATTGCTCTTTCCGCCCCGGCGCGAGATGGACTTGGAGATCACGGTGCTGGAGGTATAAGGAGCCAGATGTATCATCTTTGCTCCGGAATCCTGTATCTGGCCCTTGGTGGCCACGGCGATCGTGATCACGCTTCCCTTGGCATGCGGTCCCTTCAGGACGCAGCAGGGATACTTCATCGTCATCTGCGAGCCGATGTTTCCGTCCACCCATTCCATCAGTCCGCCCTCGTCCACGCTGGCGCGCTGTGTGACCAGGTTGAGGATGTTGTTGCTCCAGTTCTGTATCGTCGAATAGCGGCACTTGGCGTTTTTCTTCACCACGATCTCCACCACTCCGGAATGCAGGGAATCCTTGGAGTACTGAGGCGCGGTGCAGCCTTCCACATAGGGTATGTCGGCCCCTTCGTCGACGATGATCAGGGTCCTTTCAAACTGCGCCATTCTCTCCGCGTTGATGCGGAAATAAGACTGCAGGGGTTTTTCCAGTTTCACGCCCTTGGGCACATAGATGAAACTTCCGCCGCTCCAGACGGCGCTGTTGAGCGCAGAGAACTTGTTGTCGGTATAGGGAATGACGGTCCCGAAGTATTCTTTGAAGATCTCCGGATACATCTTCAGTCCCGTGTCGGTGTCCAGGAAGATGATGCCTTTCTGTCTGACTTCATCCAGCATGTTGTGATAGACCACCTCAGACTCATACTGAGTGCTCACGCCGGCCAGATACTTCTGTTCCGCTTCCGGAATGCCCAGTTTGTCAAAGGTGTTCTTGATCGTCTCGGGGACATCCTCCCAGCTCTTCTCCACCTTTTCCGAAGGCTTGATGTAGTAGGTGTAGGCCCCAAAGTCGATGTCTTCCAGACTCGGCCCCCACTTGGGTAAGGGACGCTTTAGGAAATGCTCATAGGCCTTCAGCCGGTATTCCAGCATCCATTCCGGTTCTTGCTTCATGGCGCTGATCTCCCGGATCACCTCTTCACTCAGACCCTTGCCCGTGTTGAAAAGCGAGACATCCTCGTCCTTGAATCCGTATTTGTACTCGTCCTGAAGAGCCAGTGTCTTTTCCGCTTCACTCTTCATCTTTGTTTTCACTCTCTTCGATCAGTTCGCTGATCGCCTTCCAGCCAATGGTCGCGCACTTGATGCGGTTGGCCTGCTTCCAGGTGTTCTGAAAGGCCACCGCCTCCTGCAGCACTTCCTCGTCAAAACCCTCGCCGTCAATCATCCTGTTGTAGGCGGCAATGATCTCCTTCGCCTCTTCCACGCTCTTTCCGATCAGCAGATCGGTCATGATGGAAGTCGAAGCCGTGCTTAAGGAGCAGCTGACGCCTTCGAAGTTGATGTCCTTGATGACGCCCTCTTCGATCAGTGCCTCGACATGAATGTCGTCTATGCAGCTCTCGGAGGCCATGTGCACCGTGTTGTAGCCCTTGGAGCCGATCAGTTTGTGGTGGTGGGGATACTGGTAGTGGTCCAGAATGATCTGGCGCAGCACCATGGCGTCCTTCAGATAATCGCTCATTTTCCCATCCTCCTTACAGATATACGTCTATGCACTTTTCCAGTGTCGTTTCTTTCACTACTTCCACAAAGCGGTCCGCCTCTTCCCTGGTGTTGTAGAGATACAGGCTGGCCCGAATGGAATCGTCGGTCTCTATGACATCCTTGACGATCTTGGCGCAGTGGTTGCCGCTTCTTACGCAGATGTTGTTTACGGCCAGATAGCCCGCCGCATCCTGGGCAAAGATGTTCTTGAAATTGAAGGAAATGATGCCGGTCTCGGCCGTCGGATTATATACCACGACATTGTCCAGTTTCAGCATCTTTTCCACCAGATAATCCCTGAGCTCTCTGTCATGGGCCGCGACATTTTCCATGCCCAGCTCGCTGAGATAATCGATCGCCGCTCCCAGACCCAGCATGCCCTCAATGTTGGGAGTACCCGCCTCAAAGCGGTCCGGTCCCTTCTTCAGAATGAGGTTGCAGTTTCTGTCAAAGCGGGCGTTGCTGCTTCCGCCCAGGAAAAGAGGATCCATCATCGCCAGGATCTCTTTCTTTCCGTAAAGAATGCCCGTTCCGCCCGGCGCGAGCATCTTGTGTCCGGAAAACGCCAGAAGATCGCAATCAAGGTCTTTCACATCCACCGGGATGTGGGGAACCGACTGGGCTGCATCCACCACGATGTAAGAGCCGTTTTTATGGGCGGTTTTTGCCATTTCCCTGACTGGATTGATGTGGCCCAAGACATTGGACACATGGGTGGTCACGACCACCTTCACCTTCTCATGCATGGCCTTTTCAAAGGCGGGAAGAAGGACCTGTCCTTCCTCGCCCAGAGGCACGTATTCGATTTTCGCGCCGCATTTCTTGGCCATGCGGAACCAGGGAAGAATGCTGGAAGCGTGTTCGGTCTCGGTAGTCAGAATGACATCGCCTTCCCTGAGGATCTTTTCCCCGAAGCTGTAGGCGATCTGGTTCAGACCGTCGGTATCGCCTTTGGTGTAGACGATCTCCTCTTCTTCGGCGTTGATGAACCTTGCCGCCTTTTTGCGCACCTCATCGTATTTTTCCGATACCGCATAACTGATCGGATAATCGCCCCTGTGGACATTGGTTGTTTCAAAGAGATAGAAGTTCTGCACCGTGTCGATGACGCTCTGGGGCTTGAAGGTGGTGGCACCGTTATCAAAATAGATCAGATCCGGATGGTTTCGGATCATGGGAAAGTCTTTCCGTATCTTTGTCACATCGAACATACTTCCGCCACCTTTCTTTCGATCAGCGCCGTCAGTTCCTGGCGCAGATCCGCATCATCCGCCACACCGGCCAGAGGCATGAGATAGCCCGTTGCCAAAAGGCGCAGCGCTTCCTTTTCGTTCAGACCGCGGGTCTGAAGATAATATAACTGCATTTCATCCAGCTGCCCTATGCTCAAGGCATGGCTGGCTTCCACGTCGTTGTCCTCGATTTCCAGTACCGGCAGCACCTGGCATCTTTCCTTCTCCGCAAAAGTCAGGACGCGGGTCGTCTGATGCGCCTTGGCGCCTTTGGCACCCTTTTCTATGCGGCCAATGATCTCGGATCCGTAGTTTCCTTCCGTAAGCACAAGGCAGTGCATGCTGATGCTGCTGGAGGTGTTTTTAGCCTCATGGATGAGCCGCACGTTCTGTCTGACATTATCCGTGCATAATAAGCCGCCTATCACCTCGGCCTCGGCCCCTTCTTCCATCAGACGGTAAAGAGCCTCCCTCTCGCTTTCTTTGTATTCCAGTTCCGAATCGCCGTCTTTCAAAGAGGCG
>JAEEGL011915269.1_pt1 | contig 13654 bp, 13 predicted proteins | sample 9134231 | NCBI WGS metagenome assembly JAEEGL01 (sample SAMN16246548, study PRJNA631951) | gut metagenome | biome: gut microbiome; feature: rumen; material: fiber-attached | host: Bos | place: Iran: Karaj | collected 2018-10
GTGTTTACCGAGTAATGTAAAAAAGTGCTTACTGCAGTGTGTAAAAAACTGCTTACCGCGGGATGAAAAAACTCCTTACCATGTGATGGTAAATTCATCTTACCGCGCACAGCAATGTTCTGCCTACCCGACCATTCCCGTCTGCAAAAGCATGAATTCTCTCGAAGCTGCAATGAAACCAAACCGCCGCCTTGATCACATCCTCAACAGTCTCCAGTTCAGCCTCAGCTAGTTCCTTGCAAATAAACTCAATTTCCTCCGCGACATCTTCCGGAGGCACTCCTACAGTAAGTCCAACACCGTAATAGTTCTTTTTATACTCACCCGGCCGCTCGCCTTTTGCCCACCTTACCTCATCGTAGCATCCATGAGTTAACTTTTCATGGATTGCCTTGATCATATCAGACGACAATGGTTCTTTTGCAACGATCCGCTCCTTGAGATATTCATAGCATTCTTTTTGGTTCTGTGCCTCGAAAAGCGCCCTGATATCCCCTGTGTATCCCACAACCTTACCATTTTCAAATATTTCTCTGGTCTGATGAAAAGACACACCGGCTCCTTCTATTTCATTTGAGCAATAGGCAAAAATGACCTTGAAATCCGAAAGGACAATTTCCAGATCTTCAACTGTTTTTATGTTTTTGTCACGCCAGGCGCGGACAATGTCTTCGTAGGTTATTTTTACTGACATGGTTTTCTTCAAATATTGCGTAAATTTTGACGTTTTATACCAAAAAGTGCTAGTGTCACACATACCGTTCCTATAATAGCTTACGGGTGCTGTCTCGTCGCTATGCAGATTTCCACATAGCTGAGAAGTCCTGGCTGTAGCCATCAGGTATTGCCATATCAAATGCCTTGCATATATATATTCCAATAAAAAAGGTGTGGGATAATCACTTTGCCATTCTTGCTTTCTTCACTCAATAAATCTACATGTTTTGCTTTCATCATATCGATATGACCTAGGAACAACAAAGTGCTCTTTAAGATTTCCTATAGCTAGCGCACACACTAACTGCTCGTCGTCACATATCTTCATTTGTTTTCTTAATTTATTCCAATCTTTATTCCAGATAACAGGTCTTTGTATTATACATGAGCCAATACTCAGTGCATGAAATGCTAAAGACAAGTAAGCAGCATATATACTTGCCGAAACCACAAATTGTCTTTGTTCATCTAACCTATAAGAAGACAGCTTTCCAGTAATTAATATATACCTTGATGTACTGCTTTCGACGCCTCCAACATTACCAATTATTGAAGCAAATTTCTCACTTGCACCAATACTCATAATATATACTCTAACACCTTGTCGGTTACACGCTGATGGTGCTTTTTTTGCTAAGTGAAGTGCTTTTCTAATTGTATCATCATCAACCGGCTTATCTGAAAAATCTCTTACACTGTGCCTCGTCTCAAAAAAATTCGCAATATCATCATAATGAAAGTTATAATCTCTCTTACTTATATGCATAACACCTGCTATAAGCATAGATCGCCCATTCTCATATCCACATACAAAATTGTCCATTTCCCTGTAAAAATCGTTATTATGCCCACATTTTTCTAAAAATAGCTTGTATGAAACTAGGACATCATATCCCGCGCAACAGGCTTCATAATAATCATTACTATTAGCTGTCTTTAGCTCCTCAACATAATGCATAATTTTCTTAATCTTTTCTTTACCAAATCCAGCTCTTGGTTCTCGAAGAGATAATCCTTTTTCTATAGAATGGACATTTCGCAGTAGTTCTGCTTCCATGCGATCATAATAAAACTTCTTATCGTGAAGAACTCTCCATTCATGCACCAAAGAACTAATTCCATTATAAAAAAAAGCAACATCGTCTTTCATAATTCTCCATTTCATAATATGCATCATTTCAGTATATGCTTTCTCTTAAGAAGTATTGTCGGTATTGAAATTAATGCCGCGACAATTAATAGTGATATTACAAATATGATACAAAATTTCATAATAAATGTGGGCACATTTACAACTTCAAAAGATACAACTCTACTAATAAAAAAATGTATTAGCAACGCGTCAATCATAGTCACTACGATATGCATTAAAAAACAGCCATTCTTTCTTTGCAAAATGCTTTTCGAAACAAAAAGTGAATATTGTATCAATCTATAAATCACAGCTACCAATGTTCCTATAGCGACCCCTATTACCCCATACTGATTAACTAGCGCAATTGATACAATTATGTTAATTACAGGTTCTAAGATTGCAGCATTTCGAGTCTCCCTATACTTCCCCGAAGCTTGAGCAAGTAATTGATACGGAAGTCTCAAACAACTAACAAATCCATAGAAAACTAAAACCGCGGACAAAACCGGTCTATAATAGTTTGCATCAGAAACACCTCTCATATACAGACTAATGAAATCAACGTGCAAATAATACGCACAAGAAAAGGCAATGATGCATATAGAAAACGTGAGCGTTTCTAATATACTAAAGTCTCTGTAAAGCTTTTCCTTCTCTTCGCTTACAATAATCCGCCCCAAAAAAGCTTCTATGCCATTCATTATTGCGTTAATCAAACGCTTAACAACTGTTATGACCATTATATACAGACTATATACTGAGACTTCCTGAAGCGTTAAGAATACCGTAATAAGTATAATATCAGTATTATCCATAACTAAGACTGCTATCTGTTGCCAGAAAGCATCCCATCTATGATTAATTGCTGTATAGTCTGGATCACAGTCCAAATCCAATTTGTATTTTTTTCTAACAAATAGATACATTGATATGGGGAGAAGCATGAAAATGACTGTACTTACAAGCTTTACTACCAAAATAGAACTCCCGTACGAAATCAGGGCAACAGATATTGTGGTACTAACCACATATAGTATAACTCTTATAATAGATACCACCCAGATATTTTGATCTGCCTGAAGAATAATCAAGTAAGGAATTCCCACATATGACTCAATAAAAGTACCGCCACCAATTATCAAAACCAGCATCATTACAAAAATAAAGTCATTTGTCTGATCATATATCAATATAGGGTATATCATTGCCAGCAGTACCACCATAAAAAAAATTATAGTTCCTATGCGTTTCATAAATAAGATGGTAGCTTTCATTATTGCATTTATTTGCTCAGTATCGTGATACAAAAGAGGTCGGTATAAAGCAGCTCTTGTCACACCTCCAACGCCGGCACGTAGTATTACAGAAAAGGCCATAAATTGAGATATAGAAGAGACAAGCCCATTATAAAAAGAGCCGTAGTACTTGATAATTATTCTTGGCATGATAAGACCGCACACGAGAAGCGTCAATTCTTCAATCACTCCCCACAATGCGTTTTTCATAATCCCATTATTCTTCATATTTCTTAAAATCATTCACAATTTGATTGATATAATCTAATGATTGATGTACTAATTTATCCTTCAATTTATTTATTCGCTCGTAATCGACCCTTTTTCTTAAAACACTTTCAAAATCGCAGTTCTCACCTACTACTCTTTCTTCCAAATTAAAATCTGTGATTAAATCGAGAACTTTATTCTTACCATTTTTAATAATAGCGAATTCCTTTTGAAACAAAATCGAAAAAATGATTCCATGATATGTATCTGTTATTACATAATTAGAATGGTATATATAGTGCAAAAAATCATTCGGTGAGTTGATTACCTTCTCTATCGCTTTTCTATCATGTTTAAAGGCATAACTCGATGATGACAAAACTCTCATTTCATGATTTGATGCAAACTTTATTATATTACAAATCATATTTTCGTCATGTTTCGCAAACGAGTATAAATAGATATATTTTTCAGTCGAATGCAGTTCAATAAAGTCATAGTAAACTCCTTTATTCAACAGCCATACCGGATCACAAACCTTAATTACTTTTTTGTTTGTTAATGACCCAACAAACTCTTTCGTCATATCGTCTCGAACACTAATGTTCTTATACCGTGAAACATATTCCGTATAATCATTTTTGTTAAATTCCAACTCACACATTGAATCAGCAATAGACACTGCATAAGTACAAATTTTATCTTTTTGAAAACATTTTCCCCAAAATACATCCCTCCATTTATAAAAAAACTTTTCCCTAACATTCCAAATAGTATCACTTCCCAATAAAACCATATCAACGGTATCAATTTTATTTTTGCCAATACATTTAAAACATTTTTGCTCTTTTTTAAAGCGTTTAAATGAATCAATATCAACAATTGCACAATCGACACCATATTTCAGAAATGTTCCTATCACAGTCTTTATTTGATTCCCGATAAAGGAAGAAGAATAGATATCATTCTTACGTTTAAAATAGCAAACATCAATTCCAATATTCCTTAACACTTCGCCCAAAGCTTTTGCTTGCCAAAAACTACCGCAATTAATACTGTTGTATACAGTCACAATACATATATTCATTGGCAAATCCTTAATCTTCAACTATCAACCCGACTTAAATCCAATAAATCTCCAAGCTTTAAATCCCAGCCGTCGGGATAAAATGGTTCAAATCCACTCCCATGATATAAAGTCATTTCTCCAAAATAAACTCTATTATCTATCACATACATATCGACTCTTATAAATGGAATACCTTTTGACAATTCTTCTGAAATCTCAAGCATTCTTCTCAAACATGTAGGTCTATCTATTTCTCTGCTTGTGTTGGGTGGATATAAAGAAGAAAATCCCAAACACTCCCACTTAGTTGAATATACTTTTCTTTCATGAACACTAAACCTTCCAAAGTCCACCTGAATAAACTCAGGTTTTCCATTAAAGCAAAACACTTTATAATCCTTTAATTCTTTTTTTGATTCATCAACCATATATTTTTCTGCAAGTATTCTTCTTCGTATGTTTTTATATGGCCATTCTCTCCCTTTTAGATAATAATCTTGACGCAGTCCTTTAGACAAATTGATCTTTATTTGTTGCTTGTTCGCTTTTGTTTTGTCAGTGCAAATGCACATACCCAAGCCAGAATTATGGTTACACTTGATAACAAACTGATTAGGTAGTTTATCAAAATCAACATCCTTAACATCGTCCCATATACACAAACTAGGAATAATCACATCATTCCCTATTTTCTTTGAAACATAATCCTTGGCCAAACATTTATCTACCATCGTCGAATATATATCTTTTCTATCATGTATCTTCAGCCATTGCATTTTTTCATTAAATGTTCTAGGATTATCCAAATTCAAAGGGTATCCCACCCAGGCAAGAAACATTTTCTTTAGATATTCTTCATCTGGCATGTGATCATAAAGTCCAAATTTGTCAAAAACACGTATACGATAATTGGGATTTTTAACTAACTTGTATACAGCGTCTACTGAAGCAGCAACTTTTGTCATAATTTCCACACCTATTATTATTTTTACATTAAAAGCGCTTATTCTCTAGTAAATTAATATGAATATATATAATAGCAATATACACATAAGTTATAAAAGAATTGTATGACACCATTCCAAAATCATTAAGCAAATATATAATTAGTAGAATAGTACAAAAATGCGATTCCCAATCTCCCATACTCTTCAATACGAATAATTTGATTGCAGCATAAATCCACATAGTGTAATAACATATCATGCCTATTATTCCGCCACAAGCCAAGAGTTCAATATAATTGTTATGTAAATACGTTCTATACCCATATACAGGATATGTAAGCATCCACGAATTATCGATTCCCATCCCTAAGATTGGAGTTCTCTTGAACTGCTTTATTCCCAAATATATAAATGTATTTCTTTGCTTCATAGAGTAATCGTCATACGATAACCCTATTACACTCTTTACCATTTCTGTTATTCGTGTATTAATTGCCGAAAAAATAGGCATACGTAATAATATGTAAAGTGTCAGTAATCCTAATAAGATTACTGACAAATAATTGAATAACGAGATAAGAGCATTATTGCTCTTTACTCGAATCAAAATAATAGCGCCAATACCAACTGCCAACATAAAAAAAGCTTTTCTACATTGCGTAGCAGTTATGATAATAAGAATGAAAAAAGAAAAAATATCTGTTATATCATTTTTTGAAGCGGCAACTCTATAACAAGAGATCAGGATAGACATAGCTCCAATCATGGCAATGCTGTTTACATTTGCAAATTCATTTTTTAATCTCGCCCCAGTGAACAATGCATCCCATATACGATTAATTCCATAATAATAATATGTATACAAACAAATAATAGCGCCAGCATATCTAATTGTATTTATCAACGAGTCGATTGAATCGCGACCAGAATAAACAATGTACATTGCTCCGACAAATATAAACAATTGAATCAAATGAAAAACAACCGCAAATGACGATAGCCTGTCCCTTGCCCAATAAGAATTCAAGTAACAATATGCAATAAACAGCAAATACATTCCCCAAAATGCTGATTTGCGAAAGCGCAATTTCCCAGAAGGAATAATTGAAACCAAAACCAAACATGCCGTTTCAAGCAATAAAAGTGGTCCGAACCCACCAGTTTTCTCAAGCAAATAATTTGTCACTATGATAAGAGTAGTTACCACATCAACAAAAAAATCCGAACTAATTCCTTTTTCATCTTTAGCTAATTCAATTGTTGACTGTTCCATAATCCCCACTAAATATCACCTCTAGAAATTGGCTCCACTTTGAGTAAATATAATTGTCGCTATACTTCTGCATACTCTTTTTAGCATTTTTCCCCATACGTTCTCTGAGTTGATCGTCATGGGTCAATCTAAGCAATGCATCGCAAAAGTCTATCGTATTCCCTTTGCATATTAAAAAACCATTCTCTCCATCTTTTATTATACTCCTCGCGCCGCCACCATAACTATCAGTACAGACTACCGGAAGTCCCTCAGCCATCGCTTCCAGCATTGCATTCGATATTCCTTCATAATCTGATGTCATCAAGAATATTTCAGATCTGCGCAACACGTCAGATATATTCTTGGTTATCCCCTTAAGAAATATCCTTTCCTCCATTTCATTTTCTTTGATTCTTTTCTCAATTGCATTTCTTTCTCTTCCCTCACCATAGATGTATAAACAATATCTAGAATCTTTACGAAATACCACACTAACAGCATCTATCATCATTAAGTAATTCTTCTGTTTATCCAATCTTCCCACCGCAATAAATACTTTCTCTTTATTAATGATAGAAGAATGTTCAGAACCTGAAATGCTTATTGCGTTCGGAATAATTGCACAAGGAACACTATTCATAAAAGAAAAAAAAGACTTTTGCTCCTCCGTTTGAAATACTATCCCATCTGACATAGGCATCAGCAATCTGTTTAGGCATTTTAACAGCCAATTCTTATACTCTTTAGGAGGATAATTACGAATTGTCACTATTATCTCTCCATTGATAAATCGTCTAAATAGCAAAAGCAATATTGTCACAACTGGCAAGAACACAATATAGCAGTTGTTCCTGTTAGACATGATGTACTTATATAATCCAAAAAAAGAATTCACATTTTTAACGATCCAATTCTTACCACTATAATTCCTTAACTTTATATGCTTTGAATTTCTCACTTCGAAATGACTATCATTATTTGACCAAGTGATTATATCAACTTGGTACTTTACTCCCAAATATGATGCAAGATTTGCAACTGTTTTTTCGGCGCCTCCAGGATTTAAGCTTCCGACCAAAATAGTGATTTTCTTCATATTCTCATCTCTTATTTAGTATCTCTTCATACATCTCTTCATATTTTTTCTGCATATTATGCAAGCCAAATACACCATCTATTTTGTTTTTTATTTTCAATCCTTTGCTCCTTCTATTTAAAAAAGCTTCATCCATTGCATTCCTTAAGGAATCCATATCATCTAGCTTAAAAAAAGACACTTCCTCTTGTGAAAAACACCTATTAAATGCAGGTATGTCCGAGCAAACTACAGAAGCCCCCATCTTTCCTGCTTCCAATAGTGCCACACTTGCCCCCTCTGAATAAGAAGTAATAGCAAATAAATCCGCAAAGCGTAATACTCTATATGGCGCATTAATCGAATGATAAAACAATACTCTGTCATCAGTTTTATCATTTTTCGCCTTCTCTATCAGTTTATTCTTATACTCTCCATCTCCTATACATATATAAATATATTCTTGATTCTGTTTCACGAATTCTAGAAGTTGATGCAGACCTTTTACTCTAACTATATTACTAAACGACACTATAACACGCTTATTACTATGTAACTCTATGAATTCTTTAATTGTTCTTTCATCCTCATCGGTATAGCTGCAATCCAATTCAACCCCATTAGGTATAAAGAAGCAATGTTCAAATCCATACTTATCCATCAAATACTCATTAACACATACGACATAATCCTTACTTTGCAATGCTTTTTGCCACATAGCTGATACAATTATTGATACACTTATTCCATATGAATACCTCAAAACCATTTCAACATCATTATGTAACGTGGAAACAGTTACTGCCTTTTTTATCTTATTTCTAAATCTATGTACGTAAAAATCAGGCCGAAATAAGTTTGAATGAACAATATCATAATCGTCAAACTCTATTGGTTTAGACATAGAAATTCGCATTGTACGGCACTGAAATCCAACTCTTATAATGTCATCAAAATATGCAACAGTAACATCATCTCCTCGTTCCCAAAAATAATCCGTTAATCTTTTAACTATTCTTATGGGCGATTTATTATCTAATGAGGTAACAATATAGAGTATTTTCATATATGCTCCATCAAGCATCTAAGATTCATGTTTTCTCGTTCTCTATCAATTATCCATCCATATTTTGAAAAATACTGTATTGCAGACTTTGTATGGCATAATAGTAGCTTCCAATTGTGATAAGATTGTTTTGCATGTGCATGTATAACATCGCATTTAGGATAATAAACCGTTTTTCCGATCATATGTAATCTTCTCGAAAAATCATAATCTTCAAAATACATAAAAAATCTCTCATCGAACATTAAGCCATACCGCTTTATCGTTGAAACCCTTAAAAACATAAAGCATCCAGATAACACAGGCGCATTTATTACTTTCCTATGATCCAGATTTCTTAGAGTGTATGCATAATCATTCCTTTTTACAGATGCTACATTAGGCAAAAATCGTCTTGCAAAAACATCATATGGTCTGGGTAATAGTCGTGCCAAATACTGTTCTTCTCCGCTTGGTGATAATACCCTAGGCATTATGTTTACAACATCCTGGTTTTCCTCTGCATAGCACATCAGTTCATCAATTACTGACGCATCAAATACCACGTCTGGATTCATGATTACGTGATATTTTGCCCCACACCTTATAGACCTTCTTATACCTATGTTATTGGCTGAACCATACCCTAGATTCTTTCCATTATAAATATATTCAACATGATTTATTTTTTTCAATCTAGTATTCTCAAAAGGGGAATTGTCAATAAGATATAACAATCTGTCCTCTTGAGGAGAGAAGCTTTTAATTACTTGATCAATTTGTTTCTCATTTGTATTATAAAGTACTACTGCTCCCGTTATCATTTTCTCTACCCCAAAAATAAACGGTTAACCAAATATTTAATTGGTGTTAAATGGTATTGTTTATCATTTATTCCCCTATAGTCCCCAAGTCTGGATTTACTACCCATTTTATTATAATCTATATATTGTTATTTGTCATAGAAAAAAGCATAGATTTTGTGCCAATCTATGCTTTCTCGCCATATTGTCTATATCCCAAATAAGCATTCCAAAAACAGTTTATCATCCAACCCTCTGGGCCTGTCTGCTCATGAGCCTTGCCATCTCTTTTTCAAATCCTTCAGTACTCTCCCCCTGGAACATAACCTTTATTGTCAGCAAAATCAGTCTCATATCCAGTCCCAATGACTGATTCTCGATATACAGAAGATCAAGCTTAAGTTTGTCATACGCAGAAGTATTGTACTTGCCAAAAATCTGGGCATATCCTGTAAGCCCTGCTTTAACCTTCATGCGATATCTGAACTCAGGAAGCTCTTTACTATAAATCTCAACATGCTCAACTCTCTCGGGTCTTGGACCAACAAAGCTCATATCTCCGGCAAATATGTTGAACACCTGTGGAAGTTCATCAAGTCTGTATTTCCTGATGATCTTACCAACCCTTGTTATGCGCGAATCACAGTCAATCGTTGGCTGTATTCCTCTAGCCTCTGCATCCACCACCATACTTCTAAACTTGATGATACTGAACAGCTCACCGTCCTTGGTGCATCTCTTTTGTCTAAAAAATACAGGCCCTCCATCCTCAATCTTTATGGCAAGAGCTATGATAAGCATTATAGGAGCAAAAAAGATGGTGAACACTACGCCAAAGCATACATCAAAGACACGCTTTGCATTTAGTCTCTTCTTATCCTCATAACAGTAATCGTACTTCATAAGGGGTGTATCTATAAGATGTCTGGTCGAACTGCCCTGAATGATGATATCCTCAATTCTGGGTGTGAAATAGAATATTTTGTGCTCATCAATACAGCGATGCATGTATACTCTGCGCTGTTCCACTGACAATCCATACATTATGACCGTGCAACACTCTTTGAGATGCTCATCAAACAACGACGAATTCATAGTTTCATTTTCGATGTATTTGAAATCAAAAAGATGTCCATATTTCTTAAGCAGTCTGTCTGCAAATCTGTCAGCCTCGTCTTTTGTAACCCAGCTCCCAATTATCAGGAGTGTCTTCTGCGGAGTCACACATGACATGAAATAGCGCTTGGACAGAGTAATCAAAAGAGCTGTACCTGCTATCTGAAATACAACAGTAATGATTCCAGGAACAATGCTGGTATATTTATTTTTGATAAGATTACATTCGACATAAAGAATGAGATCAGCAATCCCAAATGAAATCGCCTGGGATAGCACCATCTCGGAAATTGATGATGACGCTATTCGGAAAGCGTTATACAGATTGCATAACCCATTATAGATAAAGATATATATGATAACGGAGATAAATCCGCCAAGGACATAGTAAGTCTGGAATGCATTGCGGTTATAATATGCAATCCATACCAGCGCAAACAATCCTATATTCCAAAGCATGACAAGTGCTTTTGATGTATGTGTCACCTTTTTGCTTTTCAACTTCTACCCCACAATTCAAAGTTATATATCGAACAAAAAAGCATTATAAATTGCCAATTAGTATTTCGGTCAAAACACCAAGAAAAATAACCCTTTTTATCACATTTTATTATAATCTATATATTGTGATTTGTCATGAAAAAAGCATAGATTTTGTGGTCAAATCTATGCTTATCATAAATAACGTTCTATAAAATGGTTACTCTCTGTCAGCGAAACTTCAATCATATGACATTTATCTGGCAGGAACGCATGGTTTCAAGAGCTGCCTCATGCTTTTGAGGAGTGACGCCTGCACAGCATGATGAATCAACACTGATCTTCACTTCAGGCATGAAAGCCTTGAGCATAAGGGCGTTTGACACAACGCAGATGTCTGTGCACAGGCCGATCAGCTCTATTTCAATTTCTTCTCCGGATGCAATATCGCTGATCATTTTTGCAAGATCTGTGCTTCCGAAGGTTGGTTTATTGACAATACTGGCACCGCGAACCACCTCTGCAACATCTTTATCCAGTTCCCATCCGGGAGTTCCTTCGATACAGTGCTCAACAGGAAGATTAGCTCCCTCCTGAGTTGTCATGTAGTCTTTTTGATGCGTGTCTTTTGTGAAAAAGACATCTTCCGGATTATAGGATTTAATCTTTTCAACGACATTGGGCACGATAGCTACTGCCTCTTTTGTTCCAAGTGCTCCGTCTACAAAGTCTTTCTGCATATCTACAACAACAAGAATTTTTCTCATAATAAGCTCTCCCTTCTGCGATTTTTATACGTCGATTTCAAATGCTGTTACTGCGATTCAATCTTTTCCCTATGCCAGTCAGCTGCTCCACATCTTGTACAGCGATAATTTCTATAATTCCTGGTAAACTTGCTGTCACGTTTTCTGTAGATTGTTATACCGCATCCGCCACATCTAAAAGCGTATTTTGCAACCATCTTTCTGGTGGGTTTATAATCCTCAATGCCCTTTTCGCTACCGGTTGTGACACGTTTTATACTGTATCCATATTTATGATTCATGAGCTCGGCATAGAGTTTCCATCTGTTCTGATGGTTCATGCATCCATAACAGGTATGCAGCAGTTCGTGAATGATGGTCTCCTTGCAGGACTTCTCAGAAATTCGGTCATCCTCAAGTAACTGCCTGGCAATCTGAATTGTAAAAGTGCCGTCATTCTCTTTTTTGCAGTATCCCCATCTGGTCCTCGCCCGGGTATTTATCATCCAGGATTTTACTGTTCCTGTCCTGATTCCTGCGTCCGCTACTTCTTCAATACATTCATTTCTTAAACGTTCAAAATCTTTCATGAAACACATTATAACCTATATGTAGTGTTTTGTCATAGAAAAGGCGTAGATTTTGTATTGCAATCTACGCCTCCTATTCGATTTATAAAATTTTCACAGTAACAGATGTTATCAGGAACATGGCTTCCAGCCCTTTGCCATAGGCTTTGAAGTATCTTTCTTTGGCTTTGTGAACTTTATTGTCGTGCCTGAAATTGTTCCGGTTACTGACTGGTGGCACTCTGAGCACAGGATCACGATTCTGCCGCTACCTTCAGTATGTTTGTAATAATACTTTTTCACGTCATGCTTGCCAGAGAATGCAGCAGTAGCTCCTTTTGCTGTCTGACGGTTACTACTGCAACCGGTACATGTGCGCGTCTGGGTTACCTGCAGAGTCTTCCCGCTTATTGCAAAAGAGCTGATGATCCACTTGCCATATTTGTGGTTCAGCCTGCTGCCGGATTTTTCTGTTGTAATCTTTCCACATCTACTGCATGTCTTTTCAATGATCTTTTCCGACTGGCATGTGGCTGGTGTGGTGTTCGTTTTCTTCATGCGATGACCTTTTGCAGCAATTGGCTTCGTTTCGTCGACATATCCGCAGTTCTTACATTTGTGGGATGAGACGCCGGATTTGGTACAGGTAGCTTCTTTTGTTGTCTTCCAAGCACAAGAATGGTTTTTAAGTGGTATGGATTGTGTCTGACCTGTTGCACTGCAGTTTTTGCATTGCTGTTGTTTTGTTCCGGTTTCTGAGCATGTTGCCTTCTTTGTCACTACCCATTTGTAAGAATGGGCCTTTTTCGGGATTACTTCTGTTTTAATCACTGCCTGGCATTTCTTGCAAATGTAGGATTTAGTACCTGTCTTACTGCATGTTGCTTCCTGCGTTGTTTGCCACTTTCCAGCGTGGGATGCTTTGGAGATTGCCTGCGTTTCCAGCGTAGTTTCGCACTCCTGGCATATTTTGACTTTTTTACCAGCCTTGCTGCAGGTTGGTTTCACAAGTGTTGTCCAGGCGTAGACTTCGTGGGCGCAATCTGCAGCATGAACTGTTGCAGCCTGCGTCACTGGCAACCACAGAAACATAGCACCCGATATGGCAAAAGCTACTGTGGCCAACTTTAATGAATCGACTATTCTTTTTAAATTCATTCAAACTCCTCCTGTTTCTTTTTTGTAGCACTAA
>JAEEGL012369459.1_pt1 | contig 13654 bp, 12 predicted proteins | sample 9134231 | NCBI WGS metagenome assembly JAEEGL01 (sample SAMN16246548, study PRJNA631951) | gut metagenome | biome: gut microbiome; feature: rumen; material: fiber-attached | host: Bos | place: Iran: Karaj | collected 2018-10
GGTCAGGACGGTCACGACCGTGGTGCAACGGTTGTGGCAACAGGTTATGCCGATTGTGGTTTCGCCGTCGACATGGGACCACTGTTCCAGACGCCTGCCGAGGCTGCTCGCGAGGCTGTTGAGAACGACGTTCATGTCGTTGGAGCCTCTTCGCTGGCTGCTGGTCACAAGACGCTCATCCCACAGCTTATTGAGGAGCTGAAGAAACTGGGTCGCGAGGACATCATGGTTATCGCCGGTGGTGTTATCCCTGCTCAGGACTACGACTTCCTCTACAAGTCTGGTGTGGCTGCCATCTTCGGCCCAGGAACCTCCGTAGCCAAGGCTGCCGTTGAGATGATGAAGATTCTGTTAGATAAAGAATAAATGAAAACAACAGATGTAGTGATAATCGGAGCCGGCCCAGCCGGCTCCGTTTGTGGATATTTGCTGATGAAGGCTGGTGTCGACTGTCTGGTGGTCGACCGTGCAACCTTTCCCCGTGATAAAATCTGTGGTGGTGGTCTTACCCCTAAGGCTTGGCGACTGCTCGACCAGTTGGTGCCTGATGTAAAATACGACTACAACCCTGTTAAGCGCATGCGCTTGCAGTTTGAAGAGGATGCTTTCTGCGAGTTTGACTCTGAGTTTGAGCTCCGCATGACTAATCGCAAGGACTTTGACTACTCGTTGCTCAAGCATTACCAGCAGCAGGGTGGGGCATTCCTACAGGATGCCTTTGTCCGCTACGAGAAACAGACAGATGGGCGAATCCTTGTCCATCTTAGATCTGGTCAACAGATCATGTGTCGCTACCTCGTGGCAGCAGACGGAGCCTTTAGCCGTGTTCGTAAGCAGATGTTTGGAGAGTACAAGGCTAATACCTTCTTCATCGAACAGTATACTGAGCAGAATGGTGTCAACGAGATTTTTGCCCATTTCTCCTCTCATTATTTCCCTGGCTGTTTCTATAAGTTCCCAGGTATAGGTCGCGATGTGTGGGGCTTCCGTGCTCCAGAGGGGACCAACCGAGAGCGTTTCCAGCAGTTACTCAAGAAGTTTGGAGTGTCTGAGGGTCGCATAGTCGGTTCTTTTATCCCTATGGATGTCGTTCGTTCTACTGATGATCACATGATCTTCATTGGTGATGCAGGAGGATTCCCCAACCGTATTACTGGCGAGGGTCTTTACGATGCTTTCAAGACGGCTTACAATGCTAAGGTGGCTATCGTTGAACAGCAGTCTTTCAACGAGGTGAACAGTCAGGTGTTTGCTAAGATGCAGAAGGAGGACAAACTGTTTCGTTTTGCCAATAAACCCTTTTGTCGTAAGCTGTTCCGTTGGGTATTAAGACACCCGCGCATTACCAAAGCATTGTTTGATGCTAAGATGAAGCGCGAGTCGTGGCGTCCATAAAATATCGTTATCAATTGTAGGTCTTGATAGGTATGAACTGATTGTGGTCAGGCAACACTTCCTTCATGGTGTCGAGCACTTCCAGTTCTGTCAGCAGATTGAAGTCGCCCATAATGGTATTCTTCATGGCTGATGCTGTAAGTGCATAGTCCAGATGTTTCTGGTGTTGGCCGTGCCAGCGGAAGTGTGCGTGCAGATAGGCTGCTATAAAGGCGTCGCCTACACCCATCGGGTCGAGTACGGGGTTAATGTCTATGATGCCTGTGTGGTAGAGCACTCCGTCAGCATATAACAGACCTGTCAGCAGGTGATGGCTGGCAGACAGCACGTTGCGTATAGCCATCACGAAATGACGTCCCTTAGGCAGCATCTCCTGTGCCTTGTCGAAGAACTCCTTGTAAGCTTTTAGGTCCATCTTGTAATGAGTATCCCTGGCTTCGAACTTAGGCACTTTCATTCCTGTAATCAGTTCCCATTCGCCTGTGTCGCCAAAGACGATATGACAGGCCTTGACAGCAGGAAACAGCACATCGCGAGCTTCCTGTCCGTATTTCCACAAGTTCTTGCGGTAGTTGATGTCTACTGATGTGTATATGCCTCGTCTGATGGCCTCGTCCAGACCGTCAAGCGTAGCATCGCTGGCACCTTCAGACAAGGCGCACGAGATGCCCGACCAATGGAATACGTCAGCTCCGCGCAGGATTTCTCGCCAATCAATCATGTGAGTATGTAATGTCATCAGCGAAGAGTGTTCACGATCGTAGGCAATGCTTGATCCCCGAAGGGATGCTGCTTGCTCGTAAAAATACTTGCCTAGTCGCGAACCACCCCAGATGATATGCTTTGTACCCACCTGATAGCGACGCAGCTCATTACGGCAGGCCACTCCCAGCATGTTGTTAGGCAGTCTGGTCACATACTCCACGTTGTTGCCCATCATGGCTAGCGAAACGGCTACGTTGGCCTCACTACCTCCAAAGAATCCATCAATCTTGTTGCCTTGTATGATACGCTGATAGTCAGGCCGTGTCATGCGCAGCATAATTTCACCCATGGTGACAAATTTGGTATTGTTGCTCATTTGTTTTAGTGTGTTATTAGTTTATCTTCTGTTCTTTTGTTTGCAAAGTTACAAAATAAGTGAGAGAAATAAAAAGAAAAATAGGAAAATGGATAAAAAATGAATAGGAGATGGTGGAATTCGAGAGAAAAGCACGATTTTTGCAAATTTAGAATCCCTTGCTAAGTGATGGCTATAATGCAGGGATACACAAAAAACAATAATTTTTTTTCACAATGAACGTCGTTTGCTAAATTATGCTTATCTTTGCATAAACAAAAACAAGATGAGCAATGACATATCTGAATCAGTTTCACAAAGAGGCTATGGAGCGCACGATGCTGAAAATCGAAGAATCAGAGAAATCTCCGATGAGCTCCAAAGACTTTGCCGACTATATGAGACGCAATCTGGAGCAAGCCAAACAAATGGAGGCAGCTTCGAAGTAGAGCAATGTCCTCTAGTCGATTCCGATGGTGACATTTATGTCGTTGATGCAGAAATCAAGGCTCTTTGAATGCTAGCTTAGTAATTATAAATCGTCTTCATAACGTTTTAATGTTGGGACACTATAATCAGGCGTGTTCTTTTTGTCAACATATCTTATTGTCAAATTGACACCACCTCCCATCTTGCCAAATATAGTTGTGTATATCTTACATTCAATATATCCAAGAGGCATGCTTAATACAATGCTTCCGCTAGTTTCGCTACGTTTTGCTGTTTTATATTTCTTTTTTAGATCTCGGACGATGCTATTGTATAAACTAATAAGTTGATTTTCTGTATACTTCGCAATAAGTTGATTATATCTGATGAGAACCTCGCAGACATTGCCTGTATTATTGTTTACTTCAGAATGAGCCACACAGAATTGACCATAAAAGAAGCCAGAATAACCTCCAGCGCTTGATTTGTGAAAACCTTTTTCTGAAATTTTCTGATCAAACATTTCAATACTACCATCAATAGGAACTCCCATAAACAACAAATGTGGTTCTTTCTTTGTTGCAGTAGTGCGAGCTTCTGTATTACTTACTGATTTTTTGTCGCTTTGAATAGCAGCAGTTGGACTTGTTTGCTTATCCATTGGAGCTTGCCGAGAAAGCATATCTTGGCTTTTAATCCCGCTAATGTTGCCCAAGAAAGCAATAGCTATTAAAAACAATGATTTTCTCATAGTTCTATAATTTAGTGTTAACGACCCAAGTTGTGCAATTCAGCAAACCACCTTCGTAAGCAACGTCGTCGTAATTGATAGTTTCAATCAATTTATTAGGGAATGTCTCTTGAAGAATTCTAATGACTTGCTTGTCTTCCTCTCTTCCAAAAACGGGCAAAACGATCAGATTGTTGACTTCCAAATAATTCACGTAAACGCCAATTGCACTTAGAGGATGTTTGGAATCTTTTGGCTCAAAGAAGGGTACGTCTATATACTTTAGGCTCTTTTCCTTCAAGACTTTTTCTATGCTGTACGTCCAATACTTGTATTCATCTGAGCGATTGTTTCCCAATATCGTATCATAGTCTACAAAGCGAACCATACCGTCAGCGTGTCCCGTCATATCACCGTTTAGGGCAGGAATGATGATTACTTCGGCTTCAAGCAATTCAGATAGCTCCTTGACTAGTATCTCTTTGTCTGTATATTCGGGATTCTCCTTAAAGATTCGGTCTGAAACAATTGCTCGACCGGAACATAGCAAAACATTTCCTCCGTCAAGGTTTATATTCGAGAATATTGGCTCAAATCCATTCAGTTGACAAACCTCTCTAACATCAGAGCGTGATTCTTCCCATTCTTTATTGCCTTTCAAATAAGACGGCTCATAGCGGAACTGTACGAGCTTGCCCGATTCGGTTTGGATTGGCATGTAGTCCCTGCACCAAATATCCTTCGTGCCTTTTAGCAAGCGATAGTCCACATTATGCTTTTTGAGAATAGAAGTTAACCGTTTGAAGGACTCTGGGTAACGTTCTTCAAGCAGTTCCGATAAATAAACAATCTTTTTACACTCTGGTTGTGCATAAACGGTTTCAACTTTTGCACCACCATCAGCCGATATATCTTCTTTCTTCTGATTCACATTTTTTTTATCCCAATATTTCTTCCTAATTGAAGGATAATCACCATTCATAAACATCTCACAAAGTTCCTTGGTTGGCTCCCAGTCATTTTGCAGGCACAAGTCGGTAAAGACAGCCTCTTTGCCACGCTTATTCAAAACGAAACTGTTGATGTATTCAGAAGAAATACGCTTTCCAGAACGCAAAAGTATCAGGTTCATCCTCTTAAGGACTTTCCTGTGAGCATTAGTCGATAAATTCGTATCAATCAGCTTTTTCATCAACTCGCTAAGCTTTGGTTTCTTAACCCATTTGTAAATTTGGATAATGACAGGAATGATACCAATCAATCCAATAATTGTTCCGATGATAAATTCTGTGCTCATTGCGCTTCTTTTTTAATATATAATCCTTCTGCAAAGCCTTCTCCCTTCAGGGTGTCTTCTGAGATAATCTCAAACAGTAAGTCTGATTTATCGGTCTTTACACGCAGGAACTCCTCATCCTTATCATACTCTGATGGAAAGTCCATTCCGAATACTGCATCACGAATGACAACGGTCTTTTTCCCTTTAAAGGTCAAAGACTTATAAAGTCCTTTCCCTTGGATGACAAAAGTTCCTTCGGGCTGAATGTCCTTGGGACTCTTTTCAAATACTGCCTCTACCTCTTCCAGGAGGCTGTCGTTTTGCCCTTCGTTCTTGTTCGTATTGTTCGAGCAACCGCAAGCGAACAAGAGCACCAATGAATACAACAAGACAGATTTCTTCATATACCTACTATTGTTTATAATGTTATTAATAAAAGAGGCGCAGACATTCGCCATACGCTTCACGGTTCACCACAAACCACAACTATATACGGGAATTCTGCGCCCATAACGGGGGCAGCTCCTATAATAGTTGTTGCTCTTTCTTACGCGGTGGTGATAGTGAAGCTATAGAGCAATATGTCTTTGCACTCTTTGCAGAATGCATCTGCAAAAATAAACAAAAAAATTCATATTATCAAATAATATAAGAAAAAATTTCTCCGAAAGTAATTGCAAATACTCCGAAAGTAATTACAAATACTCCGAAAGTAATCCCTAAAATCAGTTGACTGGATGCAAAAGTAACAAATTCCAGGACATTCGATTTTACCCTCCCTTCCTCCCGTCACCCCTCTCAAATGCCAATGTACAGGGCGTTTGAGGCACGGGAGGGACAATCATTCTCCCTCCCGTTACCCTCCCTTTTTTTAGTTCGCACCCTCACATTTAGAAAACAAGGGACCCTAGATGGGAGGGAGACGGGAGGGACATTTGTTTTCCCTCCCGTCCGTGAAACCCAGTAAATAAAGGCATTCCGAGCGAAAAAGGGAGGAAGGGAGGGTGAAAACGAAAAAAACTTTTTTTTCTGGCGCAGATAAGAAACGGTTATTGATGAATAAGGGATACTTATTTGAAAATAACCTTAGGTTATGGGGAAGCAAACTTGGGTATTAATAGTAGCTGGGAGTCCGAAGGGAGCGGACTCTCAGTCCGTCACGTTCGGACTGGCAGTCCGTAAGGACGGACTAAAACAATTAGCGGAAAATGAAAATAAATAATGTTTTGTTTTGCGTTTCGCATGATTTGTATTATATTTGCACTCTAGAAACTTAAAACACGATGAATAACATCAAGCGAATCGTATTGACGGGTGGCCCTTGCGCTGGTAAGACAACAGCCCTGGTGCGCATCGTCGACTATTTTTCTAACCTGGGTTTCAAGGTGTTTACCGTCCCAGAGGTTCCCACTATGTATAGTCAGGGTGGCTGGAGCTACCTGACGCCCAACCCCAAGCTCTACTATGAGGGCGAGCTGGCCATCCTCGAGACGCAGCTTGCGCTGGAAGACTCATTTATGCGACTGGCTGAGACATGCACCAAACCAACCTTTATCGTCTGCGACCGCGGTACGATGGATATCTCTGCTTACATCGCCCCAGAGATGTGGCAGGACATCACCTCGCGTTGTGGCACCAATAGCAACGACCTGCGCCAGCGTTATGATGCCGTGCTCCATCTGGTTTCTGCTGCTGATGGTGCAGAACAGTACTATACCGTAGCCACCAATTCTACACGTTACGAACAAGCCAATGAAGAAGGACTCCGCTTGGCGCGCGACCTGGATAAGAAGGTAAATCGTGCCTGGAAAGGTCATCCCCATCTGCGCGTCATCAATAACCACGACGACTTCGATACCAAGCTGAATCGCGTGCTGAAGGAGATTTCTAATGTGCTGGGCATCCCACAGCCCATCGAGGACGAGCGTACCTATCTCGTCGAATTGACAGGCGAACTGCCTGAATGCATCGAGAGCGAGATAACCCAGACTTATCTGGTGGCTGATCCTGATTGCGAGATTCGTTTGCGTCGTCGCGACTGGGGTGGTGAGGTGGTCAATGTGCATAAGACCAAGAAGCGTCTCTCAGCTACCGAGGTGCTCGAAACGGAGCGTCAGGTGAGCAATGCCCTCTACGAATCGCTCTTGCAACAGGCTGATCCCTATCGTGCCACTATCCGAAAGACGCGTCGCTCGTTCATCTGGAAAGGTCAGTATTTCGAGATAGATACTTTCCATAGCCCAGTAGAAGGCTTGACCATCCTGGAGACCAAGGGCGTTGCCAAGCAGGAGAGTGTCAATTTCCCACCGTTTATTCGCGTCATTCAGGAGGTAACGGGCAATCCGCAATACTATAATTATAATATTGCGTTGAGAAAATAATCATTTCGTGATAAGAAACTGACCGTTCGCTGAAAATATACTGTGGACGGTTAAACTTTTCATACTTTTGCATCATCAAACAATTGACAACACAACAAAAAATATATTCATTGAACTAAAAAATTTAAGAAGTATGAAAAAGATTTTTCTGACGATGGTAGCCCTCCTGTCAATGACAGCGATGATGGCACAAAATGACAAGAGTGACAAGAAAGCCCCGAAGGAACCTACACCCGAGGAGATGACTGCTCGCATGGCTAAGGACCTCAACCTGACTGATGATCAGAAGACCAATGTGCTGGCGCTGAACAAAGAGTATAAGGATATGTTCAAGGGTGGTCCTCGCATGGGTGGTCCCCGTGGTCCCAAGCCCGATGGCAAGAGTGAGGCTACAGACAAGCAACAGCGTCCTGAGCGTCCACAGATGACTGATGCGCAGAAGGCAGAAATGAAGAAGCACATGGAGCAGCGCAAGGCTTATGATACCAAGCTGAAGTCCATCCTCACCGCTGATCAGTATAAGAGCTGGCAGAAACAGCATAAGCATGGCCATAAGGGTGGTCCTCGTGACGGCAAGCGCCCTGACATGGCCCCACAAAACTAATCAATTAAGGAGAAAAACAATGGGAGTATTGGACATTATCGCAGTAGTAGCGCTGGTAGTCATCGGCGTTGTCATCTACATCAACAAGACGAAAGAGAAATGAGGAAGTTAGCAATCGTATTGCTGCTCATAGTGTGTACAGGGACAGCTTGTGCACAACAATTGACGCGTTCAGGACTGGATCCAGCCCGCTATGATAGCATCATTGACGGCAAGAAAACGGGGCTTTATACCATTACGAACCAACGGGGCATGGAGGCCTGTGTGACCAATTATGGTGCGCGACTGGTGTCACTTCTGTATGAGGGTAGGGACTGCGTAACGGGATTCGACAATGTGGGTGATTACCGACGGTTCCGTCAGAACTACGGGGCTACGGTAGGTCGCTATGTGGGGCGCATCAAAGGGGCCAAGTTCACGTTGGACGGGGTGGTGTACCCCTTGCAGGAGAATGGCAAGGGCGTGACTTCGCATGGAGGCTATCCTGGCTTTGCCGACCACGTATGGACGCTGAAAAGTAAGACGGACAGTACCCTGACCCTGCAATATGTTGCTGCTGACGGCGAGAATGGCTTCCCTGGCGAGCTGACCGTCAATCTGACTTATGCGCTCAGTAGCCGCAACGGGTTGGAAATCAGCTATGAAGCCACGACTACTAAGCCTACCGTGCTGAACTTGACGAACCACTCGTTCTTCAACATCTCAGGACTATTCACCCAGGAGATTACCAATCAAATATTGTGGGTGAACAGCGACCGAATGGCCACCTTCGATGCCCAGAAGAACCTGGACGGACGGATGAGGAAGGTGAAGGGAACACCCTTCGATTTCCGTAAACCTACACGGATAGGTCTGCATATCGACGACGATGACGAACAGTTGAAGGTGACGCGGGGCTACGACCATAGCTTCGTGCTGAAAACAAAAGGCAGCGACCGGAAGGCTGCTGCCATTATTACGGATGAAGCCACGAAGACGCGCATGACGGTCTATACCACCGAACCCGTCCTGCATATCTATACGGGCAACGGTCTGAAGAGTAACACGCGAGGCAAGCAGGATATCTACTATCCCCGTCGCTCTGCTGTTTGTTTCGAGGCCATGCATCTGGCTGACTCTCCCAACCAACCGCAGTTCCCTTCTACCGTGTTGCGCCCTGGCGAGACATTCCGTTCGCACACGGCTTACGTGTTCTCTACGATAGACTGACGACCACCTCCTGGTTGGGCTGGATGTCCACCTGCTGGTCTTTATAATACAGCGTGCCGCGACCTTCCGTGGCACGTATTTTTATCTGTTTGCGGTCCATCTCCACATGAATCATGCCGTGCGGCGTGGGCACGTCGCCCTTCATCCATTCCAGGTCACCCAAGGCAGGTCTCACCTCGTATTCCTCGTATCCGGGTTTGGTAGGCTTCACGCCTAGATAGTACTTGCCCAGCAGATAGACGGGTGAGGCTCCCCAGGCGTGACATAGCGACTTGCCGTAGGGACGACCATACATGGCCAGATGCTGGGTGCCCGTTTCCGTGGGTACATATTTCTCCCAGAACGAGGTGGCTCCCTCGCGCAGCATACCTCCCCAGTAGCCGCGCATCTCCTGCAATACCTGAGTGTGCAGACCGTCGATGCAGAGGGCTTCCAGTTCATAGAATCGCATATAGGGGGTGGTGATGGGGTCCACCTTGGGGTTCAGCATCACACTCTTCATAATCTCGCGACGCTGCTCTTCGTAAGCCATGCCGTAGATGATGGCAAACATGTTGGGGAACTTGGTTATCTGGCGGTTCATCACTCCATCCTCGATGGCGTGCTGATAGGCTTTGTCCTCGTAGCTCCAGAAGGTCTGGTAAATCTTGTTGCGCAGCTCTTCCGCCTTGACACGATAACCGCTTTTGTTGATGCCCAGCACCTTGGCACAGAGTGCCATCGTCTCTAGCGCCTTGCAGAACAGGATCTGCTCGAAGCACAACGTGCCGCGCTTGTGCATGGGGAAGTCCACCCAGTCAACGAAAATCCAGTCGTCTGGCTGTCCTTCCGCCATACCGTCAGCATTAGTTCTTGAGAGCACATAGTCCATCAGCGTTTCCATCCTGGGCCACATCTCACGAACGAAGTCTGCATCACCGGTGTACTGGTAGTAGTCCAGTACCGACTTGAACCAGTAGAAGGTGTAGTCCATGATGGTGTTCACATGGGCCGTCACAGGGTCTTTGCCGCGCAATTGTCGGATGGTGCGCTTTACACATTCCGTATCGAAGCGCAGGTAGTAGTTCATCAGGTACGACTGGATGGCATCGCCAGACCATGTCCAGCGGTCGCGCTTGATTCCGTCCATGAAGAACTCGCGAGTGGTCAGATCCATCGTGTAGGCACTCACTTCCCATATCCGGTTGATTTCCTCGTCAGAGCACCGGAACGAACCGCTATGGTTGATGTCGTGAGGGGCAAATTCGTAGTCCATCATCACCTCGTCGTAGTTGGCTCCTTCCTCCTTTTCTATATAGACATAGCGGAAAGCCTTAGAAGAGAGGTGAGAGGTGAGAGGTCTTTGACCTGAAGGTGCAAAGCGACCTGAGGGTCGAGCGGAGAGGTGAGAGAGTACATCCAGCGTCTCGCAATGTTCCTTGTCCAGGGCTTCCTCACGACTCTCGCCATAATAGATGCGAACGCAGCCCTTCAGTCCTTTTACTTTGAGGTAGCCGAAGGTCTCTCGTCCGAAGTCGTAAAGGGTCCCGTTGGCTGCGATGTTATCGCAGCTTACAGGACGGAGTTCCTTGCGCTCTAATTGATAGGTGGAGGGGGGGGTGTCTATGCTGTCGAAGTTCCAATGTGCAGCAGGCACGTAGATGCCTGAGCCGTGTGCCACACCATTCTCGTCAATCCACAGTTTGTCCTCGTAGGTAGCCAGCCAGGTGGAGTCGGTCTTGATGGTCTCGCCATCGATAAAGAGGGCTGGGGGAGTGCCCTGGTTCCACACCTTCAGGTTGAGTTTGTGTTCGCCAGCAGGCACCTCAAAAGTTTTGGGCTGCCCGAACTGGAGTTTGCCATCGAGTGCCAGATTGAACTGTCCCTCGCAAGCGATAGTGATGGTCTCAGCCTTCTGAAGTGAGAAGGCTTTCGAGAACTCGACCGTCACATAGTGTGAGTCCTGTTTCCAGAACGGGGGAAACATGGCTCCACGCTCCGTTCTGCGATTGTTGAAAATGTTGCCGAGCCATATCTCGAAGTCGCCCGGATACCATATCCACGTAGCTTTATTTTCTGCCTGCATTTTGCTTGATGGTTTCGTTAACTTGTGGACCGTTGTTCTCCCAGATGTTGCCTGGTCCGTTAGCATTCTTCAGGAATTTCTCTTCGGGTGTCCAGTTGTCCTTCAGCGTGATGTTGCTTGAGCCCTCGTCGGTATAGAGGTAGAACCAGTGGTTGGGGTCGTGTACATAGCTGGGCTTAGCGATGTCGCGCACCACATTCTCTGAGATAAGAGTGCCAGGCTGGTTGCCCAAGGTGTAGATGCCGGCACAGTCGTACATGTGCTGAGCATAGTTGTAAATGAGGTTAGCATGCACCTTGTTGTCCTTCATGCACACCAGGTCGCGGTTCCATCCCCATCCCATCGAGATGCCCGAATAAGAGACATCGTGAATGGTGTTATGCTCGATGTTGATGCCGCTGACATAACCGGCACAGATGGCCACACAGCCCCAGTCCTCGTTGGTCACATTGTAGAACTCGCAGTTGCTCACCTCCTGCTGAGTGCACACCTCGCGGAAGTCGGTAGGCTGATAGGGGAGGTGAGTCTCCAGACCTTCGGGTGAAAACGAACCACAGACATAGCCATTCATGGCGATGTCCCTAAATGTACAGTTTGTCGTCGTGCCACGACGACAGGCAATAACGTAGTCGAGCCCAGAACCACCCAGATGCTCAAAGCGACAGTCCTTGAAGTTGACATCCTCGGTATAGCGCAGTTCCACGGCAGCATCGGCACGTCCCAGCCATCCCTGGTTGTCCAACTTGTGGTTGTTCGGACGGTCTATCTGTGGGCGTAGCTTATAGGCCTCCGTCAGATACATGCCAGCCTGCAGGGGCACATGACCATTCTCCGAAGGGCGCATCCATGTAGTATGGCTGAAGGTAACCCCCTCAATGGTGATGTTGCGTACAGGGCGCTCGGCACTACCGATGACCTCTACCAGCGTCTCGAGAACGGGAACAACGGCCTCCCATTTCTCATTCCTAATTCCTAATTTCTCATTTGTTCGCGGTGCATAATACAATTTATGCTCCCGAACATCATGATACCACTCGCCGGGCTCATCTATCAGCTCTTTGGCATTCGTCAGGTAGAAAGGCGACGGATGTTTTGTGTCAGGTGTCATAGGCGATGGCCATGGATGCTCAAACTGTAGTTTGGCCTCTGGGTTGTGAAAGCGGATAGCAGCCGAGTCGCCTTGGAGCGTGATACTCTTGATGCGCAGGTTGGAGGTGCACCACATCTCGTGCAGTACCATTTCGGCATAGGGTGCCTTCATGATTTTCTCCACCGCCTTGCGTGGCACCCACAGAATGTGGTTCTTCTTGTCGTAGGTGCGGATGCGGTTCATCTGTTCAAAGTCGCTCACGTCGCGTGCTCTGACTGCCTTCTCTCCGTTCACCCACAGCTGTCGGAAGTCTACAGGACGACCGTTGAAGTCGGGCACATCAGCTACTAGCAGTTTGCCCTGTTTCTTCCATCCCGTTATCTTCATGCCACCACTGATGACGGCATCCTTGCCCACCAGCTTCAGTCCGCTATCCTCAGGACGCAACCGCAAGGGTTCATACAAGAAATACGTACCAGCCCCTAGGTTGATAGTTACCTCGGTAGACTTCCCCAGTCGTCTCATCTCACGGGCTTTACGAATGGCATCGGTCAGCGACGAGTCGGGGGTGATGTTAATCTCTGCTGCCTGCAAACCTATGGTGCACAGCAGACTGACGAAAAGGAGTATTTTTTTCATAGGATATTCTCTCTGCACATCTTTTTCTGTTATCTCTGGAGGGGTAGCCAGAGAGACATGTCGTCGATGCCGCGATTGTCCCAGGCGTAATAAGGGATAAGGCGGATATGTACCTTCTTATTCTTGACGGGACGCAGCTCGCGATAGAGCTGGTTGTTGTTCCAGGAGTCCTGGTTGACTAAAGGCACATTGGCTTCGAGGGCTATCATCTCGTGACCTTCCATCGTGATTTTTTTCTCGGTGAACTGCACATCGGCAGGAATGGCTATGTCGTTGATGCGATGGCCTCCCTCGATGTCCTGACCTTCCAGGCAATAGACAATAGGTCCACGCATGATGGCAATCTGGTTCTTGGCTTCCTCAACCAGAGGATTGGCCTCGATGAGACGCGCCTTCATGGGCAGGTCGAGTTCGATAGTGTCGCCCTTCTTCCACTTGCGGGGCTGGCGCAGGTCTTCAGCTAGGATGGACTGTCCGTTCAGCTTGAGCGACATGTCGGTAGCCCATCCGGGAATGTGCATGCGGATGCTACGCAACGTCTTAGCCTTCTTGACGATTAGTTTGATATGTCCGTCCCAGGGGTAGTTGGTCACCTGCTCTATCTCCAAGTCCTTGGTCTTCAGCGTGTTTTGTCCATAGAGATTCACCCACAGCGTGTCGCCCTTGATGCTATAGGCATATTCCTGAGCCTCGCAGAGCGTGCGTAGTGTGTTGGGTGGACAGCAGAAACAGGTAATGTAACGCTGACGATGTTTGGGCCAGCGCATAGTGTA
>JAEEGL012520133.1_pt1 | contig 13654 bp, 7 predicted proteins | sample 9134231 | NCBI WGS metagenome assembly JAEEGL01 (sample SAMN16246548, study PRJNA631951) | gut metagenome | biome: gut microbiome; feature: rumen; material: fiber-attached | host: Bos | place: Iran: Karaj | collected 2018-10
AGCGGCAAGAATCCTGAGCTTACAACAAGAGACAAGCACACAAGAGAGTGTTTCGTTGTTCTTGAGGAAGGCGCAGATGCAGCTGCAGTAGAAAAAGAAATCAAAGAGATGCCAAACTATTTCGCTGATTATGATACAACAGTTCATTTCATCAGCGAGGAAGAGCTTCTTAAGAACCACAGCGGAATGGCTCACGGCGGCTTCGTTTTCAGAAGTGGCAAGACAGGTGCTGACAAGGAGCACAATCACATCATCGAGTACAGCCTCAAGCTTGACTCAAACCCTGAGTTCACAACAAGCGTTCTCGTTGCTGTAGCACGTGCTGCTTTCAGAATGCACTCTGAAGGCGCCAAGGGATGCAAGACAATGCTCGACATTCCACCTGCATATCTCTCAAATTTAAGCGGTGAGGAGCTTCGCGCCCACCTTTTGTAAGATAGGACGGCCAGGCGACAGGTATTTTTAGACTGCGCAACTATCCGCTTGGAACGAAATAAATACCTTTGCTCACTTCTCGTCGTTGTGATTTATGGCATATAAAATTTCTTCCCCCTTTCCTATGGTTTAAAATTTGGATAAACCATAAACAGGAAAGGGGGAATTATTTTGCGTCAGGGTTTGAATACAGATGGACGCGGCTTGTTGACTTGGATGATCTTGGAGCTTTCGAGGTTGCGGAGAAGGAGCAGGCGCGCTTCTCCTACGTGCTCGGGCTTTATCATGTAGAAGCAGTAGGTTTCGATAAGAGAGAAGAGGTTAGCTGTTCTGCCTTCAATCTTAAAGTTGTCGATTCCCATAGGAACATATTTTTCCCAGATGGCTTCCGGTGAGATAAAGGTTGAGTAATCCTGGATTGTGTAGAGGCAGTTCTTGTCGCCGTATTCACAGGTCCATGGGATAATGTGCTTTCTTTTTTCAGGTGGAAGAGTGCGGTTCTCCTTGATGATCTGCTGATTAAGTGCCACGTTCTTGTAGTGGTCGCCGCGTCTCTTGCAGTTAGGTACGCAGAGGGCATTGACGAGAACCTCAAGCTTGTCCTTGTGCTCAACTTTTTCAAGGAGTTCCCACTGATTGTTGAGATTGTAGTCGAGGACCACATACTTGTAATCTTTGGAAAGCTCTTCGTTGAGGGTGTCTACATCTCTGATCTCTTTGCAGGTAGTTGAATCAATCTTGTAGGAAGGATAATTTTTCCTGATGTATTCTTCAAGGATAGGCGAGAATACAAGTACCTGATTCATGCCGTTGTCACCGACCTTCATGCAGTAGTTGCAGAAAGGATCGTCTAAATCTTCCTCGGTTATAAGCGGATTGGTAAATGTAAAACGAACAGGAATGCCCTTGGCATTGATGCTCTTTATAACGTGCTGAACAAATCCTGCATCGCATTGGTCATCTGTAATAAGTCTTCCGCCGTTCCACAGAGAGAATGGGAAGGAACCAAAGAAAGATGCAATCTCTACACCTTCTCTGAAATAGTGCGGATACTGCTCGAGCATGCTCAGCCAGAACATGTTGAGCGGATAATTGTAACGTAACCCCGGTAGATGAAATTTCACTGAACTCATCTTGTAAAACCTCCTAATACACTAATCGCCAAAGACCATATAAACAAAGCTGATCTTTGGCGACTTAATTATAATCTGATATGGATTATAGCTCAATAACAAAAATCTTAGTGCTGTTTATAGCTTTCTTCGATTATAGCATCCACAACCTCTTCTCTGTACCATGAGAGATTATTTCTGTCAAAGATCGCGAATTTCTCGCCACTCTGTGAGTAGATGCCATTGTCCCACCAGAAGCATGGAATGCCTTTGGCAGTTGCTTTGGAAACGTAGTCGACAACCCATTTTCTGACTTCCTCAGTGTTCTGGTTCTTGTCCTCAGCGCCGTACTCTGTAAGGAGAACAGGGATGTCTTTTGCAAGGAACACTCTCCAAAGATCGGTCATAACACCGGTAATATCCTTGGTAAGTGAGCCATTCCAAACATCAGTTGCAGAAGCCTGGTCGTTGACATATGTGAAAGCATAAGGTGTATATGCGTGAATGGATACAGCAATATGGTCATCCTCAGGAATCTGCAAAGTGCTGATGGTAACATTCACATGTGAAGAAGCAAAAGTAGTAATGAGAAGAAGTCTCTTTTCATTGTTGCCGCCTGTAGCTCTTACTGCATCAACAAAAGTCTGGTTGAGACGATCGAGACATTTTCTGCCTTCTGAAGTACCGCCTTCCCATTCCTTTTCACCGCCCTTGACTCTTGGCTCGTTGAGACCTTCGAAAATGAGGTGGTCACCATAGTCCTTGAAGCGCTCGGCAATCTGTGTCCAAAGAGCTTTGTTCTGGGCATCCACTGCATCGATGTGAGCGTCATCAGGAATTCTCCAGGACTCCTCATGATGAGTGTTGATGATAACATACATTCCGTCATCAAGTGCATAGTTGATGACTTCCTCAACCCTATCAAACCATTCGGGCTCTACTGTGTAGTCAGGTGCTGGACCCATGTGATCTGCGTAGGTAACAGGGATTCTGATTGCATTAAATCCCTTCTCACAAACTGCGTCGATCATCTCTTTGGTGGTCTTAGGGTTGCCCCAGGAAGTTTCGGCTTCTACACCGCTTTTTCCAAAAGCGTCAAAGGTGTTACCCAGGTTCCATCCAGCCTTGATTTCAGAAACAAGTTCTGTTGGTGTAATGTCTCTCATTTCGTCGTTTCTCTCAGTGATGCCGATTACAGTAAGTGGTGCCTGTTCTTCTGTTTCTGCCTGAACAGAAGCTTCTGCTGAAGCTGAGCTTTCAGTGGTATCTGCTTTGCTGTCATCTGTGTTCTCTTCTGAAGTCTCTTTTGCGTCAGAAACAGGTTCCTGTGCGGCTTCATTTGTGTCAGTCGCAGCAACTTCCTGCGTAGCCTCTGTGCCCTGAGCTGGTGCAGTGTTTCCACATCCGCCGAGGAACATAGTACAGGTGGCCATAATCAGCGGGAACAATAATAGATTTTTTCTCTTCATTAAAAAACTCCTCTTAATCTTTAGTGCAAAAATTCTATAGAAGCAAGACTTGCGTTTCCTGTTCCATTATATCTTAAATACAGAGCTTTCACACCGGAAATTTCAGGGAAGTTGCATTCAAAGCTTTCCCAGATATTTGAGCCGATTGCATCGATTTTGCCGATTGGCTCGCCATCCAGCTCTGTCCTTACTTCGAAGGTTCCATTGAAATATGCTCTGGTCTTGATCTTGAGACCCTTTGCCTGTTTTAAGTCAAAATACTTAAAGCCGATAGTGGTGCCATCAGTAATTGCCTTGATATAGCCGTTGTTCTGATCACCATCGCCGCCTTCCTGTACAACGCGTGGAGCATTTGGCTCAACGTAGATCTTGTGCTCGGCGGTAAAGATGTTGCAGGCAATGTATGAAGGATACTCGCCGATATCTGAGAGAGGTCCGTTATTGAGACCACAGGAAGTAATCTCTACCTGCTTAATGGAGCCATCTGCTTCAAAGTGAATCTTTTCTGCACAGCCCTGTCTGCTGAACCAGGTTCCGTTTGTGTGCCTATGGTAAAAGATATACCAGTCGTCGCCAATCTGTACGATGCTGCCGTGGTTATTAGCGCCGTAGGCTGTTGCCTCATCAGCTTTTTTGTAACTGTCTATATGAAGGTCGCAGTTGCTGACGATTACGCCACCATAAATGTATGGTCCGCAAGGATCTTTGCTGGTTGCATAGCACAGCTCGTGCATTACTTCTGAAGAATAAATAAAGTAGTAGGTATCATCATGCTTTCTGATTGAAGGAGCCTCGAAGAAGGCATGTCCCTCAAAAACTGTTCCCTCGCTGTACTGGTTGCCGGGAGCAATGAATTCAGGAACTTTTTTGATTGTGAGCATGTCCTTATCAAGGATTGTGAGCATAGCGCCATGTCTTGATTTATCGCCCTGTCCGCAGAATCCGGTAAAGAGATAAGTGTTACCGCCTTCTGTCAGAACGCCGGGATCAAACTGTGGCTCGTCGCCCTCTTTTTCTCCAAGCTTTGTGCCATCTGCATAATGTACATAACCGTAGAATTCAAAAGGACCTGCAGGAGTGTCGCTCACTGCAACTGATACAACGCATACTTTATCAAGAACGTAGTAAAGGTAATATCTTCCGTCAGGACCAACGGTCACATCGGGAGCGTAAAGACACATATTGCCTCTTGCGTTCAGTGCATCAGCCATCTTAGGATAAATAACTCCCTCATAATGCCAGTTTCCAAGGTCGTTTATCGGAGCAGACCAGCACACATAGTCGCCAAGACAGAAAGTCTCGCCGCCGTAGAGGTCGTGAGAACCGTAAACATAAACTCTGTCGCCAAAAACATAAGGCTCGCCATCCGGAATATATTCCCATGATGGAAGATAAGGGTTAACAGCCTGTTTTTTGCTGCCCTGTCTGATGCCTCCCTCAAACTTAGGAGTAGCGCCTCTTCCGAGGAACTCCATTTCATAACGCGATGACTCTTTATATGGTTCCCAGGTGGGGAGAAGGTTTGTATCACTTCCTGCGCCGTTTGGATTTCCTGTCTTTATAAAGTTAGCAAAATAGTCGCACATCTGTCTTGCGAGATCAAAGTGCCTTCCCTTGTATGGACGGTGGCACTTTTCAAGGCTTCCGAAGAAGAACCAGAGATCGCAGGAATGGAATGTGCCCGGATAGGAATCGCCCTTATGGCCGTCTCCGGGAATATCCGGATCAAATCTATAATAGAAGAACTTCTGCTCCGGAGCATTTTTCTCGGCTCCTGTGAATGCGTATTTTACAGACCTTTCAACCATGTTGATGCCGGCATCTGAGAATTCGTCTGTGGTGTTTCCTGCAAGGACAGGAACATCTGCGCAATCCCTCTGTATGAACTGCTCTACAGGATCGCCTGTACAGAACTGTCCGTCGTGGATAGGGAACATTCTGGGGTGATTCTGAACGAATCTGTTGTAGCCCTCAAAAACTTCCTGCTGAGAAAGAGCTCTCGCTTCATCAAGAGAAGAAACTCCGAGACTCTCGAAGAACTTTGCACCAAGCTTTTCTGCTTTCTCAAGATTGAGAGGTCTGAAGATGTCTGCATCTGCATTCTCAAGTCTGATGATTCCGCTAAATACAGCCGCTCCTTTGATGATGCTTCTGTTATCTTTGCAGGCGAGCTGATGCATTACGCTTGAACCGCCGGCTGACTGGCCTGCGATAGTAATCTTCTCAGGGTCTCCGCCGAATGCAGCAATATTTCTGTATACCCATGCAAGTCCGGCCTTCTGATCAAGGAGACCGAAGTTTGAAGGAGCATCAGGAGCCTCTTTTGTGATATCAGGATGTGCAAGGAAGCCAAAGCAGTTTAATCTGTAGGCAACGCTTACAACGATGACGCCGCGCTTTGCAAGCTGTTCGCCGTTGAACTCCATCTCTGAAGTATATCCCCACTGGAATCCACCGCCAAAGAACCATACGAGAACAGGAAGCTTCTCGTCAGTTTTTTTGGCGGGAGTCCAGATGTTCAAGTAAAGACAGTCTTCGCTTATCTCAACACCGGGATCCACATGCCACTCACGGCAATAAATATCTGTGCCCATTCCTGGTCTGTCCTGAACAGAAATGGGACTAAAATCATATGCTTCATAAACGCCTTCCCAGTCCTCACAAGGCTGAGGTGCGCGCCACCTGTTTTCCCCGATTGGTGGCTTGGCAAAAGGAATTCCTTTGTAACTTGTAATTCTAGGATTTGTTCCGGCAAGTCCTCTGACATAGCCGTTTTCAACTTTCGTTTCTCTAAGCATTTTTACTCTCCCAATACAAAAAAATAACTGACTTCTTACATATATCTATATCCTTTTTGAGGATTTAGCATCCACTCAAATATTGCTATCAACTCGCAAGTACTTGCTAAACGCAATTTATGATTTGAAATCAGCAATTTTTTAGTGGCTAGTTAAAACTATATTCAATATATTTTTTGTGTAATCCAATTATCGGAATCAGGAGGCAGCAGTTATGAGGATAATTAAATCGTGTGATCTTGGTCACAAACTTTTGAAACCTCTTAAAATCGTAAGCCTTATGACTGCAGCGGTCCTGTTTCTTGGTGCTTGCGTTCAAAATGAGGGAGAGATGGGCAATAACAGTGAGTTGGACTACGTAGATCAGACTTCTGCGGGATCAGAGGGACATTCCGCAGAGTCATTAGAGAAGGAGAGTTTAGAAATGCAAAGGGAGACATTAGCAAAATTAGAGCTTCAGACCAGTGCCAAGCCCGTAACAGATCATAACCCTGTTATGGTTCAGAGATTCGGTGCGGATCCTTATGCCCTGGTTTACGACGGAAGAGTATATCTTTACATGACCGGAGATAAGATCTCTTACAATCCTGATAAGACTGCCAAGGAGAACACATACGGAATTATTGATACTATTTGTGTTATTTCCTCTGATGATCTCGTAAACTGGACAGATCACGGTACTGTTTATGCAGCCGGCAAGAATGGTGCTGCAAGCTGGGGCAATAACTCATGGGCTCCCGCAGCTGCTTATAAGAATATTGATGGCAAGGATAAGTTCTTTTTATACTTCGCCAATAATGGAAACGGAATTGCTGTTCTTACATCCGATTCACCTGTAGGACCATTTACCGATCCCATAGGAGGTCCGCTTATTTCAAGAGAGACTCCTACCTGTGCTGATGTTACATGGTTGTTTGATCCTGCAGTTCTTATGGATGACGACGGACAGAGCTACATTTATTTTGGTGGCGGAGTTCCTTCACCTGACAAGGCTTCCAATCCTGGTACTGCAAGAGTTGCCAAGCTTGGCGATGATATGATCAGCATTGTCGGAGATCCCAAGCCTATCGAGAACGTGGACTATCTTTTTGAGGATTCCGGAATCAATAAGATTGGTGATACATACTATTATTCATATTGCTCCAACTTCAATGTAACTCCACAGGCAACTTCAGAGCTTGGCTTTGAGTCAGGTGAGATTGTGACAATGAAGTCTGATGATCCTATGGGACCTTTTGAGAGATGCAATGCTGTTCTCAAGAATCCTGAGAGATTCTTTGGCAGAGGCGGCAACAATCACCACTGCATGTTCGAGTTTGAGGGTCAGTGGTATATAACCTATCATTCCAGAATCCTTGAGGAAAAGATGGGAATTGATGCCGGATATCGTAGCACCAATGTTGATAAGCTTGTGATTAACGAGAACAATGAGCCTGCAGCCAGCATAGGAACAAGAGCCGGAGTTGATCAGCTCAAGGCACTTAATCCATTTGAGGAAGTAAAGGCTGTAACACTTTCCAATGCTGCCGGCATTAAGACCAAGCAGTTTGGTGATGAGGCTAAAGAGTACGGCTCAGGTGATATGATCCTTTCCGGAATAGCTGATGGTGCATGGTCAAGCGTAAGTGGAGTGGATTTCGGCGACAAGGGCGCAGAGAAAATTTCTTTCAAAGTCCTTGGAACAGGCAAAGGTAACATCAGAGTGTGTCTCGACCTTCCGTCAGCAGAGCCGGTTGCCGTTGCCTATGTAGAAGCTCCCGGAAAAGAGCTTGTTACAGTATCTGCAGATTTTGCTGAGGCTGTTACAGGTGAGCACAATGTTTACTTTATATATGAAGGCGAAGGCTTTGAGGTTTACTCCTGGGTCGCAGAGTGATAATTATAGATTTGCTGTGAATCTAAATATTCCTGACTTATTGATTGGGAAATGTAAGAATTTGAAGTGAAATAAAAAAGGTGCGTAACATCATGAGTGTTACGCACCATATTTTAGAATTTGAATGAAATCATTTGAGATTCTGATGTTTGGCAGAAACATCACCTTTCTCTTTGCCGAGGCCACCTGAGAAAAGAGTTCTGTATTCGCCCGGAGTACATCCCTTTTTGAGCTTGAACGTTCTGTTAAAGGTAGAGATGCTGGAAAATCCTGACTGAAGAGCAATATCTGTAATGGAGAGATCATCTCTGGTGAGAAGAACTTCAGTTGCCTTGATACGCTGATTGATCAGATAATCATAAAATGTGCAGCCCATATATTCCTTAAACAGTCTGGAAAAATGGAACTTGGAGAAGCCACTGTAGGATGCTGCATCTTCCAGAGTGATGTCATAAGCATAGTTCTCGCCGATATAGTCGATTACTGTGTTGAGCTTCTCGAAGTACTCACGTCTCTTAACAGGAGTGCTCTCATTAAAAAGATTGATACGGTTGAGCTGATATCTCGAGATAACGGTCATGATCTGGAACAGATGCGCATAAATAGAGAATTCATAGAATTCAGTCTTCTTGAAATATTCGTTCCAAATCTGAGAGAACAGATCATAAACTTCATTATATATAGGAGCATATCCTTCCGGAGTGATATGGATCGCGTCGCTCAGCATAGTCATAAGTCCGGAGTAGCCTCGTACTGATGAAAAGAAGTCGATATCAAAAAGGCAGATGTATCTGCTTCCTGACTTAGGGGCATGAATATAGTGAGATTTACGAGGCGGGATAAAAAAGATATCTCCCGGCATAACATGATGTGATTCACCATCTACATCAATATCGTAGTAATTCTCAATTGGCACACAGATTTCAAGTGCATTGTGCCAATGTGTAGGATAGTCGTAAGCCTGCACGTTATACCAGATTCTGATAGAACTGTCTTTGGGGAAAATTGCTTTTTCGTTATTACCCTCCAAGACTCTGTCTCTGAAATCTGTATTCTGCTGGTAGTAGTCCAGCTTGAGGTTGTCAGATCTGTTAACCATTTTCATGGCTGCCTCCAAATACTTGATAATAGCAATAATCGAATAGAGATTGGTTCATTTTTGATTAGCGGTTATTGCTACGCAATACTATAATCTACTTAAACGTGCAATCATAATAACATTATTTGGCATAGCAATCTTCTCAAATATTGCTATTACTTTTCAAATCGTGCTCATTATAAATAAATGATGCGCGATTTTTTTATATGCTATTGTCGAATGTGCACAAAAATGTTATGCTAATTTTGGAGTCAAAAAGCAATATTTGAACATCGAGGGGCAATTTGTGGTAAGCACCCACGGTCCAAAGCCTTTATTCTATAACTTGTCAACAAAAATTAGTTTAGCAAATATTGAGTACCAACTGGGAGGGTACAAAAGTGTGGAAGAGTGGCAAGTCAATAGTTGCTATTTTGGCAGCTACTGCGATGCTGACACTATCAGCCTGTGGCAATACGCCCGCGGGGGGGATTGATGGAACTGTGACGGATACGACACAGGAAAAGGTGACGGCAGAAGAGAGCGGTAGCAGCAGTTTGGCAGCTTCAGACGCATCTGTTTCGGATGATAATTCACAGCAAGATAATACGGATACAACCGAAGAGGAGCAGATCCCGGCTCTCCGCGATTGTGTAGAACAGAAAATGGGATGCCGAATAGGGTGTGCCCTTACTGGTAAGGAGCCCTGGGACATTCCACTTTGGAATATAGTAACTACTCATTTTAATGCAGTTACACTTGGCAACGAGCTCAAGCCTGATTCATTGTTTGGCTACAGCAACGGTACCTGCCCCGGTACTACCGAGGCGGAACTTAATGGAGAGACAATTACAGTTCCTACTATTAAATATGATAATCCGGAGAAGATTCTCAACAAGTTCCTCAAATGGAATGAAGTTCATCCGGACAGGGAGATCAAGATAAGAGGCCATGTTCTTGTATGGCACTCACAGACTCCCGAATGGTTCTTCCATCAGGACTACGATAAGAATCAGCCTTATGTCACCAAGGAAGAAATGGATAAGAGGTTGGAGTGGTATATAAGAGAAGTGCTTACGCATTTCACTGGAGAAGACAGTCCATATAAAGATCTTTTCTATGGATGGGACGTAGTTAATGAAGCGGTTTCTGATGCTACCGGAACTTACAGGTCAGATGCAGAGAATCCCAACGAAGATCTCAGTCAGGACACACACGGTAATAACTCCAGCTGGTGGCATGTATATCAGAGCGAAGAGTTCATTATAAATGCATTTAAATATGCCAATAAATATGCACCTGCAGAACTTGAACTTTATTATAACGATTACAATGAGTGCAGTGTTCAGAAGAGAAACGGTATCATAGCTCTTTTGGAGGCAGTAAAAGCTCAGGAGGGCGAACCCGGAGTTGGAACCAGAATCACAGCGATGGGTATGCAGGGACATTACAATGTCAATTCACCTTCTGCCACAGAGGTTGAGGCAGCAGCCAAGGCCTATGGAAAAGTGGTTGGAAGCATTCAGATCACAGAATGGGATTTGAGTTCCAGCGATGACTATGACGGAAGTGCTGAATCTAAAGAGACAGAGTATGAGAAGATGCGCAAGACATACAACCTTATGTACAACGCACTTCAAAATGCACAGAATTCAGGAGTCAATGTTTCCGGCATTACCTTCTGGGGAACAATTGATAAGTATTCATGGCTTCAGCATCGATCGACAGTAGGCGGAGGCAGCAACAAGGAAAAAGCACAATGCCCACTTCTTTTCGATGATCTTTACAAGCCGAAGCCGGCGTTTTGGGTATTTACACAAACTTAAATAAAGGACTTAAGAACATGAATAAGACTTTGCAAAAATTACTTATAGTGCTTGGTGTTCTCGTAGCAATCGTAGCTGTATGTGTACTGCTTGCGAGACGCGAAAAGACAGATTTCCATGAGAAGTATGAAGGTGTTGATCTTACAAGAGAAGTTGCTGGCATGGAGAGAGTAGGTGCCTATACGGGATATCTCAACAGCCATGCTGATGCAGCAAAGCCGGACGGCGATGTAGAAGTTGATCTTATGAACTTCACATCAGAAGGTGATGTACATGTTGAGAAGTCTGCTGCAAAAGATGGCAGCGATGCTCTTTATACAGAGACAGCTTCAACAGTAACATGGAACGTCAATGTCCCTAAGGAAGGTTTATATCAACTCTATCTTGAGTACAAGCTTCCTGAGTCAAGAGGTGTAGCTGCTGAGCGTTCTGTTTACATCAATGGTGAGCTTCCTTTCGAAGATGCAAGAAATATTGCTTTCACCAGAATGTGGATGGATGGTGGCGATGTCAAGGTAGACAACCAGGGCAATGAGATACGTCCAAGACAGGTTGAATACTTTGACTGGCAGAATTCTTACTTCAGAGATGATATGGGATTTGTTGCTGAGCCTTACTCCTTCTATTTTGAAAAGGGTGACAATGAGCTTAGCTTCCTTGCTGACAATGAGCCGATGCTGATTTCCAAGGTTACTCTCAAGGCTATCAAAGAGAAACCAAGCTATGAAGAGTATCTGGCTGGCGTTCAGGGTCACGAGGGATCTGATACAGCCAAGAATTATATTGAAGTGGTACAGGGCGAGGATTCTGTGTTGCGATCTGAGTCCTCCCTATATGCTAAATATGATCGTTCCTCGCCAACCACTGTTCCCAACAGCGTAACCACAACAGTGCTCAACTATGTTGGTGGTGAAGCTTGGAGAAGTTCAGGACAGTGGATTGAGTGGAATTTTGAGGTGCCTGAGGACGGCTATTACAACATAATGGTCAAGGCGCGTCAGAACTACGCAAGAGGATCGGTTTCAAACAGAACAGTTCTTATTGATGGCGAAGTTCCTTTCAAGGAGCTTGAAGAGATCTCATTTGATTATGAGAACGACTGGAACTGCATGGATCTTGCATCAGAGGATGGAACACCTTACAACTTCTATCTCACCAAGGGACAGCACACGATCAGACTTGAGGCAGCTCTCGGTGGAATGGGTTCAATCCTTGAGGAAATGGAAGATTCAACATACAGACTCAACCAGATTTATAGAAGAATCCTTGTTTACACAGGTGCAAGTCCTGACGTTTACAGAGATTATCATATTGAAACAACTTATCCTGAAATTATGGAAGCTATGGAGCTTGAATCCAAGAGGCTTTATAAGATAGTTGATGACATGGTTGCATATTCAGGTCAGATGGCTGACAACATCGCAACCGCACAGACAATAGCACAGCAGCTCGAGAGATTCTGCGCTAAGCCACAGAAGATCACAACAGAGTTTACTACATTCAAGGATAACATTACATCACTCGGTACTGCATCACTTAAAATGAGTGAGACCAAGCTTGATGTCGATTACCTGACAATCACAGGAACATCTGTTAGCCCCAAGAAGGATAAAGCAAACTTCTTTACCAAGGCAGGACATGAGATCAAGTCATTCGTCGCATCATTCTTTGTAGATTACAACTCAGTTGGTGATGTATATGATGAGAACTCAGGTGAAGAGGTCGTTAAGGTTTGGGTGCTTACAGGACGTGACCAGGGTACAATCCTTAAGTCAATGGTAGATGATGACTTTACACCTTCAACAGGAGTTAAGGTCAATGTAGAAATCGTTGATCCGGGTGCACTTCTTAACGCGGTACTCGCAGGAAGAGGACCAAACGTTGTTCTTTCTGTAGGTGCTGACCAGCCTGTCAACTACGCGCTCAGAGGTGCTGCTGAAGATATCACTCAGTTTGAAGGATGGGAAGATGTACTTTCACATTACTCAGAGAGTTCATATGAACAGTACAGACTTGACGGACACATTTACGGTATTCCTGAGACACAGACCTTCAACGTAATGTTCTATCGTAAGGACGTACTCGAAGAACTTGAACTTGAGGTTCCAAAGACATGGAAGGAACTTATTGAACTTCTTCCAACAATTCAGGGTAATAACTTATCAATCGGTATTCCTACCGCAGCTGGTAGCAGCGGTGCTGCTGCAACATCAACTTCGGTAATGTCAAATACACCTGACCTTTCAATGTACTTCTCACTCCTGTATCAGTATGGCGGAGACATGTACAACGAAGAGGGAACCAAGACAACTGTTAACACAGAGGCTGGTGTTAAGGCATTTGATGATTATGTAAGATACTTTAATGACTATGGTATTCCTACCGTTTACGATTTTGTAAGCAGATTCCGTTCAGGAGAGATGCCAATTGGAATCTCACCATACTCTACTTACAACACACTTATGGTTTCAGCTCCTGAGATCAGAGGACTTTGGGATTTCACACTTATCCCTGGAACCTATGTTGAGGATTCAACAGGAAAGAGAACACTCGACAGATCAGACTTCATTACAGGAAGCGCAACAATGATGATCAAGGAAGAGAATGAAGCTCTCAGACTTGCTTCATGGGAATTCATGAAGTGGTGGGCTAATGCTCAGACACAGATCAGATTTGGCCGTGAGATCGAGGCTCTTCTCGGTGCTTCTGCAAGATATGCAACTGCCAACAGAGATGCATTTACAAATCTCTCCTGGAGTGCAGATGATATCGAAGTTCTGAACAAGCAGTGGGATTCAACAGTGGGAATCAGAGAAGTTCCGGGTGGATACTTCACCGGACGTCATATCTCCAACGCGATCAGAAAGGTTATTAACGAGAAGGTTGATTCACGAGAAACAATTATCGACTACTCAATTTTGATTGATGAAGAGATCAAGAAGAAACGTATAGAATTTGGTATGCCTGTTGATTAAGAATTTTACAACTTTTGGGAGATCCGGCAATGAAGGAATATGTTCAGAAATATTTCCAACTGCGTAAGCACAATTTTAATGTGGC
>JAEEGL013057907.1_pt1 | contig 13654 bp, 9 predicted proteins | sample 9134231 | NCBI WGS metagenome assembly JAEEGL01 (sample SAMN16246548, study PRJNA631951) | gut metagenome | biome: gut microbiome; feature: rumen; material: fiber-attached | host: Bos | place: Iran: Karaj | collected 2018-10
GAACGTGCTCATGGGTGAGAGATACAAGGTTGCCACAGACCAGACCAAGGATCTTCTTGCAGGTGAGTACGGCAAGACCATCAAGCCTTTCAATCCTGAAGTTCAGAAGAAGATCATCGGCGACAGAGAGGTCATTACCTGCAGACCTGCAGACAAGCTTTCACCAAAGCTTCCTGAGTACGAGGAGAACATCAAGGAGTGGAAGCAGCAGGATGAGGACGTATTGTCATACGCACTGTTCCCTCAGGTTGCTACAGACTTCTTCAAGTATCGTCTTGCTCAGCAGGAGAAGGTAGATATCTCATCAGCTGACACCAAGAACGGAGCTTATCCTGTATAAAATAAGGTAATATAAGAAAGATGAAATTTTGTTTCTCAGCAAACAAAATTTCATCTTTTTTTATTCTTATGTATAACACATTGTGTTAAAATTAATTCATGAATGAATACAGAAGACACAGACTTAACAAAAGAACTGTAGAAATCGGAGAGAGACAGGTCAGAGAACTTCGTAAGGCAGAGATAGGAAGACAGATGCTGGCTCTTGATGAAGTCAGCGGTTACAGGATAAGGCCTGGTTTCTACAATATAAACGGCGCCACTATGCTTACTGACGGCGTTAATTTTACTGCCTATTCAAAGGGCGCCACATCAATAACGCTTCTTCTCTTTCACAGGGGAGAGGCTGCTCCCTATGCCAAGATACCTTTCCCTGAGAGCTACAGGATCGGAAATGTCTACTCCATGATAATTTTCGGACTTGATATTGAGAACCTGGAGTACTCTTATGTGGTTGACGGTCCATGGCAGCCGGAGAGAGGTCTTTTGTTTGATAAGAGTCACAGGCTTCTGGATCCATACGCCAAAGCTGTTACAGGACAGCGCATCTGGGGACAGAGCCCCAATAAGGACGGATCCTACAGGGCGAGGGTCGTAAGGAACAACTTTGAATGGAATGACACCAACAGCCTTGGCATCGACATGAGCGATTCCGTCATATATGAGATGCATGTCAGGGGTTTTACCATGGATCCCTCCTCAGGAGTGAAATTTAGGGGTACCTTTGAGGGCATCAAAGAAAAGGTTGAATACCTCAGCAGGCTAGGAGTAACCGCAGTTGAGCTGATGCCTATCTTTGAGTTCGATGAAACCAGGGATAAGAGAGAAGTGGGTGGCAAGACACTTCTTGATTACTGGGGATATAACACTATCAGTTTTTTTGCACCAAATACCAGCTACGCCTCCCAGAGCGAGTACAACAAGGAAGGCGTAGAGCTTAAGCATATGATCAAGGCCCTTAAGGATCACGGAATAGAGGTGATCCTGGATGTTGTGTTCAATCACACCGCTGAGGGCAATGAAAACGGCCCGTTTATTTCCTTTAAGGGCTTTGATAACAATATTTATTATCTGCTGACTCCCCACGGGCAGTATTACAACTTCAGCGGCTGTGGCAACACCATGAATTGTAATCACCCCATGGTTCAGGAGTTTATCGTGGAGTGCCTCAGGTATTGGGCAATTGAGTACCGTGTAGACGGCTTCAGATTTGATCTTGCAAGTATCCTGGGAAGAGATCAGGACGGAGCTCCCATGGAGAAGCCGCCTCTTATCCAGAGACTGGCATATGATCCCATTCTGGGAAATGTCAAACTCATCGCTGAGGCATGGGATGCCGGCGGAATGTATCAGGTTGGCAATTTCCCTGCCTGGAAGAGATGGGCAGAGTGGAACGGCAAATACAGGGATGACATCAGATCCTATCTTAAGGGCGACATCTGGTCAGCTCCCGAGGCAGTCAAGAGGATCACGGGATCCATGGATCTGTATGGCGGATCATATCTTGGATATGAGTCATCGGTCAATTTCATCACATGCCATGATGGATTTACGCTGCACGACCTCTATTCTTACAACAGCAAACATAACGAAGACAACGGTTGGAACAACACCGACGGCGCCGATGACAACAGGAGCTGGAACTGTGGTGTTGAGGGCGAGACGGATGATCCGGAGATAAACGACCTCAGGTTCAGAATGATGAGAAACGCAATTACTGTGCTTATGTGCAGCCGTGGAACCCCCATGATCTACGCCGGGGATGAATTTGCAAACACCCAGTTTGGCAACAACAACGCCTACTGTCAGGACAATGAGATCTCCTGGCTCAACTGGAATCTGCTGGAGCAGAACAAGGCCTATTTTGACTTTTACAGGAATATGATCCAGTTCAGGAGAAAACATCCCTGCATAAGAAAAGACCTACGGGTAGCCAAGTGCGGTTATCCACACATCTCAGTACACACCGAGAACCCGGACAACTCCAATATCACCAAGGATTCAAGGGTTATCTGTGTGAGATTTGCAGGCTATGTCCAGAGAAAAGGTCACGATGACATTGTTTATCTTGCCATCAATGCCTATTGGGAGGACATTCAGATCATGCTTCCAAACCCTCCTGAGGGTGCATACTGGTCGCTGTGTGTCGACACGGGAGATGAGAGCGGCAAATATTACTACAACAGACCAAGGCCTCTTACCTGGAGGAACAAGACCCTCAAGGCACGGAGTGTGAACGTATTCATAGCGGCTTATGGAGCAGGATATGGCAGCTGAAGACAACAAAAAAAGTTTGATCGTTGGGGGCTATGAGTTTATGTCTGAGAATGATGCCCAGAAAGCTGAGATGGATCTGTCCAAGGTTAAGCTCCTGGGTAGCAGGGTCAAGGCAAACCGCCCAAATGATATCAAGGCCGTATATGAAAAGGCCATAGAAAATAAAATTTTTAAAACTCCTATAGGATGGGGATATCTTATCGGACTTCGTGAGAAGCTGCTGCAGAGCGGCTTTAAGGAGGATGAGATCATTCCCATCCCTCTAAATGTGTCCATGACAAGGCATTCTGCCATGGAAAATCTTACAGTAGCCCAGAGGATCAGGGTGGAGAAGCCCAAGGGCAATCTGGAATTCAAGAGAGTTTTTCCAATTGTACTTAATGTCATACTGGCGATACTGGTGGTGGTGATGTTTCTGATTGCCGCCACAGGAGAGAACGACAATATAATAAATTATAAGAGCAATGTAACAAACCGCTATTCCAGCTGGGAGCAGGACCTGACCGAGAGAGAAAAGAAGGTAAGGGAAGCTGAGAAGAAATTGGGAATAGAGGATACTTCCGAGTACTATGACGAGAGTACCGGTACTGAATAAATACTTAGAGGAGCATTAAAATGGATGACCTTAAGATACTGGTAGTTGATGATGAGAGCAGAATGCGCAAGCTAGTCAGCGACTTCCTTAAAAAGGATGGATATACTGTGTTGGAGGCCCAGGACGGACAGGAGGCTCTGGATGTCTTTTACTCAGTAAAAGACATTGCACTGATCATTCTGGATGTCATGATGCCCAGGCGCGACGGATGGGAAGTATGCAGGGAGATAAGGAGCGTATCAAGAGTTCCGATAATCATGCTCACCGCCAAGAGCGAAGAGAGAGATGAACTGCTTGGCTTTGAACTTGGGGTGGATGAATACATTTCCAAGCCATTCAGTCCCAAGATACTGGCTGCCAGAGTCTCTGCAATCATTAGAAGATCCGGCCAGGGCACTGTAAATGAGATCGTCGAATACGGCGGTATCACACTGAACAAAACGGCTCACTCTGTTATGGTGGACGGAAAAGAAGTGGACCTTAGCTTTAAGGAATTTGAACTGCTGGCGTACTTTTTTGATAACAAGGGCGTAGCTCTTGCCAGAGAAAAGATACTCAACAACGTCTGGAACTATGATTATTTTGGGGATGCAAGGACGATAGATACCCATGTCAAAAAGCTTAGAAGTAAGCTGGGCGACAAGGGAGACATGATAAAGACAGTTTGGGGAATTGGCTACAAGTTCGAGGCATGATGGATGGACAGGATGTTCAGGGTGGCCGGAGAATCAGAAATACCTGCAGCATTAGATTTTGCAATGGCGCAAACAGCAGATAAGGCACAGGGTTCAGATGCAAAGATTTGCAGACTGATCTGTGAGGAGTTGCTGTTGCGCCTTTTTAGTATAGGCTGCCCTGAGATCAGTGTATCAATAAAGGGGCTTTTTTTGAGGGGGATTGAGATCAGGGCAACTGGTGATTCCGCAGATGCTATAAGTGCTTCAGTTAGTAGTGAAGAGGATAGTATAGGAACTCAGATAGGGGAGTGTCTCCTTGAAAAATACGCCGATTATTATACATTTCGCTATAAAAATGGTGTCAATGTTTTCAGGGTATATCCAGGCAAAAGAGATTATGATGATCTGACAGATGAGATCTTCGGTTTTTACAGGGATGCTGATCCGGATAAGCAGCCGGGGCCTGTTTCCGTACTGGTGTTCATTGCGAAAAGGCATTTGGGCATAGTCCTTCCAGGAGTCCTGATACTACTTTTGAGACATTTAGGGGCACTTATGTTGCCTGTTTTTGTGGCGAACATAATAAACACAGTTACTGACACCGGTTCGTTTTTTACCTGGCCGGTTTATAAAAACATATTGATGTCCATAGCTTCGCTTTTAGTAAATCTCGTCTGCTTCTGGCTGGACAGCCGTAATTATCGACGCTTTACCAGGACTGTTGAGGCTGGATTCAGGATGGCTGTGGTAAGTAAGCTCCAGGTTTTGTCCATGAAGTTCCACAGACAGTCCCAGTCCGGAGCACTGCTTTCAAAGCTTGCTTCAGACGTACAGTTTATCGAAATGCTGATCTATGACAGATTTGTGGAATTGCTCTTTTTGTGCGAAGATGTGCTTTTCATAATAGTGGTCGCGCTTACTACATTCCCGCTGATGCTGGCATTTTACATTGTTGTCGTACCGGCGGCCACGATACTTATAAGGCGTTTTGCAGGTCCTTTGAAGGACAGCAGAGCAACAATGCGCAGGAAGAACGAGCAGGTTAACGCCGCAATAAGTGAGATGCTCAGGATGGAAGACCTCACCCGTTCCCAGGGACTTCATGGCACGGAATACAGAAGTATTCTGTCTAAAGTTCAAAGTGCCCGTGACTCATCTGTGAAGTATGACAGGCAGACCGTGGTCATCAATAACATAACATACGGAGGCTTCCAGACATTAAGGCTTGCATCTCTGGCTTTCGCAGCTCTGCTGATGGCGGGTGGATACATTGAGGTGGGGACACTTGTTCTTTTCCAGTCTATATTTGAGCTGATCATCGGCAATGTTCAGCGTGTGCTGGATGCGGTACCGCTGATCACACAGGGGTACGATAGTCTTGTCAGCGTAAATGAGATACTGCTGGCCGGCGATGTGGAGTACAATGGTAATAAAAGACCTGAGAGAGTCAGCGGTGAAGTTGAATTCAGGCATGTCACATTCGGCTATGATAAGGAAAAAGAGCCTGTTCTTAAGGACATAAGTTTCAGGATACCTGCAGGAAGCAGTGCTGCTTTTATTGGGAAGTCCGGTCAGGGTAAATCCACAATCCTGAATCTGATCCTGGGACTTTACAGGGCAGAGAGCGGGGAAATCCTTATGGACGGCATTGACATGAACGAATTGGATAAGAATTTATATCGCCGAAATATCGCGGTGGTTCCGCAGAGCGCAATGCTATTTTCCGGCTCGATCTGGGATAATCTCACCTATGGGCTCGGCATGGTGACGACGGATGAAGTCCTTGAGGTGATAAGGCAGGTGGGACTGGAGGAGATGGTAAACTCCATGCCCGATGGACTGTATACCGAGATCTATGAAGGTGGTGCAAACCTCTCCGGAGGACAACGGCAGAGGATAACAATAGCAAGGGCAATTCTCCGTAATCCCAGGATAATAATCCTTGATGAGCCAACCAGCTCCCTTGATACTGAGAGTATGCGAGCGGTTCAGGAGGCGATTGAATCAATGATGGGAAGCTGTACTATGATCATGACAACACATAACATGGAGAGCCTTCGCCGGTTTGACAGAGTTTACAGGATAGAAAACGGAGAACTTAATGATTGACAAAAACAGAGCTTTGACGGCTTTTAAAACATACACATCAAACTATGATCTGAAAAACAGCATGATCCGGCACAAGGTAGAACATACTGCCAGAGTTGCAGAAAACTGTGAGAGAATAGCAGCAAGTCTTGATCTTGACCCGGACAGCATTTCTTTTGCATGGTTTCTGGGACTTCTTCACGATATCGGGCGTTTTGAACAGGTTAAAAGATATGGAACCTTTATTGACTCGGTCTCCGTTGATCACGCTGAGTTTGGCGCAGATCTGCTGTTTAGAGACAAGCTGATAAATGAATTTTCCTCTGAAGGACTATTCGATGATTGGATGGAGATACTTGAGCAGGCGATAAGGCTTCATAACAAGCTTAACCTTCCGGATGAGCTTGATGAAAGGACACGCCTTTTTTGTGAAATCATACGGGATGCCGATAAGATTGATATCTTCAGAGTTGTCGTAGAGATGCCCTTTGAAGAGCGCATCGGATCAAGCAAGGGCATGCTTGCAGAAGGAGACGAAGCCAGCAGTGAAGTCATGGAATGTGTTTATAAACACAGATGTGTTCCCAGAGACATTCGTAAAAATCGTTTTGACGGACATATTTCTCATTGTTGCATGGCTTTTGAACTGGTATTTGGAGAGAGCAGAAAGATAACCGCTAAGCAGGGGTTTCTTTTGAAGCTTTTGACAGAGGTTGGAGAAGAAGGTCAGGATCTCTGGAATGAAAAAGAGAAATCACAGCTTAAGGTTCTTAGGGATGAAATTGAGGCGGCCTGGGGAGAAAAACTCTAAGGCCGGTTAAGAGGAAAGGACATGATTCTTGCACTGTACGGGGCCGGAGCAATCGGCCGTGAGTTTAAACTGATGGCAGAAGAAGACAGGCAGTGGTCAGAGGTTGTTTTTATTGATGACAATTCAAAGGAAGAGGAGCTGATGGGATGTCAGGTCCTGAGATTTCAGATGTTCCGTGCTAAATATTCACCGCAGCAGGTACGCTTTGTGGTGGCCATGGGAGAACCGAAATTCAGGAAAAATGCATATGAGCGGATGAAGCGGGCAGGATATACCGGAGGACTTCTAATACACAGCAGTGCTTACATAAGCCCTGATGCCAATGTGGGAGAGGGCTCGGCGATATGTCACGGTGCGTTCATCGGATCAAAAACGCAGATCGGCAGCAACTGCTACATCTGCAGAAACGCATCTGTCGGACATGATGCCGTAATTGGTGATCACACAAGGATTGGCGTAAATGCTTTTGTCGGAGGACATACAGTAACCGGGGAAAATGTCTTTATCGGCGCCGGAGCCATGCTTAAGGATCGCATAAGTATCGGCTCAACCAGTGTGGTAGCTATGGGAGCTGCTGTCTTTACAGATGTTCCGGATAATACAACGATGATAGGAAATCCTGCCAGAATTTCAAGAGAAGGTGCGCAAAGCGCTCTTTATGCACCCAGCAGGGATATGGCGATACCAAGTGATGACGATGAGCGAGAAAAGAGCGTGCAGGAGCGCTATTGGGATGTGTTTGTGGGATGCTTCGATGGCATCGATTTCAATCCTGTTACATTCAGGTATCAGGATAACGGATGGGATTCAGTGACACATATGATGCTTATAAGTCAGTTGGAAGAGACTTTCAAAATAGAGATAAAGGGGCGGGATGTCATGAGACTGAAATCCTATGAATCAGGTCTTTCGATCATAAAAAGAAAGCTGGAAGAAAAAGAGCAAAAATAAGTCAGGATATCCTGCGAATGAGGACTTTGGCATGGACAGAATCTGGAAATTTGATCCCTTTGGAAAAAAGGCTGCACTTATAGATGATACAGGTGTATCTGTGAGCTACGATGAACTTTCAGGGTTGCAGAACGATCTTTGCGCACAAAGCGATACCGGTGAACTTACAATGATGCTGTGTAAGAACAGTATAGGCGGGATCGCGGGATATTCGGCGCTGTTAAACAGCGGACACCCTGTGATGATGATACCTGCCTATCTGCCCTTGGATATCAGAAAAAAGATAATGAATACTTACCGGCCGGGACTGGTCTTTGTGCCACTTTCTGAGATTGAGAACTATCATCACATGAAAGAGGTGAAGCGGATCTATGACTATGTGCTTTTAAAGACCAGCTACCCTGAGAAGTACCCTTTGAACCCTGAGCTGGGGCTTATGCTTACGACCTCAGGTTCCACAGGATCGATCAAGCTGGTAAGGCAGTCATGGGACAACATTTATTTTAATGCCAGAGAGCACGCGGATTATCTTGAGATCACCGAATCAGAGCGCACTATAACTTCTCTGCCCATGTATTACACCTACGGATTGTCCATTATAAACGCAATCCTTCTGATGGGAGGCACAATTATCGTCACGGGCAAGGGGATTATAGATGAAGAATTCTGGGATCTCTTTGAGAATGAGAGGGTGACATCATTACATGCTGTTGCCTCGACTTACGAAATGCTTTATAAGATGGACCTGTTTTCGGAGAATTTTCCCTATCTTCGTCTGATGACTCAGGCAGGAGGAAAACTTGACAGGAATCTGCAGAGCTATTTTGCAGGTTACGCCGGGAAATACAAAAAGCGTTTTATCATAATGTACGGGCAGTGCGAAGCCACCGCGGCAATAAGCTATCTTCCGGCAAAAAGAGCTTTGGATAAGCCCGAATCAGTAGGGATTCCCATAACCGGAGGCGTGATAAAACTAATTGATGCGCAGAGGAATGAGATAGAAGAACCTCATGTTCAGGGCGAAATTGTTTACTGCGGCCGGAACGTTACTCTGGGCTATGCCACTTGCGGAGAGGACCTGATAAAGGATGATGAATGGAAGGGTATACTTCACACGGGCGATGTAGGAGAGAGGGATGAGGAAGGATTTCTTTATATAACCGGTCGACTGAAGCGCTTTGTAAAAATGGCGGGGCACAGGATAAGCCTTGATGAGATCGATGGCAGGATAATGAACGAGATTCATGTCAGGTGCATAAGTGCAGGAGAAGATGATGACCTGACTGTTTTTGTAACAAGTGATGACGATAAAGAGTCAGTAAAGAATTATATCAGACAAGAGATGAGTATTCTCCGCCAGAAAACAAAAGTAATAAAAATTGATGGATTTCCTCAAAATGAATCAGGCAAAATATTATATGAAAAACTTTTTGAGATGGCTAAAGAACAATAAATTTTTTTACCGTTTGTGAGAATGTTCGTATAAAGCTTGGGATGTATTAATTACTGGATTAAAATTCTGGCAGAAGTAGATTTGGAGGAAACAAAGATGGAAGTAGTTGAGATTACTGCTAATAATCTTGAACAATTTACCAATCTCATTGGTGAAGAGATGGCAGAGAGCATCGGCAGAAATGATCACATCGCCCTGGCTGCGGGGGAAAACAATGAAAGTGCTATCATGTGGCGTGCTACAAATTCCTATAAGGTGGAGATAGATACGGTCGAGATACTGTTTTTTAAGGCTGCACAGAAAAATGAGGGCAAGATTCTGCTTTTGGAACTGGTGCGCAGAAATTCCCAGGATGGCAAAAAGCAGTACCATTTTTATCTGGATGAACCGGGAGAAATAGAGATGGAGCTTCTGCAGAATTTCGGCTTTGACATTAAAAAGGTCGAGAGCATGGATGTTTTAGGAAAGATAAGAGATATACAGATCAAAAAACCTGATCTGTCAGGAGATGCTTCTTATGTCCTAAGCATATCAGATCTTTCATATACAGAATTCAGGGAATTTCTTACAAAATGCTTCATGAAAAATAAGCGGGGGCTCAACGATGACATCGCGTATCTTCCCATGCGCTGGTATGACCCGGATGTTTCCTGTTGCATGATGTTAAATGGAAAGGTGACAGGTCTTTTGCTGGTTCACAGGACTCCGGAAGGAATACTGATTCCGGTATTTTTGTATTCAAGTCGAAAAGCTCCGGCCAGGGATATGCTTGTCATGATCTGTTATTCAATAGGGATGGCAGCTCAAAAGTTCTCTGATGAAGCCGAAGTGAGAGTGATCAGGCGAAACCAGGAGATACAGGCAATGACTGAGAGACTGTTCATGAATCACGAGACGAGACTGGTGTTTGAAGGCAACGTAAAACTGTGAACGTTTGATTATAAGAGGTGATAGTTATGGGAATAGTATTTTACACAATGAAAACAGAAGATTTGAGAATAGCAGAACATCTTGCTCCTCCCACGGAGCTTGATAAGCTAAGACTCCCGGGATATACAGGTATTCTGGCGATAGATGAAGATAAGAAGGTGACCTGCGGTCTCGCCATATGTCAGAAGGTAAGGTTAGAGCGCCTGGATATCGTCTGGCTCTTTGTTTACGATGATTTCAGGGGACTTGGGATCGGTGAGCAGCTCATAATGGCTGCCTTCGATCTGGCCAGGTACTACGGCTATTACAGTATTGGATTTAAGGTTGAAGCAGGAGATCTGACTGACGAGCAGATCCATGATCTCAACGGATATCTTGTGGAGAATGGTTTTGGCTTTGGGCAGGAAATAGTTGGTGGAATCTGGGCTGATCTGTCTGATGTTGAGGTGCATTTGGACGATCTGAAGGATTCCGGAAAAATAGTTTCTGTAAGCAAAATTGATCCAAAGAAACTGGAGAGTTTTGTCCGGGATGTGAGCATTCTTTTTGATGATGAACCTTTTTTGGAAGATTCTTTTGACGCAGAGATTTCTTATTCGTATCAAAAAGAAGGAAACATACAAGGAATACTTCTTGCCAAGGCAGTTGGAGAGGTCATATATGTATATCTCCTGGAGCCCTGTGACAACGAGGATGTCTGCGGAATGCTCCTGAAGGCCTTTATAGATAACACAAAGGGTCTTGGAATCAGGATATTTACAGTTCTTCGGTGCAATGCAAATACACGGACGCTTGAGATGCTATTTGACAGAGAACACTTCATAGATGCTCATCTTTGGCAGGCAGATGCGTATATGTACGAAGCGGATATGGAAGAAACTGATGAGGAAGATGATCCGATATATGTTTCCGTTCCTAATGAAGTCAGATGGCTTAAGACTGAGCTGTTTGGAGATGTCTGAAGTCACGGCAAAGATAAGGGAGACTTAAAATATGTTTACAAAACAGAATCTTAATGAAAATGAAAACAATATCAATTCCCAGCAGTTTCCATTGGAGCAAAATAGGCATCAGGGTGACAATCTGATTAATAATACCGGTGAGATGATCCAGAATAACATTCTGGAAGTGGACAACCAGCATGCTCAGGCGGGGGAAGGCATTGCTATGAATATGCAGGGCAATCCCAATGTTCAGGTGAAAAAGACTAAAAGACAGGCCAAGGTGGTTGATCTTTCAAAGCTCACCCGTGATCAGAAGACCTACAGGACAGACCGCAAAAAGAATGCCATAAAAAGTGAAAAGGCTCGTTTGGAGCAGCTGAAGGAGAATTTAAAGAATGATAATCAAGCCGGAAGCAAGCAAAGTCAGCTGGCTGATACCGAACTTGTTAAGAATTGCTCCGAGCTTCTTATCAGAGACAAGAAGTGGACCAGATTCTTTTTTGCAAAAGAGAGTGATGAGATGATAGCTGTAAAGGAATCAGTGGCTTATCTCAATAACATTCTGGATAAGAAGCCAAAGCTTATAGAAAATAATGGCAGAAATGTGGTTGATGTTACAGACCTGCTGAATAACGTTATTCCCGCCTATCAGACTGCTTTTGATGCCTGTGATAAATATATCAGGGTAAGAAATGCGGAGGGAAATAAGAAGGGATATGGCCTGAGGCGTCTTAATAAGGTTAAAAATCTTCTGAAAATGCTGAGAACAGAGATGAATGATATGAAGCTGGTCATCGATAATCTCCAGTCATCCAAGAAGATCGATTATATGGAAAGTGAAGACCCGTTAAATGATTTTGTGAACAAAAATCAAGAGATGCCGATAAGGCACCTGGTAGGCGAAGTTGTAAGACGTAAGGCCATAATATGCCGTTTTATTCCGGAGGGAAACTCATCCAATACCTACAGGGTAAAATACCAGGGCGATGATGGTAAGTACTACTTTGTCAAGAAGGAAGAGCAGCTCCTGAATGAGGATCTTCCCGGATATCTGAAAAACCGTATCGCAGAATTAGAAAGAAGCCAAAATATAAGAAAAGAAAATGACGAACAGAATAAAGACGAAGAGTATTACAAGGGTCTTGATGAGCAGATCAAAAAGCTGGATGAAGATGTTGAGAAAAAAATAATGAGAGAGGAGGATGCTGATAAGGAGATCATTAAGATACGCGCCAAGAGAGAAGAGCATCGCCTTGAGGGAATCCTTGACGGCAAAGATTATGAACTTGGAATCCGGCTCCTTCAGACCATGCAGAACAAAATTAATGAATTAAATGGAGATGCCAGGGATGAACAGATCAAAAGGTATACGAAGTTCTTTGCCCACGATTTTGATGACTTTTTCAAAAGAATGAAATATACAAATGCTCAGGCTGTCAAGTTCAGCAAGGATGTGGGTCAGATTGATGAACTGATAAAGACCCTTACGGCTGGACAGAAAAAAGGCTGGAAGCAGCAGGTGGCTGATCTTGAGAAGTTGAAAGCAAACGGCGTCAAAGAGATGAACGAGCTTGAGTGGATCGAAGCTCACAAGGAAGAGCTGGGAATATCAGAAGGTTTTGGAAACGAGCTCATGGGAATCCTTACTGAGCTCGGAAGCGATCAGCAGGATACTGAGAGAATTTCAAGACTTTTCCAGAGAACCCTTGGTAAGGAAGCTGAGCTTTTTGGACAACAGGCCTCAAGAAGCGGACTTTCAGCCAGTGAGATCCTTGCATCAAATAACACAGCCACATCCCGTCTTGCACAGAAATTTGGCTTTCATGATGTTGTCACCACATCTTTTAAGGGTAAGCTTGAATTCCCTGAGGTTGGACATACAGAGGCCACAACAAGCAATGTTACTTTTTCTGAGGAGGCTGAGGGAAAGGAGCTTCTCCAGATCATGCAGGATGCCCAAAAGATCCAGAAGGAAAAGAACCTTAAAAAGTCTATAGTTCATTTCTCACCTGAGGCTCTACGCCAGATGAACAGGATGCAGGTTTTCGACCTGATGACGCTTCAGACAGACCGCCACTGGAGAAATATCAAAGGAACAGTTACTGAAAAGACTGATGAGAAGGGAAACCCGGTATGGGTGGTGGAAAAAGTAAAGTGCTATGACCACGACCAGTCCTTTGGCGTCAAGGATCTTAAGCAATACTTTACGAATGAAACAGACCCTGTTACCGGTCAGGTCAAGACTGTCGGTGAGGGATTCCTTAAACCCATAATGATGACTGTCAGCAAGAATTCCAGCATATATAAATATGCAGAACAGAACAAGATGACTGATCCCAAGGAGCTGAAGTTTAAAAAATACGGATATGCGGGATTCCTTGAAAGCATACAGCTTCCAAAGAGCAAGACAAAGTCGTTGGATGATGCAACAGAAAAATATAAGGCTAACAACAATCAAAAAGACCAGTATACAAATAATCCCGACAACATGACACAGCGTGTTCTGACACAATTGAAATGGGAGGATTCAGTATATGATTTTGATGATTTTGATACCGGAGAGTTTGGTGATGCAAAAAAACAGAAGCA
>JAEEGL015075366.1_pt1 | contig 13654 bp, 9 predicted proteins | sample 9134231 | NCBI WGS metagenome assembly JAEEGL01 (sample SAMN16246548, study PRJNA631951) | gut metagenome | biome: gut microbiome; feature: rumen; material: fiber-attached | host: Bos | place: Iran: Karaj | collected 2018-10
CGCACCAGACTGTGATGGTCCCTATCACGATCAGCCCCCCGAAAAGGGCAAGGAGCCCGGGTGTTTCTCCGTCAAACAGCATCACCCAGATCGGATTGAGCAGCGGTTCCAGGCCTGCAAGGAGGCAGCATGCCAGAGGCGGACAGCTCTGTGACGCCCGGATATACAGGATATAGGAAATCCCCAGCTGGAAGATCCCCAATGCAGAAAGGCTCAGCAGCGTGACTGTCGTAAATGCAGGCTTTGTTGCGATCACGAAGGGGAGTCCTGCCAGAAAGGTGAAAAACTGCCCGATCGTTATGCAGCTGAAGCGACGGTCTCCATCCATCTCTCCCACGGCAACAAACATCCCCGCCATGAACACTCCTGCTGTGATCGCCACGATATTGCCGAGAAGATACCCTTTCTCCAGCTTATCGAAGAAAACCAGCGTGATTCCCGCCAGGGTCAGAAGAACCGTGATCAGGTCCCGCAGCAAAAGCCGCTTCTTCAGCAGAACTGCTGAAAACAGGAGAACAAACACCGGGCTTGTAAACTGAAGCACAATCGCATTTGCTGCCGTCGTAAGCTTGTTTGCACAGGAAAAGCAGATATACACGCAGCCGGTCATGATTCCAGACAGGACCGTCAGGCGGTCAAAAATCAGTTTCTTTCTTGTTATACTCATATACAGAAGGATTGTGAAGCCTGCAATCAGGCTTCGCAGCGAAGCGACTGCAAATCCGTTCCATGGAAGAAGTTTGATCAGAATACCTGCGCTGCTCCAAAGGGCGGCGCAGATCAGCATTTCAACGATCCCCTGTTTTTTTCTCTTTTCTGTCAGCATTTCTGTTTTTCTCCGATCCATCGCTTCTGTGCAGAGCGCGTATATAGCCGAGTGTCTGCGTCAAAGCCTCTTCCCGGTCCACATCTGCCAGCCGGAGTTTATGCAGATAAGCCAGTCCATCCCGGATATCCGGCCCCGGCTGCACTCCCGCTTCCAGAAGATCCTTTGCCTGCACATAGGGTTTTTCCATCAGTCTCCGGTATCCTTCCAGCTGTTCCTGCAGTTTCCTCTCTGTTTCACGGTAGCTTCCCTCTGCAAGGCTGGCCAGATAATCCGCTTTTGCAAGCAGAAGCAGATCTTCCGGAACACAGGACTGATCAAAGAGACGACGATACGCTTTGTCTGAAGCCTTCTGCTGGACCAGCATGTTCGGACGCATATGAAGCCGCACTGCGTCACACACGTAGGCAATCAGGTTTTTTTCCGCTGTGATCCTCCGCAGAAACTTCTCTGCGGAGGTTACACCGGTCTCATCATGGCCATAGGCATGGACGCGTCCGTTGATTTCCCGTGTGGCTGCCGGTTTTCCCATATCGTGGCAAAGCGCCGCAAGCATGAAATAGAGCGGCTCCCGTGCTGTGCTCCGAAGTCTGGCAGCCTCATCGATTGTGCGCATCGTATGGTTCCATACATCTCCTTCCGGATGAAAAACAGGATCCTGCGGCACCCCGATCATTTTTTCCAGTTCTTTGAACCAGACGGCAAGTCCGTCCATTCTCCGAAGCTCCTCAAAAAACACTGACGGACAAGGTGCCTGAAGGAGCGCTTTTTTCAGTTCTTCAAAAACCCGCTCTCCCGGCAGCGCCGAGAGGTCCATCTCCCGGCAGAGGGCGATTGTCTCCTCTGCGATCGAATAACCAAAACGTGCAGCGAACTGGCATCCCCGCAGTGCCCGGAGCGGATCCTCACCAAAAGTACGGGGATCGACATGCCGGATGATTCTGCCCCGGATGTCCTGAATTCCTCCGTTAAAGTCCAGGATCTCACCTGTAAGGATATCCTGCATCAGAGCATTCATCGTAAAGTCTCTCCGGGCGGCTGCCTTCTTTTCTCCAATAAACGGATCTACATCCACAGCAAAATCCCTGTGTCCCCGCCCGGTCGCTTTTTCCGTCCGCGGCATTGCCACATCCAGCCGGAAGCCTTTCAGGCTGAAAATCCCGAAACCGGCCCCGATCATAATGCATTTCCCCTCGCTCTTCAGGATCTCCTGAAGCTTATCAAAAGAGAGGCGATGCACCTCCATATCGATATCCTTGTTCTCTTCTCCCCGGATCCTGTCCCGTACGAAACCGCCGACAAAGAAGCTCCTGCCTCCTTCCCGGGCGACCTTTTCCGCGATGGCCCGGGCCTTTTCCAAGTCTTTTCCCGCCATATTCCTGCTCAGCCTTCCCCATGCATTCTTACTCTGTTTATCACGGATCCCGCCGTTCTGTCAATCCCTGTCCGCTGCAAAAAAGTTTCCGGGACGGCAGGCAGACCGTCCCGGAAACTGATATCCTGTTGTTCTTTTACACGATCGGTGTGAGCATCATTGCCGTTACCGCGCTTTCAAAAGATACGACTGCAGCGTTGAAAGTGTCACTGCTGATCGCCGTGCCGGCAGCGCTGTTTCTGTCCCCGCCGGCAACATAGAAATACCCTTCCGCCGTGGTGTATACGCCTTCCGATACCGAAAGCGTTCCTTTGGCATAGCTGCAGGAGTAGAAATCACTTTCCGCAGCGCCGCCCGAACTCTCCCGGATAAAGCCGGTCCCTGTAAAATACAGGCGGTCCCTGACAGAACTCTTAAACACCTTTACCGGTTTTCCGTTGTCCAGTGTAAAAACCGAATAGACGACGTGGTCCCAGAGCGTTCCCGTCGTCCCTCCGACCTGTCCAAACAAAATCTCCTGCGTACCGTCCCCGTCCAGATCTTTCAGAACATACCCGAGGAGGATTCCGTTGAGCGTCAGATCTGTGGTGAGATCATAGGTATCGGTTCCGCCCCCGACAAGTGCCAGATAGTTTTCGAAGACACTGGTATACGCCGTCCGGAAATCCGTGATCGCAGTTACCGTGATCCGTGCAGGATTGGAATAGAGACTGCTTCCTGCGCCGGTAAATCTTGCCCGTGCAGACCAGTTATTCATGCTGATCGGCACGTTGCCGATACACAGTGACTCTCCTCCGTCATAGACGTCCACGGTAAGTCCGGGGTTTTTAGCCTTTGCCTCTTCCACACTGTTTACAGCCCCGGCGGCATCAAGAAATTCCCATGTAATGGCATCGGCGTTGTCCGCTCTGGCAATGAACCATGCCTGGCCTCCCTGTGTGAAACTCTCTCCGGTAGGATGCTTTGTAATCGTAAGCATTTTCGGGGTCGGGGCCGGGGTGGGGGTCGGGGCCGGGGTGGAAACCGGAACCGTCTCCGGAGCCTGCTGTGTGAACGGCGGCACGGTAGCCGTGATATCCGCCGCAGTAGCGGCAGGGTCGAGCCCCCAGCTGTAGGCACAGCCTTCCGGAGCTTCCGTCCCGGTCCATTCATTGCACGGGCAATAAATATAGACCCAGGTACCTTTCTCGAGCCGGATCACGCCGTTTCCTTCCAGTGCACAGGAGTACGCCTGAGGAATATACCGCTGAGCATCGGTAAATTCCCGATCAAGAATATAGACATTCCATTTCACATTGGCCGAATTGCTTTCTGTAAAGCGGTAGATCCCGCTCTCCATGCATTGCTGATGCCAGAATCCGTAACCGGAAAACAGTTCTTCCGCCTTTACGACCACAGGCTGCCATGCTTCCGCTCCGGCCGGAACCTGCGTGCCCGGATCAGGTTTGTTTTCCACTGGCTCAGTGACAAGAACGATATCGTATCCGTCATCCGGCGCCGGTACAGTATTTCCACAGGCAGAGAGGAGCAGCATTGCCGTGAGGATCAGTGCAATTGTTGCTTGTCTTTTCATCTTTTCCGTTCCTTTCACCTCATGACCATTGAAAAGAGACCGCCTTGAAGCGGTCTCTCTTTTGCTTCGGATCAGTCTTTTTTCGGATCTTCCTCCGCCGGAGCTTCTTCCTGCGTGAATTCCGCATCCACGACGTCTTCAAAACTCTCTTCCGGTGTTTTCTTTTCACTCTCGGACATTTCTTCCGCGAAGTGAACCACTCGCTCCTGTACCTTTTCTACTGCTGCCTGGACTTTTTCAACCACCTCGGGTGCTTTCTCCTGAGCTTTTTCCACGACATTCTGTACGGCAGCGGTCACGCCGGGCATTTTTTCAGCCGCGAAATCCGACACCTGCTGGACCGTCTCATTGACTTTCTCCATCACTTCAGGCGCTTTTTCCTTTACGAGTTCAGTCGTTTCTCCATAGACCTCGCGTGCAGCCTTTTTGAATTCCGTGATCTTCTCATCTGCAGTTTCGACTCCATCCGGATTATTTGCCTTGTAACGGTCGACAATCTTTGTGGCTGCAAAAACCGCGCCGGCTGCAAGTCCGATTTTAAGAAGTCCCTTAATGATTCCCATTTTCTGTCTTCCTTTCTGTAATTACTGTGTTTTCTTCATTATATATCCGCTTTTTCGGAATTTGTAAAGCAATCATGAACTTTTGCATCTTCTTCAACTTCCGGTCCGGTCTCTGCACCCTCCTCCGGATCCCTGAGATCCTCCGGCAGGACCAGCATCAGGTCCTCCTTTCCCGGAGCCTCCATTTCTGCGACCCGGTTTGCCTGCCGTACGATCATATCCTCAAAGCAGTTCCGGACATCACGTCCGTTTCCGAAGTTTTCCGTCCGGTTCTCATACATCTCGTCAAACAGCTTCCGCGCTTCTTCTCTGGCTTCATCAGACAGCACGTAGCTGTTCTTCTTCAGTTTTCCTTCGAAGATCGCCATCAGCTGTTCTCCGTTATAATCCGGGAAGAAGAAATATTTGTTGAAGCGCGACTCAAGACCGGGGTTGGAGGAGAGGAATTTTTCCATCGGATCGGTATAACCCGCTACAATCACGATCAGATCATCGCGATGGTCTTCCATAGCTTTCAGGATCGTCTCGATCGCTTCCCTGCCGAAATCGTTCTCCCCTCCGGAAGAAAGGGAATAAGCCTCATCAATGAAAAGCACACCTCCGAGGGCTGCGCGGATCACTTCCTGGGTCTTCAGGGCTGTCTGTCCCACATATCCTGCTACGAGGCCGGCCCGGTCGACTTCCACCAGCTGACCTTTGCTCAGCACCCCAATCGCAGCATACAGTCCGCTGACGAGCCGTGCGATCGTCGTTTTTCCGGTACCGGGATTTCCGAGAAACACCATGTGCAGAGACATCGGTGTGACCGGCAGGCCGTTCTGCTCCCGAAGCTTGCGGACTTTCACAAGATTCATCAGATTCTTGATGTCCTTTTTGACCTCTTCCAATCCGACCAGCTCGTTGAGTTCATCCATAAGCGCATCCAGATCCGGTTTCTCCTGCTGGACCGCTTCCTTTGCACTCTGTGTCTCGCTAACAGAACCGTTCGAAGACTGAGTCCCCCTTCTGGCAAGAAATCCCGGATCACTGCTGGTCACATAGTCCAGCGGGTTGAGCGTATCCTTGCTTTTCCGGACACCGGTCGTATCGCAGATAGCCGTGAGCTTGTCGATGGCCTCCGTGATATACTCCGCTTCTGCATAAGTCACATCATCATCTGTGGCAGCCAGATACATAAGGATATTGGTGAGCATCCGGATGAAGGTCCGCGAGGTCTCGCTTCCTCTCTTCGCATCGCTCTCCGCGAGATTCCAGAAAAAGGCCGGCGGAGTGAAGAGATCCTTCTCGCACACCGACGAGGTAAGGTTCCACAGAAGCCACTTCGGCTGGGGGCGGTTACGGGAGTAGATCTGGTTCGCCATCTCCACATGTCTTTCCGTGATCCCTCCGGACCGGTTCCACAGGCCCAGGGCACAGCTTGTCAGAAATTCATCCAGCTGCTGGGCAAGGCTGGTGCTTCCCACCTTGTAAAAGGCATCGGTATTGGCGATATAGATCTTATGGAATTCCTCCGGTGAGCGGTTCCATGTCGTCGGCATAGCTCGATCCTCCGTTCCATCTCTGTTTTTCTTTCAAATCTTGATACTGTAACTATTTATTATAGTCCTTTTTGCAGTGTGGTCAAGGGTGCTTTGCTGTTGCAAAACCACCGTACTTGTGCAATAATGAAACGGCAGATCAGAAGCAGACGAAGGAACGAACGGAGGAAATCATGCCCAAGTTTTTTATCGCAGGAACCAACATCCGCGGAGGCATGGCCATCATGAGAGGCCGTGATGCCGAGCACGTGCACGTTCTCCGGCTCCGGCCGGGAGATGATGTGATCCTCTGCGACGGAGAAGGGACTGATTACAAATGCCACATTGTGCTTGCCGACAGGGATGAAGTTCAGGCTGAAGTCGTAGAGATCGTACCCTGCAAAGCGGAGCCGAGTGTGTCAGTCACACTGCTGTGCGGCCTTCCCAAAGGAAATGAGAAGACAGAATACATCATTCAGAAGGGTGTGGAGGCCGGCGCCTCCGAGATTTGTTTCTTCCACAGCACCTACTGTGTCGCAAAAACGGAAGAGCCCGAAAAAAAGCTGGAGCGCTGGCAGCGAATCGCTGAAGAAGCGGCCAAACAGTCCGGCCGGGGAATCATTCCGTCCGTGTTCTGGACGGGAGAGCTTGCGGACGTGTTCAATGTAGTCTTGAAAAAGGACCTGGGTCTGTTTATGTACGAGACCGGTGAGCGTGAAAGTCTGAACAGCGTGCTCGAGAGCAACCGTGCGATCCGTTCGGCTGCCATCGTTACCGGACCGGAGGGAGGATTTGCTCCTTTTGAAGCGGATCTTGCCAAAGTGGTCGGCATGCATGTGTGTTCTATGGGAGAACGCATCCTTCGCTGTGAAACAGCTCCCATCGTGGCGCTTTCCGCACTGATGTATACTACAGGCAATCTTTCCTGAAAATATCAGAAAAAAGGCCTTTCCGCGGCTTTCGACCGTGGAAAGGCCTTTTTTTCTCACCATACCGGCCGGCTATGTCGATGCCGGCCGGTATGTTTTTACTTCCCTCAACGGAAACTTTTCATTCTCCGGCTGTTTCTCTGATGTGTGCAGATCATCTTCTGTGTCCGTTCCGATAGACCAGTCTCGGACGGTAAAACTCGAAAATCACGGCGGCTCTTCCCCGTTCGTTCCGGACTTCGTGGGAAGTCCAGCCCACATTCATCGCGCCAAGCGCACAGCTGAACCGCACAGACGGCGGCCGACGGCCGATCTTATAGGCAATGAAGTGCGGACGGCTGAGGAAATTCAGCAGAACATGGCTCAGCAGATACGCAGTAAACGGTTTCACTTCGCCCTCATATTCCGAAACCGGCGCAGCCAGCTGCCCTCTGAGGATCTCTTTTGCATGTTTCCGGAACCAGGCAACGATCACGGGATTGAAGCTTTCGATACAGTAGTCGCCTCTGTACTTTTTCAGAATCTCATAGGTTTTCTCGCACAGTTCCTTGTTGCGCTTCCCGTTTTTAAGTTCCACGATCAGCGGGCCTCTTCCCCGGATGACTTCCAGCACATCGATGAACAGCGGGATCTTTTCTTCCGTATCAAGAAGCCTCAGTTCCTGCAGTTCCTCGAAGGTCCGGTCTTCCAGCAGTCCCTTCACCCCGCAGACCCGTTCAAGATCCGCATCGTGGAACACCACTACCTGCCCGTCGCGGGTGAGCTGAACGTCCAGTTCGATCCCATATCCGGCGGCGGCAGCCAGTTCGAATGCCTTGAGTGAGTTCTCAGGCACGGTCAGATCTCTGGAATGCAGTCCCCGATGGGCAAAATTCCTGCGAAGGAACGGTGCTTTCTTTTCCTTGGAGGCAAAGCCCGGTGCAAGGAGGAAAACCGGAACAGCCGTTGCGGCTGCGGCGATGCAGCCGACGGTCATAAGATCCTTGCGGTCCATATTGCCCAGGCTTTTTATTCCCGCAGCAGTGCCTTTCAGCAAAAGCTTTCCTGCCGCACCGGCTCCTTTCAGCGCCGTTTTCCCGGCAAAGCCCGCCCCTTTCAGCAGCCCCTTCCCAAGGTTTGCCGCCACAGAGAGGGCTGCCTGTCCTATCTCTTCCCGTTTCATGGTGTTTTATCCTCCTTCTGCTTGTCACGATTCTTATTCTGATTGTATTTATAATACCACTTTGTGCGCAGAGCCGTCAATTTTCAGTTGCTGTCGCAGGGGAAATATTGTAGAATCACAGTATCCGAACAAAACTCAACAGAAAGGAAAAACCTATGACTCTGAAGCTGAATGTCAAGCGGACCGCACTGATCGGTTTCGCCTTTTTCGGCATCCTGCTGCTCTGGCAGGTCTATGATTCCTGGTGTCCCACATTCCTTACGGACATCTTTGCACGCAATATCTACGAAATGACGTCCGCGGAACTGAAGGCCAGCGATCCTGCGAAAATCCTCAACGTGCAGTGGATCGTCGGCATCATCATGGCCTGCGACAACCTGGCCGCTCTTATCCTGCTGCCGATCTTCGGCAATCTTTCCGACCGGACAAAGACCCCCATCGGCAAACGCATGCCGTATATCCTTGTCGGTACCTTTGTTTCCGCAGTAGCTTTCCCCTTCATCCCCGTATTCTTCCATACCAACAATATTGCCGGTATGGTGGCAATGATGGCCATCGTGCTCATCTTCATGATGATGTACCGAAACCCTGCTGTCTCGCTCATGCCGGATATCACGCCGAAACCTCTTCGCGCAAAGGCAAACGGCATCATCAATATCATGGGCTATTTCGGCGGTGCCTTTGCAACAGTGCTCGGCCTCGTCTTCGTGCTCAGCCGTTACATCAACGCTCCCGCCGCTGAGCGGAATATCTGGACCATCGAGCTGCCTTTCATCATTGCTTCCGTTCTGATGGTTATCTCCGCACTGGTGCTTTTCAGTACCATCAAAGAAAACAAACTGACGGAAGAGCTCCGGGAGGAACTGGAGGAGGGCGAACGTCTGGCCGCGGTGGAAACTCCTATCGACGATGACAAGCCCATGAGCCGCGCCAACCGCAACATGCTTCTGGCCATTCTCGGTGCGGAGTTCCTCTGGTTCATGAGCGACAATGCGCTCGGGACCTACATCGGGAACTACGTGATCTATCATCTGCAGTCCGCTTCCAGCGCCACCATGATCCTCACCATTCTGGGCGGCCTCGCTTCCGTGCTCGGTTTTGCCATCGCCGGCGGGATCGCTGACCGCATCGGACGCAAGTGGACCATCTCCACCGGTCTGATAATCACGTTTGCCGGACTGGTACTGATGTGTTTTGTCGCTCCTACCCAAAAAGTTGTCGGCGAGCACGGCGAATTCAGTTTCCCTGTACTGCTCTATGCCGTCTGGATCCTGAAAGGCTTCGGCATGGCGCTGGTGCACAACTGTTCATTCCCGATGGTGGTGGAACTCTGCTCTTCCAAAAAAATCGGCAAATTCACCGGGTATTATTATGCCGCCAGCATGTCCGCGCAGACGGTCACTCCGGTCCTGCTCGGCCTGGTGCTGAACATGACAAGTGCATGGCGCGCGCTGCCTGTGTACGCATGCATTCTCACAGCCTGCAGCTGCACCGTCTTTACGCTGCTTGTGAAAAACATCAAAGCAAGCAAAGTAGCCAATGCAAAAGGTCTGGAGGCCCTCGGCGAAGAAGACTGAGCATTCCTGAAGAAAAAGAGCGGGAAGAACGCACTGTTCTTCCCGCTCTTTTTCTTTATATCTTTCTTTATCCGCCAGAAAACTGCCTACCTGTCTTCCCGTTCTGCAACGATTCCTTCACACTCTGGCATAAGCTCGTGGTTGATCGTCTTCAGAAATCCTGCGAACGCTTCCAGTTCTGCATCGGTGAAATGTTCGCCGATCCGCTCGATTACGGTGTTTTCATACGAATTCATATACCGCTTATAATCATAGAATTTCCGGGAAAGAACCAGATGATACTCTCTCCGGTCAACATTGGAGTTTTCCCTCTCAATATAGCCTTTTTTGATCAGGCAGTTCACCTTATACGTCGCATTTGACTGTGAAATGTTCAGAAAATCGGCAAATTCACCGACTGTTGGCCGTCCGAGCATACGGATCACTTCCAGGGAGAAAGCTTCCATGGCGGAAAGAGAGCCTTCCCGTTCCCGGATCACATCGAAGATACTCCGATAGGACATCAGTTTCATTTTATCGTAAATTGCAATAAAATTTTTCTCTGCTTCTATCCTGTTATCCATCTTCTGATCTCCTTTTTGGGTTCCATGCCTGTAATTTCAACGGTTCTAACGGTTTTATTGTACACCTCTGTTTTTTGTTTGTAAATCCACAATTCAGGTTTTTTCTTGATTTTTCAAGCTCCTGCCGCTTCTGTCCGGCTGCGGGAAAACAACAGAATAACGACAAAGGTCCGCGCTGAAACAGCGCGGACCTGTCCTTGTTAACCTATCCTTACTTGAGACCGTACTTCTTGTTGAACTTATCCACACGGCCGCTGGTGTCAACCAGTTTCTGCTTGCCGGTGTAAAACGGGTGGCATTTGGAGCAGATTTCAACGGTGATGTTCTGCTTGGTGGAGCCTGTCTCGATGACAGCGCCGCATGCGCACCGGATGGTGGTCTGCTGATAGTTGGGATGGATTCCTTCCTTCATGGCTGTATATCTCCTCTGCAAAGGCTGTCTTGATTGTGCTGAAAAGCATAGTTACAAGACGCAAAAGGGATTCTAGCATAACCGAGGCAGGAATGCAAGTGTTTTATCCATGATTTTCCAATCGGATTTCGCGTCCCGGTTCCAGAAAAACCAGGATACGCTCCCTGACCGTCTTCCCGGTGATACGCGTGAGCGCATCTGCATATGCTTCAAGCTGACTGCGGTAATGTTCCGCCCGCCTGCGGATCGCATCCTCCTCAAAAACACGGTCGGTTTTATAGTCCACGAGAACGATCCCGTCTTCTTCTTCGAAAAAGCAGTCAATCACCCCCTGGAGCAGGATCTGTTCCCTGGCTTCTGTCTCAAGGAGCTGTCCGGCATCCACCAGAATGGAGAAACGAAACTCCCGCTGCAGTGACCCTCTTCGGCAGGCCGCTTCCATTCTTCTTCCCAGCGGGGATGCCGCCAGCTGCTGCACAGTCCGGATATCGATGGACTCAGCCTCTTCCCTGCTCAGGTATCCGGCCGTTTTCAGTCTCTCGATCTCTTTGCGGACCCCGGCCTCGTCCGGAACCATCGACCAGTCCAGATGCTCCAGCAGCATATGGGTTGCCGTGCCGCGTTCTGCAGCACTGAGCACCCGGTCTTCTTTCACAAAAACAGGCAGCGGGAAGCTGTATGCCGTCTGTTCCGCAAAGGCCGGCATCCGTGCGGCCTCCTCATCTTCCGGCTCGTTCCGGAGGCCTTTCAGTTCAGTCGCTGTGATCTTGGAGGGAAGCGCCGATGCCTCGCGGTATGGATAGACTGCGGAAAGATTTCTCTTCAGCTGCTGTTCCAGACACTGGATTTCCTCCTCCGCCGGCAGCTGTATTTCACTCTCCGGAAGCGCTTCCTTCTCCTGCTCCATCTCCGGAGTGATGATCCGGGTAACAAGAGTCGTCCCCCCGTCTGCAGCCGCCGCAGCCGCATACCATTGCAGCGCAGAGGTGGCTCCGGAAAGATACTCCGGATCGGAGCCGTTCTCACCGATGCTGAAAGCGGCTCTCTCCAGCAGCTTTTCGGGGTGTGCGGCGGTCCCGGTGATATACAGCCGCTCCTTTGCCCGGGTAAGCGCCACATATTGGAGCCGCATCTCCTCGGAGAGATTTTCTCTCCGGCGTTTTTCTTCTATCACTGTTCTGGCAAGCGTCGGATATTCGATCCTGCGCGTGCGGTCCACCCTTTTGCTCCCCAGTCCGATCTCCGGATCAACGAGAACGCTTCCGCTGTAGTCTTTTCTGCTGAAATCCGATCCCGTGCCGGAGACGAACACCACGGGATATTCAAGACCTTTCGACCGGTGCACCGTGAGAAGTGAAACGCCGTCTGCCTGTCCCGACAGAATGCCCGGGATCCGTTCCCGGTCGTTCATCAGCTCAAGCCATTCAAGAAAAGAATGCAGTCCGCGGCTTTCACTCTCCTCAAACCGGCTGCAGAGCTCGATGAAATTCAGGATCCGCTCCCGACGCCGTTCCCCCTCCTCCATGGCCGAGGAAACTGCGAGGAGATCCTGCTCGCAGATGATCCGCCATACGAGTTCGCTTATCTGCATATCCGGTACGAAAGAACGGTAAGTATCAAGTTTCCGGATGAAATCGGCGCATTTTTCGTTGTTTTCTCCTGCAGCTGCAAGTGCATCATAGAGATCGTGTTCCCGATCGTTCATCCGGATCTCCGCCGCTTCATCCGCCGTGAACCCGAACACAGGAGAGCAGAGCAGCGCCAGCAACGGAACATCCTTATGCGGGTTGTCCACAATGGAGAGCATATTCATCAGGAATGCCGTCTCCGGCTCTGCATAGAGATCTGTCCCGGAGGCAGAGAGGAGCGGAATGCCCTGTTTTTCCAGTTCCCTTCGGAAAACCGCCTCATTCGCCCTGAACGACCGCAGCAGGATCGCCACATCCGACCAGCGGAGCGGTCTCATCCCCTCCTTGTCCTTCACGGTCAGGCCGCTGCGGATCAGACGCCTGATTTCTTTCGCAACCCAGGCGGCTTCATAGTCTTTTCGTCCGGTCCCTGCTTCTTTCCGCTCTGCTTCGGGCGGGAGGCTGATTATTATGAACTGCGGCTTTTCCCCGCTTCCTTCGTAATCCGCTTCTGCATCCAGCTGATGGTCCGGCTGGGTATAGTCCACATCCCCCACTTCCCGGCTCATGCAGGTCCGGAAAATACTGTTCACCGCAGCAATGATCTCTTTTCTGGAACGAAAATTGGCTTTCATGGGGATCCGCCGTGCCTCTCCCTGCGCGGCTTCCCGGTAATCCCGGAAACTGTCATACTTCCGGTTGAAAATAGCCGGTTCTGCAAGGCGGAAGCGGTAAATAGACTGTTTGATGTCTCCCACCATGACAAGATTCTTCCCGCCGCGGGATACTGCCTCGAAGATGATCTCCTGCACGGGGCTGACATCCTGATATTCATCCACCAGAATCTCCCGGTAACGGCGGGAGATGATCGCAGCCGCGGATTTCTTTTCTCCATCGGTCAGGATGTGCGCCGCAGCATGCTCCAGATCCGCGAAGTCCATCAGGGATCTGCGGTTCTTCTCCCGGCTGTACTCTTTTTCAAAATCCAGCGCAAGGTCCATCAGCGCATCCAGCGCAGGGGCTGTTTCACGGATATCTGCAAGTATTTTTCCCGGATCTGCGGAGAAAACGTCTGTCAGCTGATCCGTAAACTTTCTGCAGCCCTCCCGGATCGCTTTCATTCTGTCGCGAAAAGCGGCATCCTCCACTTTCTTCGTTCCGAGCCTCGGATAGGGGACCGGAAGCAGCCGGCGGATCTTTTCCCAATTCCCGTCATTATCCGGAACCGCCGCTTCCGAGAGTTTCTCCATGCTCTGCAGCGTCGCCGCAAAACTTTCCCGGTAATTGGCGCAGACAGGCCCCGCCTCTTCTTCTATCTGCAGAAGGGCAGCCCGCATCTTTCCGGTCCAGACCCGAATCTTCGGCAGTGTGTGGGAAAGGATTTCCTTCCCCCAAGGAGAACTTGAAAGGTCTGTCCAGTCCCGCTGCAGCTGTTCCTTTTGCAGCGCTACCCATCGGGCGGGATATGCCTGACTCTGGAGTCGGGTATCCAGTTCTGTGACGAGCTGCTCCAGATTCCGGTCGTCCCG
>JAEEGL015771400.1_pt1 | contig 13654 bp, 12 predicted proteins | sample 9134231 | NCBI WGS metagenome assembly JAEEGL01 (sample SAMN16246548, study PRJNA631951) | gut metagenome | biome: gut microbiome; feature: rumen; material: fiber-attached | host: Bos | place: Iran: Karaj | collected 2018-10
ATCCATTCAAACTTATATCTTGAAGGGACATTTCTGGGCATTCTTTTCATGGACAAACCTCCCGTAATATTTTACCTACTCAAATTTTTGAAGAATTTTGAGGGTTTTTTCGATTTACCCCCAAACTTACCCCCACTTCGTATTGTTTCGATTACAGTTAGATTGTACCATAAATGGCCCAAAAGTGCCAAAAAACCCCTGTTTTAGCACAAAAAAAGCCTATTTCTAGGCTTGAATTTGCAATGGTGGAGCATACGGGGTTCGAACCCGTGACCTCATCGCTGCCAGCGATACGCGCTCCCAGCTGCGCTAATGCCCCAACAGTATTCATATTATACCATTATTTGGCAGATATACAACATATTTTTAGATCTGCCTTTTTAAATAACACATTACAAACAAATACACAGCTGTCTGTTTTAATAGGTTGTGTCATATATTATAATTAATATAGAGATTATTCCTTACATGTTAGGGAGGATTTAGAAATGGATAATATTATTTCAGAGTGGAAAAAACTCGCAAAGAAAATCCGCATTGATATCCTGAAAATGACTTCAGAAGCTAATTCAGGACATCCCGGCGGATCACTTTCCTGTGTGGAAATCATAATCACTCTATTCGAACATGAGATGAATCTTGGTAAAGGTTCTGATGATCCAGACAGAGACCGCTTTGTATTCTCCAAAGGTCATGCAGTTCCTGCTCAATACGGCTACATGCTGGAAAAAGGAATTCTTGATCCTGAAGAGATTCACACTTTCCGCAAACAGGGATCACGTCTGCAGGGCCACCCGGTAAAAGGCAGAACTCCTTTTACAGATTTCAATCCTGGATCACTCGGTCAGGGTGTTTCAGCCGCTACCGGTATGGCATTAGGCTATAAAATGAAACATTCTCCACAGAAAGTATATGTTCTGATAGGAGATGGCGAATCTGATGAGGGTATTGTCTGGGAAGCAGCCAGTGCAGCCTGCCACTATAAGCTGGATAATCTGACTTATATAGTGGACATGAATGCTGTACAGCTTGATGGTGCTACCAAAGATATCATGAATCTTGGTGATTTACATAAAAGATATGAAGCTATCGGTTTCCTGGTTGATGAAATAAATGGTCATAGCTTCGAAGAGCTTCTTGAAGCTTTCTCACACCATGAAGAAGGAAAACCACATGTCATACTGGCCCATACCATAAAGGGAAAAGGCGTTTCCTATATGGAAGGCAATTATGCCTGGCATGGCAAGGCTCCTAATGCCGAACAGCTGGAAATTGCCATAAAAGAACTGGAGGAAGCGTAATATGAGTGAAAAGAAATTATTAGCTACCCGTGCCGGTTATGGACAGGGACTGCTTGATATGGGAGCATTACACGATGACCTCATCGTTCTGGAAGGCGACCTCGGTGCCGCAACAGGCACAACTGCATTTGGCAAAGCTTATCCAGACAGATATATTGAAGCAGGTATTGCTGAACAGAATGAAGTCGGCATGGCTTCCGGATTGGCTGCTGCTGGATGGAAACCTTTTGTTACAAGTTTTGCAATATTTACAGCTGGAAGAGCCTGTGAAATCGTGCGTAATGCCATTGCTTATAATAATATGAACGTCAAGCTGATTGGATCTCATTGCGGCATTACCCCTGCCCTTGATGGCGGATCACACATGTGCATAGAGGACATTGCCTGGATGAAAGCCATTCCGGGAATGGTCGTATTAAATCCATGTGATTATAATCAGACCAGGTTAATGGTTAAGAAACTTTATGAATATGACGGTTATGCCTACATGCGCACTTCCAGAGAACCGGTACAGTGCGTTACTTCAATGGATGATGAAATTGTAATTGGCAAGGCTCAGGTATTAAGAGAAGGCAAAGATCTTACCATAGCTGCTACCGGTATAATGACGACCTTTGTCATGGAAGTGGCCGAAAGACTTGCTGAAGAAGGAATTGAATGTAATGTTCTTAATTACCATACCATTAAGCCTTTTGATGAAGAAACACTGATCAAATACGTAAGGGAAACAGGTAATCTGCTGACAGTAGAAGAGCACAATATTTACGGAGGATTTACTGAATCCTGCCGTGCTGCCCTCTTTACAAAGGCTGATAATATTAAGACTGATTACATAGCTGTAGAAGACAGATTTGGAGAAACGGGAACACGTCTCTCCCTTTACCCAATCTTCGGTCTTGATAATGAAACAATTTATAACAAGGCAAAAGCCCTGCTGAAATAAACAAGCAAATTGTAATCAATTATGGAGGAACTATATGGATAACTTACAGAGAACATGCCAGTTTCTGAAAGAATGTGGCACTTATTATCTGGCCACTGTTGAAGGTGATCAGCCAAGAGTACGCCCTTTTGGAACAGTCAACATTTTTGAAGACAGACTTTACATTCAGACAGGAAAAGTAAAATCTGTAGCTAAACAGATCTTTGCCAATCCTAAGGTTGAGATCTGCGGTTTCTCAAAGGGAACCTGGATCAGAATTGCAGGTGAAATGAAAGAGGATGACAGAGTTGAGGCCAAGAAGTCAATGCTTGACAACTATCCTTCATTACGTGCCATGTATGACGAAAACGATGACAATACACTGGTACTGTATTTCACATCTGCTCAGGTAACCTTCAGCAGTTTTACTGCTCCGCCTGAAACATTTGAAATCTAGATCAGTAGTTAAGATTCAAGAAACAGAGAGTAAGCATGCGATAATGCTTACTCTTTGTATTTTAAAGGCTATAAGTGTATAATAATTCACAAAGCAAAAGAGGTATAATTATGGATAAAAATCGCGCATGGAAACTATTGGAAGACATCAGCTTTGTCCGCGTTGCCGGAACCAAAGAAGAACTGAAAGCTGCCAACATTTTAAAGAAAACAGCTGAAAAAGCCGGTGTGCCTGCTGTTATCGAAGACTTTGAAATCGAAGGTGCTTCAATATCTGAAGCTACACTCGAAGTACTGGAACCTGAATACTGCAGTTATCCGGTAATCGGTATTGGTAAGACTCCTAGCACTAAAAAAGGCGGTGCTGTTGGCGGATTCAAATACCTTGAAAACGTCAAGGATGCCAACCTGACTGATATCAAAGACAAAATCGTTCTGGTACAGGGACGTGTTATGCCTGACATGATGAAGAAGATTGCTGAAAAAGGTGCTTTAGGGTACATTATGATCGCCGGTGACTTCTATGAAGAAGACAGCATCAAGCATGAATTAAGACCAACCAACGCCTTCGGTAAGGACAATCCTCTTCCTGGCATCAAGATTCATATTGATGATGCTGAAAAACTTGTCAGAAGCAACCCTACAAAAGTCAAAATGGTTCTGAAAACCAGAAATACCAAAGGAACATCTCATAACGTTGTAGCTACCATCGAAGGAACAGACCTCAAGGATGAGATCATTGCCTTCAGTGCTCACTACGATTCAGTCCCATATTCAAAGGGCAGCTGGGATAATGGTACCGGTTCTGTAACCATCATGGAATTAATGCATTACTTCAATAAGCACAGACCAAGAAGAACAATGAAGTTCATCTGGTGCGGTTCTGAAGAAATTGGACTTGTAGGCTCCAGAAAGTACTGTGAGGCCCATAAGAAAGAACTTGATAAGTACATCTTCAACATCAATTTCGATATGACAGGTGTAACCCTGGGTTATGAATTTGTCTGCTGTTCCTGCAGTGAAGATACATTACATGCTATCCAGTATCTGGCTAACATTGGAAACTATCCATTATCAAGTGAATTAGGAACATATTCATCTGACTCCAGCAGCTTTGCCGGAGCCGGTGTTCCAGCCTGCACATTTGCCAGACTGCAGCCTCGTGGCGGCGCTCAGATCCACAACCATCATGATGACATGACTCATCTGGATCCTGATTCATTTATGATCACCTGCAACTTCGTAGCTAAGTTCGCTGATCAGATTGCCAACGCTTCAGTAAATCCAATTCCTAGACGTTTCGCTGAAACTGTTCAGAAGAGACTGGAAGAAATGAAGAAATGGAGAGGCGAAGACAAGCCTAAGAAGAAAGATAAAAAGGCTGACAAAGAAGAAAAGAAAGATAAAGAATAACAGTAATGAACGGTTATCGTCATGATAGCCGTTTTCTTTTGAATCATATATACTGATAGTGATACAGGAGGTGCTTTATGAAACCTGTTCCTATACTGATCGATACTGATCCGGGAGTTGATGATTTTTTCTGCATTGCCATTGGCTGTGCTTTCAGAGAATTATTTGACTTAAAAGCCATAACTACAATTGGCGGTAATAACACAACAGAAGTTACCACTCAAAACGCTCTCAACATTCTGAAACTGCTGCATCGTGATGATGTTTCCGTTGCCAAAGGTGCTGACAGTTTTCTTACCCGCCCCTTCGGAAAACCGGTAGCTAAGTTTCATGGTGCCAATGGGTTGGGAAATGTTGAGCTGGAAAAATCAGATAATGATCCTGTTTCCCTCTCTGCCTGCGATATGATATATAAGACAGCTATTGAGTGTAATGGTGATCTGGTAGTTGTCACCGTTGGGCCTGAAACAAACCTGGCATTAGCCTTGAATAAATATCCTGACCTGAAAACTCTAATCAAAAAAATAGTAGTCATGGGTGGAACGACAACCACTGGAAATATCAGCCCTTATGCAGAAGCTAACATATACAATGATGCGGAAGCAGCTAAAATCGTATTTGCCAGTAGCATACCAATTGACATGGTTGGTCTCAACGTTACCAGACTGGCGCCTCTTAGAAAATCAATATTCAATACTGTCTCTCCTGACGTACGACCTGAGGTAAGAAATGTTATGGAAAAACTGATAGAATTCCGCAATGAAGAAGCCATGCATGATGCTATCGCCATCTCTTCCCTCGTATGTGATGATGTCATTACCTGGAAGAATTCATATACATATGTTATCGATGGTGACAGTGAAAAAAGAGGTGTAACTGTTACTGACTTTGACGCTGTAACCTGTAATTCCAGAATAGCTGTTGCCATTGATACTTCTGCATATTATAGAGTTGTCACTGACATGATAAACAATTACTGTTAACAGATAAAAACGTATCAGAATAATGATACGTTTTTTACTATTAGGAGCATTTGTATAGTTGCGGGAACAGAACCATTTTATAATATAATCAGCAATACAATTTGTAAGCGAGGATAATATAAAAAAAAGAAACAGAATCCAGTTGCTGGCCGCTCTTGTTCTATGTGCCGTCAGCATCATTTCTGCCGGTCTGCTGCAGACCGATTTCGGCCGTGTAACCATGACCGACATTACGCTTGAAACTGAAGCAGGCAACCTGACTGCCTATCTGTTCAAGCCGAAAAGCGCTACGGCTGAGAATCCAGCCCCTGCTGTTCTCTGTTCTCACGGCTATCTTAACAACCGTGAAATGCAGGACTGTAACTACATTGAACTGGCAAGACGCGGTTATGTAGTAATTTCTCTGGATGACTTCTCTCACGGAAACTCTGATGTTCCAAAAGGTCATGAAGACAGTCCGATAGTAAAATCAAACGGACTTATTGCGTTCATCGAATATCTTGATTCACTGGACTATGTCGATTCCACCAAGATCGGTGTAACCGGTCACTCAATGGGCGGCAGTTACACAATCGTTACCATGACATATTACTCTGATCTGGAACGTGAAGCCCTCAAAAAAGGTACAAATCCGACTGAAGCGCATAAACTGAATAAAATTAATACAGGTGTCATTGTCGGCAACTATCCTACCCGGATGGCTCAGAAGACAAACGGTGAAACATTCCTGTGTCACTGCAATATCATTGGTGCCAAGTATGATGAATTCTTCTTTGAGAATACCGCTGTATTATTAACCAGTGATAATTCCAAAAATCTGGTTTCCAACATTCTGGGTACCCGTGTTACAGGTGATCTGGAAGAAGGAAAAACCTATACCAGTCCGACAAACGGCTATACTGTAACTCTCTATAATCCGGCTCAGTTCCATGCTACCAACCACTTCTCTTCAACATGTGTAAAATACCTGCTGGAATCATTTGACAGAACAATGCCTGCTCCAAAAAGCATTCCTTATACAAATCAGGTATGGTTCCTCAAGGAACTGTGCAACCTGATCGGTCTTATCGGTTTCTTCCTGTTTGTAGTACCGTTTATCGATCTTATGACCCAGATCCCAGTATTCGCTGCAGTCAAGGAAGAAGTAAAATATCACGAAAAGCCTGCCAAATATGTCAGCAGCAATATCAAAGCCGGGCTTATCAACTGTCTGTTGATTGTTCCGCTTATGCTTATCGGCTATGTAGCCTTAAAGAACCCTATATGGCCGCAAGATACTACCGGAGGCATTGGCTTATGGTCAATAGGCTGTTCATTGGTAACTCTGTTAATTCTAAAAAAGGGTTTTGTAAGCCAATCAGAGGCAACGAAAAAGAATTCGGCAGCTATATTACACTGCCAAAACTGCTTGTTACCATACTTCTGAGTGTTATTGTTACTGTTGCAACATACTGTCTGTTATTTGCTGCTGATCTTATCAACCAGACTGACTACCGTTTCTGGAGCTTTGATATCAGATCATTCCCGTTAAAGAAAATATGGGTAGCAATCAGATACATCCCATTATATGTAGGTTATTACATTGTTCAGTCAATCGCCGTAAAGAGATCAACATTCAGAAAGCAGTCTGAACTGATGCAGATTTTAACCTGTGGCCTGTTCAATATGCTGGCTCCAGCTATTATGCTGATAATCACCTATGCTCCTACCCCACTGTTGCAGGCAACAACCTGGGTAGCATTATTCTCAAAAGTCGGCATAGCTATGGTTGCTTCAGTGTTCGCGCTGATTCCAATCCTGCTACTGCCAATAGTTCCGATAATGTTCATTACAGCTGCGATTGCGGTCAGAAGCTACCGCTTAACCGGAAACCTGTATATTGCTGCCATAGTTAATACCTTATTAATAGTAATGATAACCGTAGCAAACACATCATTCAGTTTCCCTTACTAGAAACAGAAAAATCTCCTGTGGTAAATAGATCCATAGGAGTTTTTTGTGGCTCTTCCCTTTCGGAATAAAACGAGTGTTTCATTACAGACAAAACAATTGATTTATCCGAGGTTATGATTTATTGACAGTATTCCTTACAGAATATATAATAACATGTGTTATACTATTTGGAGAGAATATGCCAAAGAAACCTACAACAACCAGAGAAGAAATGATTGAAGGTGCTTTCCAGCTTGTAAGAAAGGAAGGCTTTTCGGCATTAACTGCCCGAAGGCTGGCTGAAGAACTGAACTGCTCCACACAGCCAATCATGTATCAGTTTCCGGATCTTAATGTTTTGAAAGAAGCTGTTTATAAAAGAGCTGATATTTTTCATACTGAATATATTCTGGAAGATAATGATTTTCTGGAAATTGGACTAAGGTATATAAGATTTGCCAGTGAAGAGGCCAATCTGTTTCGCCTTCTCTTTCAAACCGGACGTTATGACGGCTTCAGTATCAGTCAGCTGACTCATGAAACAGTTGATAACTCAATAGTAGATGCAGCTTCCAGAGATCTGGAAATGAACGAAAAAGACACTTTAGATGCCTTTGAAGTACTGTTTGCCATGGTCCATGGCTATGCCAGTCTTATTGCTAACAATGCTTTGGAATATGATCCTGATTCGTTAAGGGTATCACTGACCAGGGTGGCTGAAGGTCTTATAAGGAAGGAATAAAATTTTAGGGGGAGATTATTATGAGCAATTCATTATTAAAAAATAAGGGTGCAGTTATCACATTAATTGGGATAGTTGTGATGACAGTATTAATCGTTGTAAAAATGTTCATGCCGGAATCAGTTTTTTCAGGATATGCAATGATATTCGGTATCGCAGTATTCTTTATTGTCGAATCCGTTGAAAAAACACCTGATGATGAATCAGGGATACGTTTCAGTACCATCATTACTGATCTCAGAAAACCGCAGGTACTGTTCTGGGTACTGTTACCGGTATTTATCACAATAATGCAGATGGTTTGCGGTAAGCTGTTTTGTGAAGCATCATACAGAAAATATATTGAGCACGTCATCGGCAGAACAAGTCTGGAAATGGACTTCAGTAATTCTATAAAATGGATTGGAATCAGCATGATTACTGTTCTGGGTGAAGAAATAGCTTTCCGCGGATTCCTGTTAGGAAAAGGAAAAAAGGTGTTGCCTGCCTGGATCTGTATGATTGGATCAGCAATTCTGTTTGCATTAGGTCATATGGCAACAGGCAATACCGCTATAGTATTATTCGATTTATTCGGAATCTTCGTTGATGCCATAATGTTTGCTATAGCATATAACAAATCCGAAAACTGCATTATCAGCTATATTCCGCATTGTCTGAACAATATTCTTGGTTTGTTGCTGGTAAGAGCACTGTTTATGTAAATTTGAATAAAATATATCTTAAGCAGAATACCATCTGATTGGTATTCTGTTTTTGTATATAAAATCAAAGTACAAAAAAAGCTGCTTTTACTGAGAAAACGCAGCTGATTTTGTTATTGGTGGAGATGAGGGGAATGTCTTTAATTGTTCTCAACAAGTGCCTATTTATACGGTTATTTTTACATACAATGATATTTAGGCACTGTTTTTAGGCCCGATTATAAATTCACTATTCTATCTTAAGCATCCTTACTTAAGTATTGTTGATAAAAGATCTTCAAATATTTTTATAAATGCATCATCTGATAAAGGATCGCTTTGCCAGTATCCTTCAATGTCACGGTTATCATTAGTATCTATGTAAACTTTAATGCATCCGTTTTTCAATTTGACAGCACACTCAGCAGCAGCTCCTGCATTTTGTGTGTCATAAATCATTATTTTCGTGTCATGTCCCTTAACAGTTAACGGCAGTGTTTTTCTGATAACAGCGATTCTATTCCGTGAAATATAGCTTTCATCATCAGCTGCTCTCACAACAATTACAAAGTAGTGACTGTATTGTTTTGTCCCTCGGAATACATATTCTACCTTTTTGTGATTAAGCAGAGAATAATGATGCTGTTTCTTATAGAAGTATCCAAGATTCTGTATTGCTGTACCGTAGCGCTCATCCAGCTCTTCAACCGTATATTTAGGAGAAGTATCTATAAAACCAGTAAACAGTAGCAGAACAAGGATCAGAAAAATAAGTGTCTTCTTTAGTTTTGACATGAATACACCCCCCTCGTGTCTACTTTGAAGACATCAGTACACCTCAATTACATTATAGTACAGCTAAGTCAAAATTATAAAAAAAGCCATTTTTTATAAAATGGCTGCTTTTTCATTTGGTGGAGATGAGGGGAATGTCTTTAATCGTTCTCAACAAGTGCCTATTTATACGGTCATTTTACATGTAAAGATATTTAGGCACTGTTTTTAGGCCCGATTATAAATCACATCATCTTAGTTGATGGTGGAAGTGTGATATTTTGAAATCATTAGTCTTTTAATTTCATACATTATATGGCTTCTGTTCTGATATCCTTCACTTTTTACCCCTTTATTAAATACTATTACTTCTTATTCTTCAGTATTCCAGATAGAACAATCTTTTTCCCATATGATACAAGAAGCCATAAAACTGTATATGTAAACTTTCCTAACTCAAACAGCCCTTTAGGAAATATGTCAGTTGCCAGTAGCCATGGTACAAAAGGAAGCCATGTAAAAAAATTAAATAATGTAATAACATTTACCAATAACATTATTCTGATAATCTTATACATTAATCTGTCCTTCTTATCAATCAGCATAAATGCAAGAAGCCCTGTACAAAATACCAGACTTACTGTAAGGCAAACTGAATCAGCAGGCTGATAGGCAGGTCTGTCAAACCATTTTGGATACTGTGTGTAAAGAAATACATCAACCATTATCAAAGAAACTGCTATAACTATATTAATGATGTCATTCTTCTTTTCATCCATATGTTCTTCCTCAAATAAATTATAGTACACGTAAACAAAACCCTGAAAGAATAAAAAAGCCATTTTTTGATCAAAAACGGCTGATTTTTAATTTGGTGGAGAGAGGGAATCTCTTACGTATAAGCCATATTAAGCCTATTTAAGCCACGAATTTAACTACTTCTATTTATAAGCACTAGTTTTAAGCCCTATTAGAAACAAAAAATATGCTATAAAAGGTTTGGAATTTGCAAGATTGTTTTATGCAGAGGCAAACAGATTGAAATATATGCAGAAAAAACATCCTGAAAAACTTAAAACCATAAAATTTGATTGTCAAGAACCATTCAGTTTCTGTGAAGAAGCGAAAGAGTGGATAATAAAAACCGAGACGGTCCGTTAGGACCGTCTTTTGAAATCGCACATGCTATAGGAAATTTTAATAGGGAAAGTCAAATTAAGAATTTGTTATTTTTTTTGAGGCATGAATGCCTCTTTTCTTTATGTATCTTCCGTTAATAATGTCAACTTCTTCTTGTGCATCATAAACAAATTCCATAAGATCTTCAGGAAGACAATGAAGTAAATAACATAGTTTATTTATATTGTCATGAGTCAAACCACCTTTTTGTTATATCATAGATAATATAAATAACAAAAAGAAAAATAAATAAAAATGAAATACATAATTGATGAGAAAGAGATAAATAAAATAATAGACTTCGTTAAAGAAGCCAATTAATCAATATCGTGCCTAAAAACTGTCAAAATAGCACTTATAAAACTCAAAAATGTCTAAAAAAAGCCACTTTTTGTGGTTAAAAGTAGCTTAATTTGTCATTGGTGGAGATGAGGGGAATCGAACCCCTGTCCAAAACGTGTCCCACATTCAGAAACCTACAGTTTAGTTCGCCAACTTGAACAGGTATCTATCTGGCGAACACCGAATAATACCTGTTTTGCTGATGAATTTCATTCCGGTTTATCAGCATCATCGGAACTGATCCCCTGTCTTTGACACCACTCTTAAACCCAGAGGAGCGATAAAAGGTGACGGCTGCGAGCCTAGAGACGGCTACTAAGCAGCAAATGAATATTGACGATTGTCGTTTATTTTTAGGTTTTATTCTTGAGGTGAATAACTCCACTGCATTCCGAATCCAACATCGCCCTGTCGAAACCAAGACATCCCCGTTGGAATTTCATTGTAATATGAACCCGCCAAACAGTCAAGTTGTCATTAATGCGATAATCATGACACTTAATTTTATCCATCTATGGATTTTGCCTTTTTCCTCGTATACCCCAGTTCAGACAGTTTCTGATATACCAGATGCAGAGGCAAACCCATGACAGTATAGAAACTTCCTTCTATTTTACTGATGTAAACACCAGCCCATCCCTGAATGGCATACCGGCCTGCTTTATCATAAGGCTCATCAGTAAGAACATACTCCTTGATTTCCTTTTCAGGAACATCAATGAAATGAACATGCGCTACATCGCAGTTCACATATTCTCCATCTTTACTGACAATTGCCAGTGCTGTAACAACTCTATGCGAACGGTTGGAGATCAGGCTAATCATTTCTTCTGCTTCTGTCTTACTGTGCGGTTTTCCCAGTATTCTGCCGTCAACCTCAACAATTGTATCACTGCCGATGATCAGGCACTCCGGATTGCTGTTTAAAACATCCAGAGCTTTCTTCCTGGCTACTTCCATGATACGTTCTTCAATGCTGAGGCTTTCATCCATAGTCTCGTCAATATTGCTTACTACAACATCAAAATCTATTCCCAGCATTTCCATTATTTCCTTACGGCGCGGCGATGCTGATGCCAAAATGATCCTTTTCATCCTAATTTGCTTTTAACTCCATAATCATGTCTCTTAATTCAGCAGCTCTCTCAAAGTCCAGAATTCTGGCAGCTTCACGCATTTCTTTTTCCAGTCTCTTGATGAGTTCTTCCTGTTCTCTGGCATTCTTCCTGAGCTTTTTAGACATGTATTTCATAGCCATTTCATGAGTTTCTCTGGAGTGAATGGCCTCTCTTATCTCCTTACGGATGGTTGTAGGAACAATGCCGTGTTCAGCATTGAATTTTTCCTGAATAGTTCTTCTTCTGTTGGTTTCATCAATGGCTTTCTGCATGGAATCAGTGATGTTATCACCATACATGATGACTGTTCCATCAGCGTTACGCGCAGCACGTCCTATTGTCTGAATCAGGCTTCTTTCACTTCTGAGGAAGCCTTCCTTATCCGCATCAAGAATCGCAATTAAAGAAACTTCCGGAATATCCAGGCCTTCTCTTAACAGGTTGATACCAACCAGAACATCATATTTTCCCTTTCTGAGATCACGTATGATTTCTGTTCTCTCCAGAGTCTTGGTTTCATGATGCAGATAAGCCACATTGAAACCCTGTCCCTGCAGATACCTTGTCAGTTCTTCTGCCATGCGGACAGTCAGTGTCGTTACCAGCGTTCTCTCGTTCTTTTTGACTCTTTCTGATATTTCATAAATCAGATCATCGATCTGACCTTTTGTTTTTCTGACTTCGATCTTCGGATCCAGCAAACCGGTTGGACGGATGATCTGTTCGATGACATGATTGTCAACTTTTTCCAGCTCATAGTTACCTGGTGTAGCTGAAACAAATATCACCTGATTAATCAGGCTTTCAAACTCATTGAAACGCAAAGGTCTGTTATCCAGAGCACTTGGCAGTCTGAAACCATATTCAACAAGAGTTTCTTTACGGCTGCGATCACCATTGTACATGCCTCTGACCTGCGGAACGGTAACATGAGATTCATCTATGACCAACAGATAGTCTTCAGGGAAGTAATCAAACAGCGTAAAGGATCTGGTACCAGGAGCTCTGAATTCCAGATGTCTGGAATAGTTTTCAATGCCAGGACAGCTGCCGAATTCTCTTAAAGCTTCCAGGTCATATGTACATCTCTGCTCCAGACGTTCTCTTTCCAGAGGCTTGTTATTGTCTTCAAAATACTGAAGCCTGTCCTTAAGTTCGGCTTCAATGTTATCACAAGCTTTATTGATATCATCCTGATTACGGGCATAACCGGTAGCCGGGAAGATATTATATACGGTATATGAATTCAGAGTATTCCCTGTGATGGTATCTATTTCTGTAATACGGTCAATTTCATCATCAAACAGTTCAACACGCAGAATAAACTGATCAGTATAACCAAGAGAAATATCTATGACATCCCCTCTTACACGGAAAGTTCCTCTCTTTAAATCTAAATCATTGCGGCTGTACTGTCTGTTTACCAGCATGCGCAGCAATTCCTGACGGCCAACTTTCTGACCTGTCTTTATGGTAAAGAACATGTCCTTATACTGATGAGGATCACTAGAAGCGTAAATGCAGGCAACTGAGGCAACAATAATAGTGTCGCGATGCTCAAGTACAGCGTTACAAGCAGCCAGACGCAACATGTCCAGTTCATCATTGATCATGGCGTTTTTTTCAATATATGTATCAGATTTTGGAATGTAGGCTTCCGGCTGATAATAATCGAAGTTGGACACGAAATACTCTACATGGTTTTCGGGGAACAGTTCCTTGAATTCGCTGTAAAGCTGACCTGCAAGGGTCTTATTATGAACAAAAACCAAAGTAGGTTTATTTACTTTGGCTATTACATTCGCAATG
>JAEEGL016122135.1_pt1 | contig 13654 bp, 9 predicted proteins | sample 9134231 | NCBI WGS metagenome assembly JAEEGL01 (sample SAMN16246548, study PRJNA631951) | gut metagenome | biome: gut microbiome; feature: rumen; material: fiber-attached | host: Bos | place: Iran: Karaj | collected 2018-10
GCGGTGAATGGAAAGCTGATTGATGCAATATTCCAATAATCAGCATTGCGCATGTGAAAAAGAACACGGTTTACGTTGAAAACCAGTGCCAGGCAAGCCAATAAGAATCAGAGCGTCGTGACGGAGAATCACGACGCTCCTTTTTCCCTACTCCTGAAAAACTGTGAATAGTAACCTAAAATGGCACTATCGCCAAGATTGACGATATCGGGATCTGATCGATGGGAATATCAAATGGTTGCTTTTTATTTTACAGCTGCAATTTTTGTAAACCCTTTGTCGGCGGTATCCTATCGATAAGAGTGGCGATATTTAATCCCATATGGTAAAATACTTACATAGTTTCCATTAAAGTAAATGCTGCAACATATGAGGACCTGGCTTTGCACCTGCTTTTGAAAACATTGCAAATAACAACAGGGAGGAATGAATTTTGAAGAAACTGTCGGCATTGGTGATGGCAATCCTGCTTGCTCTGACAGGCGCTGCAGATCTTGCTTCCGCAGAAACGGCCGTGGAGCCGTTTTCACTGTGGAATCCGGACGCGGCGGCGGCGGTGAATACCCTTGAAGAATACCTGGCGGCGGTTACGGACGAGTTATCGCCGGACTACATTCCGGTGAGGGACCGCATTGCCGTGTTTGACCTCGACGGAACGCTGATGTGTGAGACCGATCCCTTCTGCTTTGAGTATATGGTGTTCGCGGATTACGCAATGAACCATGCGGACGAAATGCCCGAGGACGTGATGGCCGTGGCGCAGGAAATCCTGGACGCCGCGGGAGGCGCGAAGCCAAGCGGTATGAGCACCCGTCAGGCCGCGGCGGCGGCCGTGGCTTATAAAGGAATGACGATGGCGGAGCTTGCCGAGGTCGTGGAGAACTTCAAGGCCAGCGAAGCCTGGGGATTTACGGGCATGACGCGGGGCGAAGCCTGGTACAGGCCAATGGTCCAGCTTGTCGAACAGCTCCAGGCGAAAGGCTTCACGGTTTATATTGTCACGGCTACCGAGCGCAACATTGTGCGCCAGATCGTCGCCGGTGTTCTGGATATCCCGCCGTCGCAGGTGATCGGCACAGAGTATGGCTATACCGCCAGCAACCAGGGCGACGCCGCGGACGGGGATTATACCTTCCAAAGCGATGACCGGATTGTGTTCGACGGCAATTACTACGGGGAAAACGCAAAAACGAGCAAGGTAGACGCGATCGTCCGCGAGATCGGCCGGCAGCCGGTGCTCGCGTTCGGGAATTCTTCCGGTGACCTGGCGATGGAAGTTTATACAATTTCCAACAACCCCTACCGGAGCGCGGCCTACATGGTGCTGGCAGACGACGAAGTCCGCGAGTGGGGCGATCCCGTGGACGCCGCGGAGAAGAAGGCATCCTACGAGTCAATGGGCATCGGAACCATTTCCATGCGGGACGACTTCCTGACGATTTACGGCGACGGCGTGGCGAAGAACCCCCTGGCACGTTACCGGCTGGAACAGGTGGTTGTACTGAGCCGCCATAACCTGCGGGCGCCGTTGTCCAGCAATGGCTCAGTCCCGTCTGAGCTGACGCCTCATTCATGGATCGAGTGGTCAGCGGGCTCCAGCGAACTGACCCTGAAGGGCGGTATGGAGGAGACCAGCATGGGCCAGTATTTCCGGAAGTGGCTGGCCAAAGAGGGCCTGATTGAGGAGAACGCCGTTCCCGGGGACGGCGAGGTTCGCTTCAACGCCCGGGACAAGCAGCGCTGCCGCGCTACAGCGAGGTATTTCGCGGCCGGTATGCTTCCAACAACGGATATCGTGGTGGAATACCCCGGCGACACTGCCGGAACGGAGGACTTCATGCAGCCTGTGCTGCACTTCTATTCCGGGAAATATGCCGACGACGCGACAGCACAGGTGGCGGCCATGGGCGGTGACGCGGGTTTTGACGGCCTCGCGGAACAGAACCGGGACGCCATCAGACTGATTATGGATACCGTCGATATGCAGGACAGCGCCTTTTACCGGAGCGGCAAGTACGGAGACCTGCTTACGGATGGTTTCGGCTATACGATGGCAGCGGGTAAGGAACCGGACCTTACCGGCGCGATTAAACCGGCTTACCAGGTGGCGGACGCGCTGATCCTGCAATACTATGAATCGCCCGACGCCGTCAGGGCTGCCTTTGGCCATGAACTGACGGATGAGGATTGGGCGGAACTGGGCAAATTCATGACCACCTGCCTGAAGCTTAAGCATGGTGCGCCGCTGGTGGCTGTGAACATCACGGCTCCCCTGATCCGGGAGCTCAAAGGGGAGCTTGAAAATAAGGACAGGAAGTTCAGTTTCTTCTGCGCGCATGACTGCACAGTGCTCGGCACGCTCACTGCGCTGGGCGCGGAGGACTATGCGCTGCCGCAAAGCATCGAGACCAGGACGCCGATCGGCGTGAAGGTGTTGTTCGAGCGATGGCGCGACAGCGCGGGAGAGGCGTGGTACCGCGTGAACATCGTTTACCGCAGCACAGAACAGATCAGAAGCGGTGAAATGCTGACGATTGATAATCCGCCCCTGCGGTATGACCTTCGCTTTGAAGGCATTGAAACGAACGCGGACGGGTTGATTTCCGAAACGGATCTGCTGGAACTGTTTGACCGTACGCTCGACGCCAGCGACGAGCTGGAGAAACAGTACAGCGAAGAGATACAGGACGCGGCATAGCTGCCATGAACCTGGCCAACTTCCACCATGAAAAATGGGACGGAACAGGATATCCCCGCGGACTGAAAGGGGAGGAAATCCCGCTTTCCGCCCGGATCATGGCCGTGGCGGATGTGTTTGACGCCCTGGTATCCAGGAGAAGCTACAAGGAACCCTTCTCTTTCGAAAAAGCGATGCAGATCATTCAGGAGGATTCCGGTTCCCGTTTTGATTCCGCGATTGTGGACGCGTTCTGCCGGGCAGGGGAGGAAGTCCGCCGGATTATGAACAGCACGCCGGGTAACAAAAAGCCGGGTGACGCGCCCCCGACTTTCCTGCAAATCCCGGCTGTGTTCTGATCTGAGGCGAAACCGCCCGGTTTTGTTGCTTGTATTCCTGAATAATGGCTTCTGCCCTTTGGAAGATATTTTCTTTATTTTTTGCTGTCCGCAAGGATGCCCCGGGATTCTTTCCTGATTGAAAACAGCAGATATCCGCAGACGGCGGCGTCAGCTGCCGGAACCGCGCAGAACAGGCTTCCCGCGCCGAAAAGCAGCGGAAAGAGAAACGCCAGAATCCCGCCGATAATGACGCCTCTTGCCAGGGAGGCTGCTGTCGCGACGCGCTCCTTCATAACTGACTGAAAGAAATAAACCGCATAAATGTTCAGGGGCATGAAGATAAACGAAAAGCTGTAAGTCCGTATGATTCCGGGCCCGATGGCAAGCAGGTTCCGCGTCGGAGCCGTATATAAACGGATCAGCGTACCGGGCGCCAGGGAAAGAATCAGTGCCGCAGCAATGCCGAATACCACGCTGGTCCATAATCCGCATCGCGTACATGCCCGGACGCGGCTGTAAAAACCCGCACCGAAGTTTTCCGACAGGATCGGCTGCGCTGCCTGGCCGATTCCGTAGGCAATGCTTTGAATGACAACAGCGATCCCGGTAATGATGCCAAATACCGCAAGCGCGTCTGTATCCAGATACTGCCTGATCTGGCGGTTGAAGATGACGGCAGTAATTCCCAGAGAAAGTTCGTTGACCGCCGAAGGAAACCCGGACCGGAAAATCTCCGGCAGCTGTGGCCATTTCACCCGGACAAGGCGCAGCGTGTTCTTTTTGCGGAAAAAGTGCGCCAGCATGATAAGGATGCTGAGGTACAGGCCGGCCGCCGTGGCGATTCCCGCTCCCCGGATGCCCATATCCATCTGAAAAACCAGGAAATAATCCCCGGCAATGTTGAGGCAGCCGCCCGCAATCACGGCGCCGCTCGCCAGGACCGGATTTCTGTCACTGCGCAGAAAGGCAGCGAGGATGCTGACGAAGACGGTGCACGGAATGGCAAAAAAGACAGGGCCAAGATACTGCAGGCAAAGGTTCAGGAGCTCGTCATCCGCCCCGAAAAAGCGCAGCATCGGTGTGTGGAAAAAACCGACGGCAAGCATGACCAGCACGCTCAGCGCAGCTCCAACGGTCACCGTCAGGGAGAAATATTCCTGCGCGTTTTCATTTTCACCGCTGCCCCTGGCCTTGCCATACAGTACCGATCCGCCTATTCCGGAAAGCAGTCCGAGACAGTAACCTGTTGTCCAGATCGGGCTGAATACGGAAATTGCAGCGTTTCCGGAAGGCCCGTGATATCTTCCGATCATCATGGCGTCCACGATGATAAACAGCGAGCTCAGCAGCGCGCTGCCTGTTGCGGCAACAAAATACCGGAAAAACAGCGGACGTATTTTGTCCTTCAGAAGATCCATCAAGCCAATTCCTTTCCCATGAATGAAATTTGCGGTCAGGCATCCGGTTCCGGAAGTTCCTGCGGGGAAAAACCGTGCTGATGCTCGTTTCATATCCGGTTGATTTCTGGCTGAACCAGACAGCGGCAAGCCCTTAACCGATTATTTTCAGCCTGCGGTAATATCCTGCAATCAGGAAAAAGCCCGCACCGATCCAGGCGGCAGCTTCTGCCAGATAAACTCCCCGGTAACCGATGATCAGGGGAAGCAGCAGCGCCGAACCGATGCGGAGCACCAGTTCCACAAAACCTGAAATCATCGGAACTACTGTGTCTCCAAGTCCCTGTAAAGTACTCCGGTAGATAAACAGCAGATAGAGCATCGGCAGTCCTGCAGCCATAATTTTCAGAAAATCGCAGCCGAATGCAATGACCTGATCAGAGATGCCTGCCTCTTCACGTACAAACAGGGATAAAAGCGGTTTTCCGAAGCATACCATGATCAGGCCGACAGAGGCAGCAATCAAGAAACCGATCCGGGCAGAACGCCGCAATCCGCCTTTCACACGATCCATTTTTCCCGCACCGAAGTTTTGTCCGGTAAATGTACCCGCGGCATTTCCCAGAGCAGTACCGGCAATCTCGATCAGGCCCTGGAACCGGGCAGCAGCATTATAACCAGCCATGAAAATAAAGCCAAACGCATTAACCACACCCTGCAAAACGAGGCCGCCCAGCGAAATAATCAGGTTTTGGAAGGCGATCGGGAATCCAAGCCGTACCAGTTTCCGAACAACTTTTCCGTCCGGCCGGTAATCTGCTGCCGCAGGCTTCAGCTCCGGGATTTTCAGTACTGCCATGTAACAAATTACAGCAGATACAAACTGCGCGATCACTGTTGCACAGGCACCGCCGTTTGTTCCCATTCCAAGCGAACCGACGAACCACCAGTCAAGAATAATATTGACTGTTGTGGAGCACGCTAAAGCAATCAGCGGAATCCTGCTGTTTCCCAGTGCGTGAAGAAAACCGCTGAATATGTTCAAGCACATAACGACCGGCAGGCCGGCGTAAATGATCCTGAGATAGTTTTCCGTCATTCCGATCGTTTCAGCCGGAGAATTCATCCAGACCAGAACAGGACGCAGCAGGAACTGACTTGCGATCTCCAGAAGGACCGTTGCCGCAGCAGAAATAAGGTAGCTCTGCGCCACACTTCTTTTCAGATCGGCAAACCTTTTTCCTCCGTAACACTGTGCCGCATGGATCGAATAACCTTGTGCCAGTCCCATGGGGACAGAGAGAACGGCCCAGTCCAGCCAGCCGGAAGCTGAAACAGCTGTCAGCGCGGTCACACCAAGCATCCGGCCGATGATAAGCGAATCAACCAGACTGTATAATTGCTGAAGCGTATTGCCGGCAAGAATCGGAAGAGCGAAAACCAGGATCAGTTTCACAGGATTGCCGGATGTCATATCTTTTGTCCGAGTCAAAGCCATAAACCCCTCAAAAGCAGCATTTCACAGAATACCTTTGACCGGCAGCAATCCTTCTGCCGGAATCAAATTCAGATATCCTTGTTTTCAAATCCGTCCAGTACCGTATTCTGAGAAATTACCCGCAGCCGGTCCCCTCTGTAAAGCTCTGCGTGCGGGCTTGTTTTTCTGAAAAGACAGTCAGAAAGCGAAAGCAAACCGCTTCTGTGGTCAATGACGGTAACATTGTCCATCCTGTAAGTATAGTTATTGAAATAACTGCATCCGATCAGCCGGGCATTTTCCGTGATCAGGAACCCTGTCATTCCTGTGTCCGCATAGCAGTCCGTCAGAATCGCGTCATAGGAACTGAGCACATAATTGACAGAATCCTTCAGCATTTCCGGAAGTTCTCCTTCGGACGGCGGCGGGATCGGCCCGCCCCAGACATGGCAGCGGGTCAGGCGGTTGGAACCGCCTCCGAGCAATTCAATCCCGCGGGTATAATCCACCACAATGCAATCAATAAAATGGCTGTCTCCTCCGTTGGAACTGATTCCGGCATTGCCGGCCAGCCCGGGCATCGTACATTTCAGGTAGAGGTTCTGGGCAACCAGTTCATAAGTCCAGGTACTGCCTTCATCTTCGACGCGAAGACCGTACTTCAGGCCATTGCGCAAGGAAACATCCCGCATCGTGAAATGCTTGAAGCTGTTCAGGCAGACACAGCTTGCAAGCCCCGCACCGTCAACATATCCGCCCTCCAGAAACAGGTTCCAGTCTTCAGCGTCGGGATCACCGGAAGGAATCAGATGGCCGTCGCATTCCTGCAGCTCCGGATATGAAGCCGCGGCGTCGATTTTCAGGACATACGGCATTTTCTGTACAGCTTTCAGAACCGCAGATTTGTGCAGCAGAAAAGAACAGCAGTTATCAACAACCAGCATTTCGGCGATCGCATATACACCTTTGGGAAAATACAGGACGCCGCCGGCACAGTCAGCAACCGCACGCATAATCCTTTTTTCGTCTGAATGCTCGTTTTCAAGCCGCGGGTAGTCCGCGACCGATTTGTCCCAGATGCAGAAATTCATGATGATTCCTCCCTTACGATCATTGATGCAGCGATTCATACCAGCGGACAGCCCGTTCGGGCCACCCTGCCATACACATTTCAGACCCGTCCGAAAAACCATGCCCGCCTTCCGGCCCGATTTCCAGCCTGCAGGGAACAGAAAACTTTTCAAGCACGGATGCCAGCATCCGGGAATGATCAGGACTGACCAGTTCGTCATCCGCAGCCAAAAACAACGCGGTTGGCGGGAATTCCTCCGCATGTTCCTGAACCTCATATGCCATTGCAGCCGCTTCATCAATCGCGCTTCCGTAAAGGCGGCGGGCGCGTTCCGGCTCATATGCGCGCTTCTGAAGGCTGACCGGGGAATAGATGGGGAAAGACGCCTGAGGCTTTGGCAGTCCAAAGGAAGCACAGCCTTTTCCAGGCGTATTCCATAGGCAGGTAAGATAACCTCCTGCAGAAAAGCCACAGGTAATATACCTGTCTCCGCAAAGGCTGAATTCCTTTTCTCTTTCCTGAACAAAGCGAAGCGCACGGGCAATGGTTTCCATGTTTTTATCCAGAAGCCCGTCCGTATCTCCGACCTGATAGGACAGAATAAACACATGATAGCCGAGACGGTTAAACTGTGCCGCAACCGGCCACCCTTCGGTCAGGTTCCAGACATTGACAAATCCGCCGCCCGGAATCAGCAGAATAAATGGTTTCTGATCCGCTTCAGGCAACTCCGACGGAAACCGGACAAGATTCACGCCCCTGCGGGATTCATCCTCTGCAATATCCGCCTCACTGTAAAGAGGATAATACCAGCTGCCGGTTTCAGCCACGGCGTATAAGCGGTCAAGCCCGAGGGCAATATCACCCCGGATACCTTCTTCCTTAAGCTGGAGCAGTGTTTTGTTCCACGTATCTTCCTTTTTCAGATCTCTGTTTCTGATCGCATCCGGCGCGATCCGGCTGATGCGCGGATCATCCAGCAATTCTCCCAAGGTTTTACATTCATACCGCATTTTCTTCTTCTCCTGCCCGAATACCGTTACTGCTTTTACCTTCTCAAAAAAAGCAAGCGATGCCTGAACGCCTCTAAAATGTATTATAAAGTCTGTAGCTGACTATAAGTCAAGATGCAAACACCTCCGCGTCTGGTTTGATCCAAAGGCGGAGGTGTCGATTCTCAGCATATATGTTTCAGCTGACTTTTTTCAGATCGGAAGCCTTTACGCGGACAATATAGGATATATTCCTGCTGTATATGGTGTCCCGGTCTTCAAAGACATCATAGTCAACGTCAGCTTTCTCCAGCCTTTCGATATAGGCGTCCTTCTGCTGCTCATTTTTGAAAACAATCGTTTCTTTCCTGCTGAACAAACTCATACCAGGAGTCCTCCTCTGACGGCTTATGCCGTTCATTTATTTCGCGAGCAGTATAAAGACAAACAGGGAAGGAATCTTTCCGTTTTTTGACAGACAGACACTCATTTTTTGCGAAGATTCTCCGCACACCCCTGCACAGCGGCAAGAAAAACCATTTCAGATCCTTATCTTCTGAAGATTACAGAGATATTCCGGATTAAGCAGCAGAAAAGCAGCCTGAAGGAGCTGCTGGCACATGAAAACAGTATTTTCCGCAGGATGGCGCAGCTGCAGGCCGAAAGCGCTGACTGGTGCATCTGACGGAGAAAACGTAACTGCAAAAAGCGGCCCTGCCGTCTGAACGGCAGGCTCCGGCCATTAATCGCGCCGGGGCGCGCGGAAAATCCGCCGGGAACAGCAAAGCGCTGGAAATTCCCGGCGCTTTTCTTTTGCGTTTCTGAATCAGTCCGCCGGCGGCCGGAACATTTCCGGCGGGAGCTTGAAAGATACAGGGGAAAATTGATATTATGTCGGAAAGAAGGTTACAGGAGATGAGCAGCATGGCGGTAAAGCGAATCCGATGCCTGGCGCTTTGCATTTTTCTTCTCTTTGCAAACCTGGCGGCCGTACCGGCCGGCAGCGCGGAAACAGCGAACGGCGGCGGGAAAGAGATTTCCTCGCTTGATGATCTGACCGGCGCCGACATTGCCGTTCAGACCGGCATGATCTGCGACGTGCTGGCGCAGCAGCGCATTGCGGATGTCCGAATCCAGTACTACAGCTCCCAGACAGACGCCCTGATTGCCCTGGAGTCCGGAAAAGCACAGGGCTGGTGCTGCGATGAACCTGTCGCGCGATATATGATGCTCACGCATCCCGACGTGGTCATTCTGGATGAAGAGCTCGTAAAAAGCGATCTGGCGGCTGTATTCCCGAAAAACGAGAAGGGGCAGAAACTGCGGGACCAATACAGCGCGTTTGTGGACGAACTGTGGGCTGACGGAACGATGGCACAGATCGACGCGGTCTGGTTCAGCACGGATGAGGAAAAACGTACGGTCCTCGACTATACCACGCTTCCCGATACAAACGGAACCCTGGTCATGGCGACGGATACTACCATTCCGCCCTTCTCTTTTGTGAAGGACGGCCGACCGATGGGATATGATATCGACGTGGCTGCCCGGTTCTGCCAGGCGAACGGATACAGGCTCGAAGTCACCCAGATGAGCTTTGACAGTATCCTTGCGGCGGTACAGACCGGCAAATGCGATTTTGCCGCAAGCAGCATCACCATTACCAAAGAACGGGCGGAAAGCGTGCTTTTCAGCACGCCGGACTATCGGGGCGGCGTTGTGATGGCGGTTCTGAAAGGCGCGTCCGCCGCGCAGCCTGAACAGGAATCCTTCTGGGAGGGGATCGCTTCCAGCTTTGAGAAAACCTTCATCCGGGAAGACCGCTGGAAGCTTTTCACAGACGGTGTACTGACTTCCCTGACCATCACCCTGCTGTCTGTCCTGCTCGGTACCCTGCTCGGCTTTGGGGTCTATATGCTGTGCAGGAACGGCAATCCTGCCGCCAACGGCGCGGCGCGCTTCTGCATGTGGCTTGTGCAGGGAATGCCTGTCGTCGTGCTCCTCATGATTCTGTATTACATCGTCTTCGGAAGCGTGTCTGTCAGCGGTGTGATCGTTGCGGTGGCCGGTTTCACGCTTACCTTCGGATCGGCGGTTTTCAGCCTGATGAAAATGGGCGTCGGCACCATTGACCGGGGCCAGTATGAGGCCTCCTACGCACTTGGTTTTCCGGGCCACACCACCTTCTACCGGATTATCCTGCCGCAAGCCCTTCCCCATATCCTGCCTGCGTATAAAAGCGAGATCGTAACGCTGATCAAGGCCACGGCGGTCGTAGGCTATATCGCCGTTCAGGACCTGACCAAGATGGGCGATATTGTACGCAGCCGAACCTATGAAGCCTTTTTCCCGCTGATCGCCGTTACCGTTATCTATTTCCTGCTGGAGGGCCTGCTGGCCTTCCTTGTCAGCCGGATCCAGATCCGCGTGAATCCCAGGCGGAGGAAACCGGAAAGCATTCTGAAGGGGGTGAACCCGCATGATTAAGATCGAGCATCTGAAGAAGGTTTACCCGAATACGGTCCCGCTCCGTGACGTGTCCGTTGAAATCAACGACGGGGATGTGATTGCCGTTATCGGCCCTTCAGGCACGGGGAAAAGCACGCTTCTGCGCTGCATCAATCTCCTGGAAAAGCCCACGGAAGGCCGCATCCTGATCGACGGCACAGATATAACGGACCCGAAATGCGACCTGGGAAAAGTCAGGCGGAAGATGGGAATGGTCTTCCAGTCCTTCAATCTCTTCGGCCATATGACCGTGATCGAGAATATCATGCTGGCCCCGACGGTCCTGCTGCACAGGAGCCGGCAGGACGCGTATGACGAGGGCATGCGCCTTCTGCGCATGGTCGGCCTGGCGGAAAAGGCCCTGAACTACCCGGACGAACTGTCCGGCGGCCAGAAGCAGCGTATTGCCATCGCCCGTACCCTGGCGATGGATCCGGAAATTATCCTGTTCGACGAGCCTACCAGCGCTCTGGATCCCACCATGGTCGGGGAGGTGCAGGCTGTGATCCGGGACCTGGCGGGAACCGGCAAGACGCTCATGATCGTAACCCATGAGATGAACTTTGCCCGGAGCATCAGCAACCGCGTCTTCTTTATGGACGAGGGCGGCATCTGCGAGGACGGAACACCCGAACAGATCTTTGACAACCCGCGGGAAGAGAAAACCCGCCGGTTTGTCCGGAAGCTTAAGGTGCTGGAACTGAACATCACAAGCCGGAACTATGATTTCCTTGCTATGGAAAGCGAAATTGACAAATACTGCATAAAAAACCGGATTCCCTGGAAGACTGCCCACCATATCCATCTGGCTTTCGAAGAATTGATCCAGCAGCTGCTGATTCCGGTTCTGGAACAGCCGGATATCCGGGCGGCCATTGAATATTCGGAAGCGGATGAATGCGCAGAAATGAGCATAAGATACCGCGGCCCGTCCCTGGACATCACCCGGAAGGGCGATGAGCTTTCCCTGCATGTGCTGGAGAGCACGGGCCCCGAAAAGACATATACCTTTGACCAGGACGCGGAATATCCCAACCATATCCTGCTCCGCTGGCATTCCTGACGGAATGCCCCGCGCAGCTGACCGGCAAAGGAGGAAAAGCGAAATGAAAGCCAGCGTCCGCGTGGAAACGGTGATGATCCCCACCTATGGAACCGGCAAAGCCGACAAAAATCCCATGTTCCTGGAAAAAAGGGTATACCAGGGTTCCAGCGGCAAGGTGTATCCGCTGCCGGTGATTGACAGGATCCTGGATGAAAAAGAGGACAAGCCCTACACCGCCGTGTGGCTGGAGAACGAATATCTCCGGGTGATGGTGCTGCCGGAACTGGGCGGGCGTATCCAGCGGGCCTGTGACAAGACCAACGGCTATGATTTTGTATATTACAACGAGGTCATCAAACCTGCCCTGGTGGGCCTCACCGGTCCCTGGATTTCCGGCGGCATCGAGTTCAACTGGCCCCAGCATCACCGGCCCACCACCTTTGGCCCGACAGACTGGCGGACGGTGGAGAACGACGACGGCAGCGCGGCGGTGGAGCTGTCCGAAGTGGATCAGATGTACGGCACCAAGGGCAAAATGACCTTCACCCTGTATCCGGACAGGGCCTACATTGAAGTCAGGGGCCAGCTGTATAACCGCACCAGCCTTCCGCAGACCTTCCTGTGGTGGGCCAATCCGGCGGTGGCGGTGAACGACAACACACAGTCCGTATTCCCGCCGGACGTGTGCGCGGTATATGACCACGGAAAGCGGGACGTGAGCAAATTCCCCATTGCCACAGGGGTTTATTACAAGCATGACTACGGCGCCGGAGTGGACATTTCCCGATACAGGAATATCCCGGTGCCTACCAGCTATATGTGCGCCCACAGCGACTATGACTTCGTGGGCGGGTATGATTACGGCGCGGAAGCGGGCATTCTGCACGTCGCCGATCACCATGTAAGCCCCGGCAAAAAGCAATGGACCTGGGGCAACGGTGATTTCGGGCAGGCCTGGGACAGGAACCTGACGGACAGCAACGGCCCCTACATCGAACTGATGACCGGGATGTACTGCGATAACCAGCCGGATTTTACCTGGCTCAGGCCCTATGAGGAAAAAAACTTCACCCAGTACTTCATGCCCTACAAAGCGGCGGGGTATGTGAAAAACGCCAGCCGGGAATGCGTACTGAACCTGGAAGTGAGGGACGGAAAAGCCCGGATCGTGGTGTATACGACCCGGAAATATGAAAAAGCCCGGGTGACCCTGACCGCCGGGGGAGAAACTGTTTACGAGAAGACCGCCGATCTCAGCCCTGTCCATATCCTGAAGGAGGAAACCGCTGTTTCCGTTCCCGAAACAGAACTGACGCTGGCTGTTTATACCGCCGGCGGCAGGAAACTGCTGGAATATACACCCAGGCCTGTGAAAATCGAGAAAATCCCGGACCCCATGCCGCCGGCCAGGCTGCCTCAGGAAATCCTGACCAACGAGGAGCTGTACCTGACCGGTATCCACCTGGAGCAGTACCGTCACGCCACCTGGCAGCCTGATCCGTATTACCTGGAAGCGCTGAAACGTGATCCGGGAGACATCCGCGCCAACAACGCCTACGGCACGCTGCTGCTGCGCCGGGGCAGGTTCGGGGAAAGCGAAAAATATTTCCGCGCCGCTATCGCCCGGATGACGGAGCGCAATCCCAATCCCTGCGACAGCGAGCCTTATCTGAACCTGGGCCTTGCCCTGCGATACCAGGGAAAGGACGATGAAGCCTATGACGCTTTCTTCAAGGCAACCTGGACAGCCGCCGAGCAGGAGGCAGGCTATTATCACCTTGCCTGCATCGACTGCAAACGGGGCGAATACGAACCTGCACTGGAACACATCGACCGCAGCCTGGTCAGGAACGGCCACAATCTGAAAGCCCGCGCGCTCAGGGGACTGATCCTGGATTCCCTGGGACGGAACGGAGAAGCTGAGGCCTGGTATGAGGCTAACCTGAAGCTGGACGCTTTCGACTATGTGTCCCGGATCGAATCCGGCGATATCGAAGGGGCCCTGAAGCTGATGAACGGCCGGACCAGCAGCTTTATCGAGTGCGCCATTGATTATGCTGAGGCGGGTTTCTATGCCGACGCCGTCTTCATCCTGGAATGCTGCCCGCAGCCGACGCCCATGGTGTGGTACCATCTGGCGCTGTA
>JAEEGL016902413.1_pt1 | contig 13654 bp, 10 predicted proteins | sample 9134231 | NCBI WGS metagenome assembly JAEEGL01 (sample SAMN16246548, study PRJNA631951) | gut metagenome | biome: gut microbiome; feature: rumen; material: fiber-attached | host: Bos | place: Iran: Karaj | collected 2018-10
CACCTGGGCAACGCAGACAGAGGGGGCTTCGGAAGCACCGGCAAAAGATAGAGGAGACAGGTAATATATGAGCATAATCAACGAAAAGAACGATCTTTTTACCAAGAAGCTTGCTGTAGCGCCGCTTAAGCTTCTCGTTATGCCGAATATAAAGGAGCTCGGAGATAAGATCGATGAGTATCTGGTAAGCTTCAGAAGAGAAAGATTTCCCGACGGGATAGATGATCCGGAGCATCAGGGATATGTGGCGGATTCTTATGAGACATCTTTTTCCCTTCCGAGATTTGGATCGGGAGAGGGCAAATGTGTCCTCGAGGAGAGTATCAGGGGTAAGGATCTCTATATCCTCACTGATGTTATTAATTATAGCATGACCTATCGGATGAATGGTTTCCGCAACCGGTATTCTCCGGATGACCATTATCAGGACTTAAAGAGGGTGATAGCGGCAGTGGCCGGCAAGGCTCATAGGATATCAGTCGTTATGCCTTTTATGTATGAATCCAGACAGCATAAAAGATCAGCCAGGGAATCACTTGACTGCGCTATGATGATAGAGGAGCTCTCCGATATGGGGGTGTCTGATCTTATGACCTTTGATGCCCATGATCCTTCGGTGCAGGCAGCTGCTCCCCTGTGCGGCTTTGATAATTTTACTCCCTTCTATCAGTTCCTCCGGGCACTGCTTCAGGGTGAGGACGACCTGATGATAGATGCTGACCATGTGGTGGTCATATCTCCTGATGAAGGAGCGCTTAACAGAGCCATATATTTTGCCACGGTCCTCGGTGTCGATACAGGAATGTTCTATAAGAGGCGTGATTATGCTCATATCGTTGACGGCAAGAATCCCATAGTGGCCCACGAATTCCTGGGTGATTCCGTAGAGGGCAAGGATGTAATAATAGTAGATGATATGATATCTACCGGAGGCTCAATGCTCGATACCGCCAGACAGCTTAAGAATATGAAGGCCAACAGGGTGTTTATCTGCTGTACCTTCGGTCTTTTTACTGACGGACTCGGGCTCTTTGATGATGCCTTTGAAGAGGGCGTCTTTGACAGGATAATAACGACCAATCTGCACTACCGCCGGCCGGAGCTGCTCACGAGGGAGTGGTATATCGAGGCCGACATGAGCAAGCTTATTGCTCAGATCATAGATTTCTCCAATCACGATATGTCAATGGATAAGGTAGGCACTCCCACTGAAAAGATCAGGGAGATACTGGCAAGCTACAATGAACGGATCGACATCTGAACGGTGTCAGATCTGACTGGTCGTAACCTTGGTGATGTCTGCTGATAATTCCGGCAAGATAATAAAAGATGTAGCTGAAGGTTCGGCAGCCTGGGTGGCAGGAATAAAGGCTGGTGATGAGCTCTGTCTTATCAATGGCTCCGGTATCGAAGATATCTTTGATTACCAGTATGAATGCGCTGATACCGAAGTTGAGATGACCATCCGGCATAAGGATGGAAGCATAGAAACATATTTTCTTGAAAAAGCCGAAGACGAAGACCCCGGGCTGATCTTTGATGACGGTATAATGGATGATTATAAAAGATGCAGGAATAAGTGCATCTTTTGTTTTATTGATCAGATGCCCGCGGGTATGAGGGATACGCTTTATTTTAAGGATGATGACAGCAGGCTTTCATTCCTTCAGGGCAATTACGTGACCCTGACCAATATGTCGGATCAGGATATTGAGAGGATCATAAGATATAATCTGGAGCCGATAAACATCTCGTTTCAGACGACGAATCCCGGGCTTAGAAACAAAATGATGGGCAACCGCTTTGCGGGCGAGGCATTGAAAAAGGCTGAAAGACTCTTTGAAGCCGGGGTGAGGATGAACGGGCAGATAGTGCTCTGCAGGGGAATAAATGACGGGGCGGAGCTTGACAGGTCGATATCAGATCTGTCGCGATATATCCCGCATCTTGAGAGTCTGTCAGTGGTCCCGGTAGGGCTTTCGCGGTACAGAGAGGGCCTTTATCCCCTGGAGCCCTTTGACGGGGAAGCTTCGATGCAGGTGATCGGGCAGATCGAGGACTGGCAGGACAGGATATATAAGGAGCATGGCACGCATTTCGTGCATGCCTCTGACGAGTGGTATCTTACCACGGGGAAAGCCCTTCCGGAAGCCGGGCGGTATGACGGCTATCTGCAGCTTGAAAACGGTGTCGGTATGGTAAGGCTTCTTCTGGATGAAATAGATGAGGAGCTTGGGTCACTAAAGACAAGCCGCAGGAAGGATTCCTTCAGTATAGCGACAGGGCAGCTTATATTCCCCGTGATTAAGGGGATAGTTGACAGGATGAGGGAATATTTTCCTGATGTAGATGTGAAGGTGTATCCTGTCATCAATCATTTTTTCGGAGAGAGCATTACGGTGTCGGGACTGCTCACAGGACAGGACATAGCAGATCAGCTAAGGGATAAGGAGCTTGGCAGCAGGCTTTATCTTCCGGAGAATCTTCTCCGCTCACGCACGGAGACGCTGCTTGATGATATGACTCTTTCCGGTCTCAGTGATGCTTTACAGGTCCCGATAGGTATTGTAAAATCAGACGGTGTTTCGTTTGTGGATATTTTCAAGGGTAGGATATGAAACCTGTTGTAGCGGTCGTAGGAAGACCGAATGTCGGAAAATCGTCTCTCTTTAATTATCTTGCAGGAGAGCGCATAGCGATAGTAAAGGATGAACCCGGTATTACCAGGGACAGGATATATGCCGATGTCGACTGGAACGGGAGGAGCTTTACTTTGATAGATACCGGAGGCATAGAGCCTGATTCCGGTGATCTGATGCTGTCCAAGATGAGGGAGCAGGCGCAGATAGCCATAGATACCTCGGATGTCATTATTTTTATGACTGACGTTCAGATGGGGCTTACTGATTCCGATGACAAGGTCGCGGATATGCTCAGGAAGTCCCGCAAGAAGGTCGTGCTTGCCGTAAACAAGGTTGACTCCTTTGATAAGTATGAAGCAGATGTATATGAATTCTACAATCTGGGCCTTGGTGATCCCATCCCGATATCCGCAGATCAGCGGAAGGGAGTCGGAGAGCTTCTGGATGAGGTCGTTTCCTATTTCCCTGAGAAGAGGTCTGATGAGGAAGAGGATGAAAGACCCCGGATCGCCATAGTAGGCAGGCCCAACGTCGGTAAGTCTTCGCTTATAAACAAATATCTGGGTAAGGACCGCCTGATAGTTTCTGATATCGCCGGAACTACGAGGGATGCCGTGGATACCGTGGTGAAGAGAAACGGCAGGGAATATATCTTTGTGGACACGGCCGGACTCAGAAGGAAAAACAAGATAAAAGAAGAGCTTGAGACCTATATGGTGGCCCGCACCGTATCAGCGGTAGAGAGGGCAGATATAGTGGTGCTCGTGATAGACGGTACCGAGGGCGTGGCAGAGCAGGATGCCAAGATCGCCGGCATAGCGCATGACAGGGGGAAAGGTGTCATCATTGCCGTCAATAAATGGGATGCAGTGGAAAAGGATGATAAGACCATCTATAAGATGAGCAGGGATATCATGCAGACTCTTTCCTTTATGCCGTATGCCGAGATACTTTTCATATCCGCAAAGACCGGGCAGAGGACGGAAAAGCTGTTTGAGTCCATAGATACGGTCATAGCAAACCAGAGCCTGCGTATACAAACGGGTGTTTTGAATGAGATAGTCAGTGAGGCTGTGATGCTTCAGCAGCCGCCCTCTGATAAGGGAAGAAGGCTGAGGGTATTGTATGCGACACAGGTCGCGGTAAAGCCTCCTACGATAGTGATCTTTGTCAATAATGCAAAGCTTATGCATTATTCATATACGAGATATCTTGAGAACCGTATAAGAGATGCTTTTGGATTCCAGGGTACACCGATACGGTTTTTGATAAGGGAAAGGAAGACAGAAGGATGATAATGAGAGCAGTCTGCCTTGTCATAGGCTATGCCTGCGGGCTTTTTCAGACAAGCTATATTTACGGAAAGATGAAAGGGATAGATATAAGACAGCATGGCTCCGGAAATGCCGGGACCACAAATATGCTGAGAACCCTTGGTACCAAGGCCGGATTGATCACATTTTTCGGGGACGTATTCAAATGCATAGCTGCTGTTCTTATTTGCCTCGCCATATTCTACAGGCCTGAAGTAAATCCCGAGATGATGCAGATCATAAAGATATATGCATCGGCAGGCGCGATACTCGGACATAATTTTCCCTTCTATCTGGGATTTAAGGGAGGCAAGGGGATCGCCTGTACAGCCGGATGGATAATTACCATGGATCCTGTTCTGGTACTTATCGGTCTTGTGGTTTTCTTCGGGATCTTCTTTACCACCCATTACGTGTCGCTGGGGTCGATCTGCCTTTATATCTCATTTTTTATCGAGCTTGTGATAATGGGAGCCTTAAGGCTGGGACATTTTAAGAATCTTACGACGGCAGGTTACATAGAGTGTGTTATTATTACAGGACTGCTTTGCGCGATGGCTCTATTCCGTCACAGGGAAAATATAATACGGCTTATTCATCATAATGAGAAGAAGACGTATATCTTCAACAAGGGGGAGATGAATTCATGAGAAATATCGGTATCATCGGAGCAGGCAGCTGGGGTACGGCACTTGCAAAGCTGCTCAGCGTGAACGGGCATGGAGTGACTGTTTATTCTGCCATTGCTTCTGAGATAGAAATGCTTAAAAAGAATCATGAGCAGACTGAGAAGCTTCCCGGAGTGAAGCTTCCCGAAAGCATGATCTTTACGACCGATATGGAGGAGGCTGTGCAGGATAAGGATCTCCTTGTTCTTGCGGTTCCCTCACCTTTTTCGAGAAGTACCGCAAAGAGTATGAGTGAGTATGTTTCAGACGGCAGGATCATAGTATCGGTCGCCAAGGGACTCGAGGATGAGAGCTTTGACACCATTTCAGGGATAATTAAAGAGGAGATACCCCAGAGCAGGGTTGTGGTACTTTGCGGACCGACCCATGCGGAGGAGGTAGGACGCGGTATGCCGACTGCCATAGTAGCCGGCTCGGCTGATGAAAATGATGCTAAGTTTGTCCAGGATGTATTTATGAATGATGTTTTCCGGGTCTATACATCTGATGATCCGTACGGAATGGAGCTCGGAGGAGCCCTTAAGAATGTGATAGCGCTTGCTGCCGGTATCGCAGACGGACTGGGCTACGGAGACAATACAAAAGCGGCTCTTATCACAAGGGGGATCCATGAGATAGCAAGGCTCGGGGTTGCCTGCGGAGGAAAGAGAGAGACCTTCGAGGGACTTACGGGCATAGGTGATCTTATAGTTACATGCGCATCCATGCATTCAAGAAACAGGAGAGCAGGGATACTGATAGGACAGGGCAGGACTGCAGATGAAGCTATGGCCGAGGTCAAGCAGGTAGTCGAAGGTGTTTATTCTGCCAAGGCTGCCATGCATCTGGCGGCAAAGCATGGTGTCGAGATGCCTATAATCGGTCAGGTTAATCAGGTGCTCTTTGAAGGCAAGAAGCCTGCGGATGCCCTGGTAGAGCTTATGACCAGAGATAAGAAAGCGGAGACTATCTGACAGCCTCAAAGATCTCCTTAGCTACCTCAGGCTTATTCATCACATAGAGGTGGATACCGCGTACATCATGCTCCAGAAGATCATTGATCTGGCGGATAGCATACTCAATGCCGGCTTTTTTCATATCCTCATCATCTTCCCCGTATTTTGCTATGATATCAGATAAGCTCTTGGGGACGGATGTGCCTGACAGCGTCACGGTGGTTCCCAGCATCCTTGCGCTGGTTATCGGCATGATCCCGGCGGAAACCGGTGCATCTATGCGCGCTTTTTCCATAAGATCCGTCATCTTATAGAATTTATCATTATCAAAGAATAGCTGTGATATAAGGAACGAGCAGCCGCTGTCGACCTTCTTTTTAAGATTTGCTATATCCTCGTCGTAATCCCTTGCTTCAAAGTGCTTGTCCGGATAGCAGGCTCCGGCTATCGTGAAATCCGGATAATTCTTTTTGATATAATCCGCCATGTCCGAAGCATGAAAGAAATCCCGGCTGTTGTATTCTTCATCTGTCATAGCCTTCGGTCTGTCACCCCTCAGCGCGAGAACGTTCTCGATCCGGTTTTCGGTGAAGGTATTCAGACCGGCGTCCAGCTTTTCCCTTGAGAAGCCCACACTCGTTATATGCGACAGGACATCTACTCCGACGTCTCGTCTGATAAATGAGGCGATCTCAACTGAATGTCCGGCATTGCTGCCTCCCGCTCCGTAGGTGACTGAGAGAAAATCAGGAGCGATCTCCCTGAAAGCGCCAAGCTTTTCCAGAGTCGGCTCTATAGGTTTATCCTTTTTCGGAGGGAAAACCTCACATGAGAAAACCGTTTTCGTTGAATCATATTTTTCTCTGATGCTGCCCATCTTGCTTCTCCTTGAATAATTGCTGATTATAATCTGATCCGGACCGTCCGCAGCTGATACCGTAACTTACCCGGAAACGTCACGTACGGTATCTGGCTCCTTGTGTTTCTTGAAAACAAGCGCCGAATATATTATCATAGATAGTGGATTTTTTCAATTGACCGGGTAGTTGTCAGCCGGTCATTATAATTAAAGAAGTGTCATTGGGAAGCCGTTTTTTTCGGTGTCCGCTATGACATGATACGGGGGGTTTGACCGATATGAAACGAATACTTGTAGCAGATGATATGCCCACAGTCTTTGAGCAGGCAAAGGAGATCATTGGGGGACGTTATGAGGTGATAACTGCCGGGACCGGGACGGAGATCATTGCTACCGCAAAGAGTGAAAGGCCGGATGTCATCCTGCTTGATATGTTTATGGATGATGAAATGTCAGAGGGTATTCTTAAGACTCTCAAAGAAGATGAAGAGACAAAAGGAATACCTGTTATTATTACAGCATCGGACGCATCCATCATGGCGATAAGCAGGTATTACAAGCTTGGAGCCGCTGATTTTATCAAGAAACCCTTTGTGGAAAATGTACTGTTCAGGAGAATAGATGTAGTTTGTGCCCTGAAGGATGACGGGCATACTGACCTCATCTGATACAGGACGGGAGATACAGTGCAGAAAACCCTCAAAAAATGGTTCGGTCCGGATATTCCGCTGGAGGTGATAAACTTTAACATAGGAATGGTGCTTTTTTACATTGCCTATGCAGTTGCCATAGCCGGCAGTTTCTATCTTCAATTCAGCAGAGCCTTTTATTATGTCTCGGGAGTGGGAATGGTCCTGCTTTCGTTCTTTATCGGATATGCGGCGCAGAGTGGTAAATATCAGCTGTCTTCTTTTATCATAGTCCTGATATTTGAGCTTTTGATCTTTCCTCTGTCATATTTCATTGACGGGAGGTTTATTTCTTTTTCACTGCTGTTTTATTTTCTTGGTTTTCTTCTTACTGTTTTTGTTCAGGAAGGAAAGCTGAGAAGCATATCTTATATCATATTCTGGGTATCCTGGATATCGTCCGTTATATTTGTTTATATAAGGTGTTCCAGAATGGGTATCCCTTTATTTGACGATATTCATGTATTCATAGACATAGTCGCTCCCGTTGTGATATGCGCTCTGTGCTCGATTTTTTGTACACTGGCATCTATCAGATATTATGAGACGGAAAGCTCAAAGGCAGAGGAGAGCCGCAAAGAGTCGGACGAGATGGAGAGATCGAAGGATGTATTCCTGATGAATATGTCACATGAGATAAGGACTCCGATGAATGCGATCATGAGCGCCGGAGAGATAATGCTTTCCAAGGATATCTCGGATGATACCAGACAGAATGTACATCATATCACTAATGCATGCCGGGCCCTGATCACTACTCTTGACGATCTTCTTGTTTTTTCAAATGATGATAACCGTAAGATAATAGTGCAGGAATCAGAATATGAGCTGGAGAGCTTTCTCGATGATATCATCAACATGATCTCTGTAAGACTTATGAGTTCCGAAGTTAAATTCTATGTTTATGTTGATCCTTATATTCCCAGAAGACTGATCGGTGATGTCATCCGCATAAGACAGGTATTTATCAATATCCTTAACAACGCTGTCAAATACACAGGGCATGGCCATATCATCCTTCGCGTCGTTATGAGTGATGTGAAGGAGGACAGTATGATAATGCATGCGGACGTGACAGATACGGGCATAGGGATAAAAGAGGAAAAGCTCGCCACTCTTTTTGAGGATTTTGTAAGGGTGGATGATAATGTAAATGAAAGCCTGAAGATAGAAGGCTCGGGACTGGGACTTTCCATAACAAAGAGTATCGTGGATGCTTTTAACGGTGAGATCAATGTCAAAAGCGTATATAACAAGGGTTCTGTTTTTTCGTTTGACATACCTCAGAAGATATCTGATCCGAAACCTCTTGCCAAAATAGAGCGGAGCAAGGAGCTTGGGGTGATCATCTGTGATGATGACGAAAATATGAAATCAGTCCTTAAGGACACTCTCCGGGCAATGAAGATCCGTTGTACCGTGGTTGAAAACAGCGATGAGATGAACAACGCAATAAAAGAGGGAGTATATACGCATCTTTTTATTACCCAGGAGTGTCTTGAGGGTTCATGTGACCTTCCTGTGCTCATGGGAGCCAACATTGTGATAGTTATGATGAGGAATGTGGACGATCCGGATGACGGTTCCGGCGATGCAAGACTTGTGAAACCGCTAAGCTGCCTTAATATAGCGAGATACTTTAATTCTGAGATAGAGCAGACTGAGAGATCCGAGGAAAAAGAGGAGGAAGAACACAGGCTGATCGTATCCGGCGCGAGAGCTATGGTGGTAGAAGACAATATGACAAACCTTATGGTAGCTGAGAGGCTCCTTACGAGGATGGGATTTGAGGTTTCTACGGCCAACAGCGGAGGAAGCGCCGTCAGTCTTGCCAAGGTTATGCATTTTGACATACTTTTCATTGACTACATGATGACCGGAATGAACGGTATAGATACCCTCAGGGCAATAAGGAAGATGGATTCCGGCTGGACAGCCGGTGTTCCCTGCATAGTCCTTACAGCCGATGCCCACGAGGGAGCGAAGCAGATGCTGATAAATGCAGGATTCGATGATTATCTTGCAAAGCCCATAGATATGGGAGAGATGGAATATATGGTCAGGAAGTATTTACCCGGGGAGCTGCTTATCTGATGGAATGGATCAAAAAGAAAATTATAACTGATTTTTATTTTGATGAAAAGATCGATCTTAAGGTAAGGATGCTGAGACTTATCGGCTTTTACACCATAGCTGCGATCATCTTTTCTATCCCCTGTATTCTGATCGCGCGCTATTCATTGTCGGCTTATGTGGTATGTTTTGCGTCAATTCTTCTGCTTTCAGTGGTCTACGCGCTTTTTGTCCTGTACAGGGATGCAGCACTGATCTCAGTTTTATTCTGCTATATTCTAAATATTATTGTTATTCCGCTGTTTTTTGTGTACGTCGGCGGGATATACGGCGGAATGGAGTTTCTCTTCCTCTGCGGTATAGTGAATGCGGTGTTTTTGCTGGACGGTCCCGTAAGGTTAGTATCGGAGGCGGTATTTATTATCTGGTATGTCCTCATAGTGATCTATACGGGAGCATATCCTGACATCATACATAATAAGCCTGAGGGGTTCGTGACGGTTTTCAGCATGGCGATGTGCATTATTTTCAGTACTCTTATACTTCTTCTCCTGATGGATTATGAGAGATACCTGCTGCAGGCAAAGCAAAAGGGTATTGATGAGGCGATAAAGCAGAGCATACAGAGCGCAGAGACCAAAAGCCGCTTTCTTTCAAACGTGTCCCATGAGCTCCGTACTCCGATGAATGCGGTGATAGGTATGAGCGGGATCATTCAGAATTCCGACGTTGACGGTGCATTGACTGAGGAGATATCCATTATCACCCATAATGCGAGAGATCTGCTGTCCACGATAAACAGCATATTGGATTATTCAAGACTTGAGTCGGAAAAGCTCACTCTTTCCTATGACCAGTTTGAGTTTGACACTATGATGAGAGAGATAGTTTCAGAGGCTTCCATACGGTCGGAGGAAAAGGGCATTGATCTTTTCATTGATATAGATCCTGACAGTCCGAACGTTCTCTATGGAGATCATATCCAGCTGGAAATGATACTTCAGGATCTGATAAGTGATGCGATAGATTCTGTATCTGACGGAAGGGTGCATTTCAGGATAAGAGGCGTCTTTTCGACGGACAAGAGCAGGGCAAGGTTTACCGCGGAAATATCAGATACCGGAGCAGGGATATCTGATGAGGATCTGAAGAATATATACTCCAGCTATGAGACCTATGATTCCAGACAGGACAGCAGGATAAAGAGACTGGGGCTTAAATATTCCGTATTCCGCGGGATACTCCGTCTTATGAACGGTGACTTTGAGATCAGAAGCCTGAAGGATGTCGGAACGACTGTTATTGTTTCTTTTGAAGTCTTTACGGTAGAGCGGATGATCTTTGCGGACAAGTCCTTTACAGCCGGAAAGAGAGTCCTTCTGTATGCATATGGTGAGAAAGGTTCTATGTATCTGGAGGAAGCCTTTGCGCCCTTCGGTGTGCTTCTGGAGGTGGCCTATTTCCCTGATGTATTTGCAAAGATGTATTCGGAGGGCATCTTCAAATATATCTTCCTGTCGGAAGAGGGCTTTGAGGATGTAGTGGATATGATAAAGGAGCAGGACAGAGAAAAGGTCTTTGTCATCACCGACAGGATGGGAACTCCTGCTGACTTTGATAATCTAAAGATAGTAAGGCGTCCTTTGTCATCGCTCAACCTTGCGGATATATTCTTTGAGAGATGGGAAGAGATGGACTACACGGGCATCAAATCCGGCGACGGATTTATCGCTCCCGATGCCAGGGTACTGGTGGTGGATGATAATATGGTCAATCTTAAGGTCGCAGAGTCCCTGCTTCTGAAATACAAGGTGAACGTCAGAATATGTGAGAGCGGATTTGCGGCGATAGAGATGCTCAAAAATGAAAGCTTTGATATTGTGCTTATGGATCAGGTAATGCCCGGAATGGACGGATTTGAGGCCATAAAGCTTATCAGGAGCAGTCTTGTCATAAGAGGTGCGAGACGGATGCCCATTGTCTGCATGACCGCTGATTCGGGCGGTGACATAAGGGAGAAAGTTCTGGCAGGCGGATTCAATGATTATCTTTCAAAACCCGTGAAAGAGAAGGAGCTTGAGAGGGTGCTTCTTGAATATCTGCCGGATGACAAGATAATAATGTCCGAGCAGGAGGCAGAATGAGGCTTAATAAATACCTTGCCAGATATGCCGGAGTATCAAGACGTGAGGCCGACAGGCTTATAGAGGCTGGCAGGGTGAAGGTTGACGGAGAGCAGGCATCACTCGGTATGACAATAGATGAGGAAAAGACTGAGGTCATTGTCGGAGATAAGGTGGTGGTGCCGGACAGGACCAGACGTTATTATGCTGTATATAAGCCGGTGGGATATATCTCCTCCACAGTCAGACAGACACCCGAAGACAGGCTTGTGACAGAACTTGTTTCAGGCAGCGACGGCAGGCGTCTTTTTCCTGTGGGACGTCTCGACAAGGATTCGGAAGGACTGATGATACTCACCGATGACGGTGAGCTGATGGATAAGGTCCTGCGCTCCAGGTACGGCCATGAAAAGGAATATCTCGTAAAGCTCGGCACGCCGGTAACGGATGATATGATACAAGAGATCTCCGGCGGGGGCCTTGATATCGGAGAAGCCAGACCGACTAAAGCCTGTAAGATAAAAAGGGTCACGTCAAATGAGGTTTTCATCATTCTGTCTGAGGGGATGAACCGGGAGATCAGACGGATATTTGAAAAATATGATACAGAGGTAAAGTCTCTTTGCAGAGTCAGATTTATGGATATAACCCTGGATGGTCTTAAGCCGGGGCAAAGCAGACCGCTGACTGATGAAGAGACTGAGCGGATGAAAAAGAAGGCTTTCAGATGACGGAAGAAGAGATAAGAAAAAGCTACAAAGAGCTGTCTGATAAGATACGCTATCATATGGATCGTTATTACAATGATGATGCGCCTGAGATAGAGGATGCAGAGTATGATGCCCTGATGCGTGAGCTTAAGACGATGGAGCGGGAGCATCCTTATCTTGTGACCGGGGATTCCCCAAGCCGTATCATCGGTGGGAAGACAAAGAGAACGGCCGGTATTAATGTAGAGCATGACGTGCCTATGCTATCCATTGAGGACGTATTTTCAAAGGAGGAGGTGCTCTCCTGGGTACATGAGGTCCGCGCCCTGCATCCGGATGCTTCTTTTTCCGTGGAGCATAAGATAGACGGTCTGTCAATGAGCATCAGATATTCAGCCGGCAGGCTGACGCTTGCAGAGACCAGAGGAGACGGACATATCGGTGAAGATGTGACGGCAAATGCCCTTGTGATACCCGATGTTGCATCGTCTCTTAAAGGGATTGACAGTGATATTGAGCTCCGAGGCGAGGTATATATGTCCCATGAGGACTTTGACAGGGTAAATGAGAAGATGGAGCTTTCCGGAAGGAAACCCTTTGCAAATCCGAGAAACTGCGCGGCAGGAACGTTAAGGCAGCTGGATTCTGCCGTTGTATCCGAGAGGGGACTGTCAATGTTTATATTCAATGTGCAGAGAGCCTCGGATCCTGCTTTTATGATATCGCATCATGAGGCTCTGAATAAGCTTGCCTCGGCAGGAGTTAAGGTGGTCCCTTCGATCCTTTGCAGCAGTGATGAGGAAATACTGAATGCCATAGACAGCATCGGTGAGAAGAGGGGCGAATATCCTTATGACATAGACGGTGCTGTGATAAAGATAGACAATATAGCCTACAGGGATGACTTTCCTGCAGGCAGTAAGTACAGTGCCGGGCATATTGCTTACAAATATCCTCCTGAGGAAAAGGAGACAGTGATAAGGGATATAGAGCTGTCAGTCGGAATGACCGGACGGATAAATCCTACCGCGGTATTTGAACCGGTGCGTCTTTGCGGGACTACTGTGTCGAGGGCAACTCTCCACAATCAGGATTTTATTTCCGACCTTGGCATAGGGATAGGCAGGACAGTGATCGTGTATAAGTCCGGAGAGATCATACCCCGGATCAAGGCTGTCGTTGCCGAAAAGAATCCGGCAGGGTCTGAGGTATACCAGATACCTCATATCTGTCCTGTATGCGGCCATGAGGCTTTAAGGGAAGAGGATACCGCGGATATCAGATGTACTAATCCGGCCTGCAAGGCGAAGCTTACAAAGCGGATAATCAATTTTGTAAGCCGTGATGCCTATGATATAAAGGGCTTCGGGGATGAGTACATCAAAGCTCTGACAGAGAGAAAATATATATCAGATATAGCTGACATCTTCAGACTTAATCAGAGAAGGGACGAGCTTGTATCCGATGGGATCATAGGCAAGGAGAAGAATACGGACAAGCTTCTGGGACTCATAGAGGCATCAAAGCAGAACCCTCCTGAAAGGCTCCTGTGCGGTCTTTCCGTGCCCAATGTAGGACGAACCTCAGCAAGGACCATAATGCGCCATTTCGGGTCATTTGA
>JAEEGL010067662.1_pt1 | contig 13653 bp, 11 predicted proteins | sample 9134231 | NCBI WGS metagenome assembly JAEEGL01 (sample SAMN16246548, study PRJNA631951) | gut metagenome | biome: gut microbiome; feature: rumen; material: fiber-attached | host: Bos | place: Iran: Karaj | collected 2018-10
AAGTCCGTGTCTGAAGACGGCGTGATGAGCGCAGTGCTGGACGGCGGCGCTACGGTGAAGGTCGTGGACAACGCCAAGGAGTTCTCCGATGTACCCGGGACCGCCTGGTACGCCGAGGCGGTGGACTTTGTCAGCAGCCGCGAGCTCTTCGTAGGCGACGAAAACGGCGATTTCAATCCCAAGGACACCATGACCCGGGCCATGATGGCCATGGTGATGTACCGCCTGGAGGGCGAGCCCGAAGCCGGTCAGGGCAAGAGCTTTGCCGACGTGAGCGAAGGCAAGTGGTATTCCGACGCCGTCAACTGGGCCAGCTCCGTGGGCGTGATGAACGGCTACGGCGAGAGCTTCGGCGTCAATGATCCGGTGACGCGGGAGCAGATGGCGGTCCTGCTTTACGGCTATGTCAAGATGCTGGGCATGGAGACGAAGCTGGGCTCTACCGACAGCTTCTCCGACGCCGGCGATATCCATGGCTGGGCGACCGAGGCCATGGCCTGGGCCGTGGGAGAGGGCATCTTCCAGGGCGACGGCCAGGGCAAGCTGAATCCCACCGCCAATGCGAGCAGGGCCGACGTGGCCGCGCTGATGCAGCGGGTCGTGAAGCTCCTGGTAAAGTAAAAGAGAAAACGCCAACAAATGGGGCGGCAGCGATCGGTTTCGCTGCCGCCTCCCTTTGTAGGATCCTGTTGATTATGCCTCTGCCAATCCATCCGAAACGCCCAAAAGCACGATGCCCACGATAACGCTTGCCACACAGGCGTACTGCCCGGCTTTCAGTTTTTCCTTCAGGAATATGCGGCTCAGGACAACGGAAACGATGCAGTAGGAGGCCACCATCGGAGCGGCCAGCAGGGGCTTTTTTGCCATCGCGTAGACATAGAAGACCTGGCCGAACTCCTCGCAGACGGCGGCTATGCCCTTGGGCGCTTCTCTTCGCGCAAAAGGATTGTAGGCCTTCTTTTCCTTGATGCAGAGAAAAACCCAGGCGGCGATCCCGGCAAGGAAGAAGGTCAGACCGTAGAGGATGATAACGTCGATCTCCCCCAGTCCCAGGCCCACCTCTTCGTCCAGGATGATGCCGTCCGCCGCCGTGCCCACGGTATCAAAAACGCAGTAGAGCAGCGGGAACAGGAGCGCCAGTGCGCCAAATCGGTATTTCCGTTCCGAGGGCGCCAGATCCCGCTCGGCGCGGGAAAGGCGCTGCTCCACAAAGGCCAGGGCCACCACGCCGATGACGATCAGAACGGTCCCGGTCACGTCCAGGGCGCCGAATTCCTCACCCAGGTCTGTGATCCTTCCGGCGAAGAGAAAAAACACCAGCATGCAGAGCATACTCAGCGCACCGGAAGCATTCTGCACCGGAGAAACGATGCTGAGCTCCAGATACCGGAGACCGGCATAGCCGATGATCATGGAAATGATGTAGCAGAGGGAGGCTGGAGAATACTTCACGGCATTCCGGAGAAGCTCCGATAGGGACATGCCGCTCTCCGCCAGGGGCAGGAGGGCAAGGGCGCAGACACCCATCACCAGGCCGACCCAGACGGCGATCTTCAGGTGGGAATAGCGGTCCGTTTCATCGGTGCCGCGCTTGTAAAAGAGATCTGCGCAGCCCCAGCCCAGGGTGCAGATCAAGGCAAAGAAAAACCAGGACATGACAGTGCTCCGTTTCTATCTGATACTTCCGGAAGAGCTCCGGCGAAAACACGGAAAATAGTAGCACAGCGAGTGCAGAAAAGCAAGCCATGCGCGGACAGAAACTGCTGCTTCCGGAAGCAAAAGGGGCAAATAGGTCTTGTATGCCGCCGGAATATCGGATATACTGAACTGTAATTTCTGCTTGTATCAGGAGCACATCGACATGGACCGAGAGACGATTCATCAGATCCAGCGAAGGCGCACCTTCGCCATCATTTCCCACCCGGACGCGGGCAAGACCACGCTGACGGAGAAGCTGCTGCTCTACGGCGGAGCCATTCAGTCGGCAGGTTCGGTAAAAGGCAAGCACGGAGACCGGCACGCCACCTCCGACTGGATGGAACTGGAGAAGCAGCGGGGCATCTCCGTCACTTCCTCCGTAATGCAGTTTGAATATGAGGGCTACTGCATCAACATCCTGGACACCCCCGGCCACCAGGACTTTTCCGAGGACACCTACCGTACCCTCATGGCGGCGGACTCCGCCGTCATGGTCATTGACGCGGCCAAGGGCATCGAGCCCCAGACAAGAAAGCTCTTCAAGGTCTGCGCCATGCGGGGCATTCCCATCTTCACCTTCATCAACAAAATGGACCGGGAGGCCAGGGACCCCTTTGAGCTGCTGGACGAGCTGGAAACGGAATTCGGTATTGGCACCTACCCTATGAACTGGCCTATCAGCTGCGGGGCCACCTTCCGGGGCATCTATGACCGGGAGGCAAGGCAGGTCCTGACCTACGATGACTTCCACGCCGGACGCAGCCGCCTGGAGTCCGTTTCCATCGACATTCAGGATAAGGCGGCGCTGGAAGAGCGCATCCCCTCCTACGACCTGGATACTCTGTACGAACAGGCGGAGCTGCTGGACGGAGCCGGGGAGGAATTCGACCTGGCGAGGGTCCGTGCCGGAAAACTGAGTCCAGTGTTTTTCGGCAGCGCCCTGCACAATTTCGGCGTGGAACAGTTTCTGGAGAGCTTTCTCCGGCTCACCACCTCTCCCCTGCCCCGGAAGAACGCCGAGGGCGGGATCGTGGACCCGCTGGATGAGCATTTCAGCGCCTTCGTCTTCAAGATCCAGGCCAACATGAACAAGGCCCACCGGGACCGGATCAGTTTCCTCCGCATCTGCTCCGGCAAATTCCAGCGGGGAAAGGAATACTATCATCTGCAGGGCGCCAGACCTCTGCGCCTCAGCCGTCCCCAGCAGATGATGGCCCAGGAACGGGACATCATCGAGGAGGCTTATGCCGGGGACATCATCGGCGTCTTTGATCCCGGCGTGTTCTCCATCGGGGATACCGTCTGTGAAGCCGGGCAGAGCGTGCGCTTTGCCGGGATCCCCACCTTTGCCCCGGAACACTTCGCCGTTATCGAACAGATCGACTCCATGAAGCGGAAGCAATTCTCCAAGGGCATGACGGAGATCGCCCAGGAGGGCGCCATCCAGATCTTCTTCTACCCCAACAGCGGCATGGAGCGGGTGGTGGTGGGCGTCATCGGCCTGCTGCAGTTCGACGTGCTGAAATTCCGGATGCAGAGCGAATACGGCGTGGAATACCTGCGCCGGGACATCCCCCATGAGCTCATCCGCCGGGTGCAGAACCCGGAGTTCAGCGCCGAGGACTTCAACCTCACCAGCGACACACTCTGGGTGAAGGACGTCCGGGGCGGCGATCTGCTGATCTTCAACGGGAGCTGGGCCCTCCGCTGGGCGGAGGAAAAGAACCCGGCGCTGACGCTCACTGAATTCCACCAGGACATTCAGGAAGGGTATTGAACCGCAAGAGAACATCGGCCAGTATACTTGAAAGGAAATGCAGGAAATGAAACGCGCCATCGTCGTTTTTCTGCTGCTGGGCTGTCTGGCGCTTTCCGCCTGCGCCCGGCCTTCTCCCCAAGTCCCGGAGGCGTCCCCGGCAGCATCCTCCACGCCGGAGCCGATGCCTTCCCCCACGCCATCCCCCGCTCCGGAACCCAAAGCTTCGCCGTCTCCGTTGCCCTCCCCTTTGCCGGAGGGAACGGAAGCGTTTTCCGGAGAGGGGCCGGTCCACTTCCCCGCTCCCGACGAAGCGCCGCTTCTTCCCGCCTCCAGCTCGGAATACAGCCTGACCCTCGCCATGTCCGCCCTCACCCTCTGCACCGGTCATGGACAGGAACCTCAGAAATCAGTCCTGGAACAGGCGGGCTTCACCGTGCTGAAGCAGGAAAACTACGACAAGGTCCCGGAGGACGTCAGCCACACCTGCGCCTGGACCCTGGGAAAGCGGGACATCCTCCACGAGGGGAAAAACCGCACCTTGCTCATCGTGACCGTCCGGGGCACAAACGGCGGAGAGTGGATCTCCAATTTTGACTTTGCTCCCTCCCACGACGACGATACCTTTTACGCCGAGAACTTCCTTTTCTGCGCCCAGGAGGTTTTGGAGGGAATACGGGAAGAGCTGGAACAGGAGGAAAAACCGCTGCTCCTGATCTGCGGCCACAGCCGGGGCGCCGCCTGCGCAAATCTCCTGGGCGTTCTGCTGGACGAGGAGCGGGGACCGGAGGATATCTACGTCTACACCTTCGCCACCCCCACCACCCTCCGGGGCGAAGCGCTGGAAAAGGACTATCCCAACATCTTCAATCTGCTGAACCCCTGCGATGTGGTTACGCTGGTCCCGCCCCTCTCCCTGGGCTACGGCCGGGCCGGGAAGGACGTCGTCCTCCCCAACAGCAGGGAGACCGCGGAGGGCCTGGATCAGGCCATGGCCGCTCTGGAAGCCCTGACCCCCACCATCTCCGCCTACTACGAGGTTCGGCACTCTCTTACGGGCCCGGGCCTCAGCGATGAGGGCATGACGGTCTTCGAGTTCATGTGCCTGCTGACAGGGGCTTTCAATGGGGCGGCGTTTTCGCTCCCGGAGATCGCTCCGGACAGCGATCTCGCTCCCCTGACGGCCATGAACGGCGGCGGGACGGACGCCTCTCTGCTTATGCAGCATATGCCCTTCACCTACCAGACGCTGATGCTGGCGTCTTCCATGTTTTCCTGAGCGCGTCTCTTGTCTGTCCGTCGGAAAAGCGATATAATCTGATCAGAAATACAGTCGGGCAGCCTCTGCCCGAAAAAGGAGGAACCTTTTATGCTTGCTAACATCCCCGAAGTAAAGCTGGGAATCGTGGCCGTCTCCCGGGACTGCTTCCCCATCGCCCTGTCGGAAAAACGGCGGAAGGCCATCGTGGAAGCCTACGGCCCCGGCCTCTATGAGTGTCCCGTGACCGTGGAGAACGAAAAGGATATGCTGGCCGCCGCTCAGGATGTGAAGAAGGCGGGCTGCAATGCTCTGGTGGTTTTCCTGGGAAATTTCGGCCCGGAGACGCCGGAGACCCTGCTGGCCAGGGAATTTGACGGCCCGGTGATGTACGCCGCCGCCGCCGAGGGGGACGGCGACCTGATCGACGGCCGGGGCGACGCTTTCTGCGGCATGCTCAACTGCTCCTACAACCTGGGGATGCGCCGCATTCCCGCCTACATCCCCGAGTACCCGGTGGGAACGGCGGAGGACATCGCCGCCATGATCCGGGACTTCCTGCCCGTAGCGAGGGCCATTCTGGGCATCCAGGGGCTAAAGATCATCACCTTCGGTCCCCGGCCGCAGGATTTCTTTGCCTGCAATGCCCCTATCAAGGGCCTCTATGAGCTGGGGATCGAGGTGGAGGAGAACAGCGAGCTGGACCTGCTGGTCTCCTACAAGGCCCACAAGGACGACCACAGGATCGAAGAGGTCTGCGCCGACATGGCTTCTGAGCTGGGCGTCACCGGCAACCGTTATCCCGCACTACTGCCGAGAATGGCCCAGTTTGAGCTGACCCTGCTGGACTGGGCGGAGCAGCATAAGGGGGCCCGGAAATATGTGGCCTTCGCGGACAAGTGCTGGCCCGCCTTCCCGGAGCAATTCGGCTTCGAGCCCTGCTACGTCAACTCCCGCCTGGCTTCCCGCGGCATCCCCGTGGCCTGCGAGGTGGACATCTACGGCGCCCTCAGCGAGTACATCGGCGCCTGCGTCTCCGGCGACGCGGTGACCCTGCTGGACATCAACAACTCCGTCCCCGCCTCCCTCTATGAGAAGGAGATCCGGGGAAAGTTCGACTACGCTCTGACGGACATCTTCATGGGCTTCCACTGCGGCAACACTCCGGCCTGCAAGATGTGCCCGGATCGGGCGGTGAAATACCAGCTCATCCAGCACCGGCTGCTGGAGCCCCAGGGCTCGGAGCCGGACTTCACCCGGGGCACCCTGGAGGGGGACATCGCGCCCTCTCAGATCACCTTCTACCGTCTCCAGTGCGACAGCGAGGGGAAGCTTCGCAGCTACATCGCCCAGGGCGAGGTGCTGCCCGTGGCCACCGGCTCCTTCGGAGGCATCGGCGTCTTCGCCATCCCGGAGATGGGCCGCTTTTACCGGCACGTGCTCATCGAAAAGCGCTATCCTCACCACGGGGCCGTGGCCTTCGGCCATTACGGCAAGGCCCTGTTCAGCGTTTTCCGCTTCCTGGGGATCAGGGACATCGCCTATAACCAGCCCAAGAGCCTCCCCTACCGCACGGAGAACCCCTTCGCATGAGCGCGCTGAAGAACTGTGTCCTGGGCATCGAGCTGGGGTCCACCCGCATCAAGGCGGTGCTTTTGAATGAGGAGCATACGCCCGTCGCCGCCGGATCCTACGCCTGGGAGAACGAGCTGCTGGACGGGGTATGGACCTATTCCCTGGAAACGGTGGAAGCAGGACTTCAGGCCTGCTACGCCGACCTCCGGCGGGACGTGAAAGAAAAGCTGGGACAGGAGCTCACCGCCGTGGGGGCTATCGGGATCTCCGCCATGATGCACGGCTATCTCTCCTTTGACAAGGAGGGACGGCAGCTCTGCCCCTTCCGTACCTGGCGCAACACCATGACCGGGAAGGCGGCCCTGAAGCTGAGCCGACTCTTCGGCTTCAACATTCCTCAGCGCTGGAGCATCGCCCACCTGGAGCAGGCTCTGCTGAACAAGGAAGAGCATGTGAAAGAAGTGGAATTCTTCACCACCCTGGCGGGCTACGTCCACTGGAAGCTCACCGGGGAGAAGGTCATCGGCATCGGGGACGCCAGCGGCATGTTTCCCATCGACAGCGAGGCTCTCGATTACGACGCCGGGATGCTGGAGAAGTTCGACGCCCTGCCGGAGGCGGCAGTTCTGCCTCATAAGCTGCGGGAACTGCTGCCGAAGGTCCTCCCTGCCGGCGTTCCCGCCGGGACGCTGACGGAAACCGGGGCGAAGTATCTGGACCCCACGGGGTCCCTGCAGCCCGGCATTCCCTTTGCTCCCCCGGAGGGGGACGCGGGCACCGGCATGGCCGCCACCAATGCCGTGGCCGTGGAAACCGGGAACGTCTCCGCCGGGACCTCGGACTTTGCCATGGTGGTGGTGGACAAGCTGCCCGGCGTCCACCGGGAGATCGACATGGTGACCACTCCCGCCGGGAAGCCGGTGGCCATGGTCCACTGCAACAACTGTACCTCCGACCTGAACGCCTGGGCCGGGCTGCTTGGCGAGGCGGCGGAGGCCCTGGGCGCGAAGGCGGACACCGGCGTTCTCTTTGACCTGCTCTTCCGCAAGGCCCTGGAGGGGGACGCGGACGGCGGCGGCCTGCTGAGCTATAACTACGAGGCGGGCGAGGGCGTCACCAACATGGACGAGGGGCGGCCCGTCTTCCTGCGAAAGCCCGGCTCCAGGCTCACCCTGGCGAATTTCATGCGGGTCCAGCTCATGAGCGCCCTGGCTACGCTTTCCGTGGGCCTGGAGATCCTCATTCGGGATGAAAAGATCAGCATCCGACGGCTCTGCGCTCACGGCGGCTTTTTCAAGACCCCGGAGGTGGGACAGCGGCTCCTCTCCGCGGCGGTGGGCGCGCCGGTGACGGTGATGGAGACCGCCGGCGAGGGCGGCCCCTACGGCATGGCCCTGCTCTGCGCCTATCTGCTGCGGAAAGACGAGGAAGAGAACCTGGAGGATTACCTGGAAAAGAAGGTATTCGCCTCCGCTCCCGCCCACACCCTCACCGCCACACCGGAGGAGCGGAACGGCTTCCGGGCCTTCCTGCTGAACTGGTGCCGCGTCTTCCCGGTGGAAGAGGCGGCGGCCCAGATCTTCTGAGGAGCTCGCTATGCTGGAAGAACTGAAAAGACAGGTCTGGGAAGCGAATCTGCTGCTTCCCAAGCACGGCCTGGTGACCTTTACCTGGGGGAACGTCTCCGGCATCGACCGGGAGACGGGCTATGTGGTCATCAAGCCCTCCGGCCTCCCCTACGAGGGAATGAGCCCGGAGGACATGGTGGTGGTGGACCCGGCGGGAAACGTCATAGAAGGCAAATGGAGACCCTCCAGCGACACTCCCACCCATCTGCGGCTCTACGCGGCCTTTCCCGGCTGCGGCGGCGTGGTCCACACCCACTCCCGCTGGGCCACCACCTTCGCCCAGGCGGCGCGGGAGATCCCGGCTCTCGGCACCACCCACGCGGACGACTTCTACGGTCCCATCCCCTGCACCCGGCCCTTGACGGAGGCGGAGATCGCGGGAGCCTATGAGGCGGAGACGGGAAACGTCATCGCCGAGACCTTCCGGGACCGGGACCCCATGGCCGTCCCCGCCGTGCTGGTCTGCAGCCACGGCCCCTTCACCTGGGGCAAGGATGCCCATGAGGCGGTCTATAAGGCGGTGGTGCTGGAGGAAGTCGCCTTTATGGCCTGGCACGCGCTCAGCATGGGCCCGGAGGTCTCCCCCATTCCCCAGGCGCTGCTGGATAAGCACTACCTTCGAAAACACGGATCCGGCGCCTACTACGGGCAAAAATAGAAACTCTGCGATTTACCGGCAGGCCGTTCCGGCCTGCCGGTGGTTTTTCAGATTGTTGTTGACAAGCGTAAACTCCCATGTTAATCTTCGGTTACAGAAGTAAACAGCACGGAGGCGGACTATGGATCAGATCAAGCTGACGGAAGCGGAATGGCAGGTCATGGAGGCGCTTTGGGAACGTTCCCCGCAGACAGGGCGGGAGCTTACGGACAGCCTGGAAGCAGCGATGGACTGGAACCGCAGCACCACCCTGACCCTGCTGCGGCGTTTGGAGGCCAAGGGCGCGGTGGAGAGCGGAAGCAATGATGGTAAGAAGACTTTTACTTCCCTGCTGCAACGGGAGGATGCCGCGTTAAAGGAAGCGAAGGGTTTTCTCAGCCGCGTTTATCAAGGCAGCCTGAGTCTCATGGTGAGCTCCTTTGCCCAGCGCAAATTGCTGTCGGAGGCGGAACGGAAAGAGCTCAGGGACCTGCTTCAGGAATTGGAGGAAAACGATGGTCGCCTGGATCCTTAGCTCTTCCGCTTTGATTCTGGTGGTCCTTCTGCTCCGTCTCATTTTCCGCAAGCGTCTCTCCCTGCGGCTCCGCTATGCCCTCTGGGGGTTGGCGCTGCTGCGGCTGCTATGCCCCTGGAGCCTGGGAGAAAGCCGCCTCAGCCTCATGGGCGCGATGGAGGGGACCGCGTTGTATTCCGGGGCTTTCCATACCCTGGAGACGGTGAAGGTCCACAGCTCCGTCCTGCGGGATTCGGAGCTGAGCCTGGAGGAAGCGCTGGAGGCGCGCAGCGGCACGGTGTACAAATACCAGGGCCGCCCCAAGGCCGAGCCGGCGGCCAAGGGGCAGACCTCCTTCACGCAGGATGAAATGCTTTATACCTATTTCTTTGAGGACGCGCTGGGAGCAGTCCTGGTTCGGGTCCTGCGTCGTCTATGGATCGCGGGGATGGCCGCCTTTGGGCTCTGGTTCCTGCTTGTGAACCTCCGATTTAATGATCTGCTGCGGAGGGATCGACAAAGGCTTACAGAACCGGGCTCTCCCCTGCCGGTTTATCAGAGCGGAGCGGCGGCGACGCCCTGCCTCTTCGGGCTCTTTAGTCCCGCCGTATATCTGCCGCCGGAAACGGGCCGGGACCCGGCGGCGCTGCGGCACATCCTCACCCATGAGGAGACGCACTACCGACATGGCGATCAGCTCTGGTCCCTCCTGCGGGGGCTGTGCCTCGTGCTGCATTGGTATAACCCTCTGGTGTGGCTGGCGGCGCTGCTCTCCAGGCAGGACGGCGAGCTTGCCTGCGACGAGGGGGCCATCCGAAAACTGGGGGAAGCGGAGCGGGCCGCCTATGGGAGGACCCTCCTTCGCATGAGCTGCCCGGGCCGTCCCGCCCTGCTGCAAACCGCCACCACCATGACCGGGGGCGCACGGGCGCTCAAGGAGCGGATCACTCTGCTGGTCAGGAGACCGAAACCCGCCCTCTGGGCGCTGGTTCTCTCTCTTCTGATCGCCGCCGCAGCCGTGAGCTGCGCCTTTTCCGGAGCCGAGGAGTCCGCGCCCGCAGTCACCGAGGCCCCGAAACGGTCGGACTACGCAGCGGAGCTGGATCCTTTGGGCTTCAACGTAAACGCTCCCGGAGAGGACGGCATACAGGCCGCCGACACCTGGGCCGCAGCTTACGCGGCCCGGATCGCGGAGGGGCTCTCCCCCGACAGTCCCTTCCGCTGCCGGGGCGCCGAGGCCGTGGTCTGCGTGCCGGTGGCAGAGTCCCTCTTATCCCCCAGGTAATTCGTTTTCGATGTGTGTTTCGCTTTTGATCCGCTGTACCCGGCGGCTTTTTCGGAAGAACTCGGAAAACTCGGCTATTTCCAAGACGAGCGAGCGGAGGAAGAAACAAAGGGGGATCTTCCGGTTCGGCTCCGCTGCAGGATCGCCTTGGTCCGGACGGGAGAAAACGAATGGAGCTTCGTGAAAAGCGGCGTGAATGATTTTTGGGGCTATTTCCGGTATGACTTGCAGGATCAGATGCGCTATCTGGTGGGAAGCTCTCTTCGGGATGATGTCAGTGAGGAAGAAATCCTCTCCGCGCTCCCCTATCTGAATTGGGATGCGTTCATGGACGAGCTTGGCAGCCGGGGCTGGAACGAACTGATGGAAGCCCTGGAGGAAGCCTGCCTCACCGAAGGACGGGTCTGCAGCACGGGGCCGCAGCTCTGGTCGGAGGTCTATCCGGACGACCAGGCCTACCGGGATATGTACATTATGCTCTCGCTCAGAAACACCGACGGAGCCTATACGGAGGGTCTGGCCTATCTCCTGAAAAAGCAGCGGGACTACGACCCGGAGACCTTTGAGCGCTGTCTGCTGGAATTCCCGGAGAAAGAGCGGGAGCACTACCGAATCCTGGTGGAATACGCATAACAACCGTAAAAACGATCTGCGCCCGGTCCTGCCGATCTGGCAGTACCGGGCGCATTTTTTCTTCGATTCAGCTCTTCCCCGACTTTGCCTCCAGCTTGAGCTTCCGGCGGTTTTCCACCTCGAAGCTCTTGGGCTGGATGTCCCCGGACCTGGTGAGGGCCATCTTGGTGAGGGCCGGGCCCACCAGCTCGTAGACCAGGACGCTGAAGAGGATGATGCTTCGGATCAGGATGCCCTGCTCCCCCAGCTTGGTGGCCTGGAGGCACATCCCCAGGGCCACTCCGGCCTGGGGAAAGAGCGTGATCCCCAGCCATTTGCAGACCTTCGGCTCGCAATGGGTGAGCGTCGTACTGAGCCAGGAGCCGAAGAACTTCCCGGCGCAGCGGAAGAGGATATACACCACGCCGATCCCTACGATGGCGGCGTCGGCAAAGACGTCGAAGCGCAGGGCCGCCCCGGAGAGGACGAAGAAAACGGTATAGATGGGGGCCGTCCAGCGTTCCTCCTTCTCCATCAGGTCCTCCGAGAGCGGGCAGGCGTTGCAGAACACCGTTCCCAGCATCATACAGGTGAGGAGCGGGCTGAAGCCCACGGCGAGACTCCCGATATTGATCTCCAGCTTCGCCAGGGCCACGGTGAGGAGGACAAAGCCGGTCATGAGGGTGAGCCTGTTTTTATGTGAATTGAAAAACCGCTCGATCCAGGTAAGCAGAAAACCAAGGGCAGCGCCCAGGGCAAGAGAGAGGACGATCTCCAGCAGCGGGGCCAGGAAGATGGCCGCCAGATCGGCAGAGCCTTGGAGCATGGCCTGGGCCGCCCCGAAGGAAACGGCAAAGACCACCAGGCCCACCGCGTCGTCCAGGGCCACCACAGGCAGCAGGATGTCCGTCACGGCGCCCTTGGCCTTATACTGCCGCACCACCATCAGGGTGGCCGCCGGGGCGGTTGCGGTGGCGATGGCCCCCAGGGTCAGCGCCATGGGAACGGACAGTCTTTCTCTCAGGAACAGGTGCAGCACCAGCAGCGCCCCATCCACAAACAGGGCGGCCATGACGCTCTGTACGATGCCCACCACGGTGGCCTGCCGCCCGATCTCTCTGAGCTTGCTCAGGCGGAATTCGCTTCCGATGGCAAAGGCGATGAAGCCCAGGGCGATGTCGCTGAGGAAATCCAGGCCCGTCACCGCCTCACTGGTGGCGAAACCAAGGCCGGGAATACCCAGTCTCCCCAAAACCGAAGGCCCGATCAGGACGCCCGCCACCAGATAGGCGGTGACGTCCGGCAGCTTCAAACGGGTAAACAATCTTGTGAGCAACAGGCCCGCAATAAGGGCTACGCCCACAGAGAGCAGCGCTTCCATCATGTCCAGGATGCCTCTTTTCTTTCAAACCCCTGGATTATAGTTCTTTTGTTCCGGTATTTCAAGGGCTTCCTTCGCTGCCGGATAAAAACATTGACAAACGGGCCGGAAACGGGTAAAGTGTGAATATTCTATGAAGTAATCCGCCGGAGGAGGTGGTCGCCTTGCGCTGCGACGGCAGAAAAGTGACGCAGGATGAACCCATCTATTTTCTGATCCCCTATTTCCTCACCCACCGCTACGACGCCATGAACATGATCACCGTGGACGTGCCGGAAGAGCCGCTGCGGCATTATATGAACGAAAAACGGAAGGATGGGCGGCCCCTGAGCCACATGGCACTGCTGATCACCGCCTATCTCCGCACGCTGGACAAGTATCCCGATCTGAACCGCTTTATCGGCAACAAGACCATCTATGAGCACGTGGACAAGACCGTGTCCATGGTGGTGCTGAAGCCCGGCGGCGGCGAGAGCATGAACAAGCTGGAGTTGGATTCCGGGGACGACGTTTTCGCCGTGCAGCAGAAGATCGACGACTTTGTGGACGTGAGCCGCAGCGAGGAGGATTCCCAGGCGCTGGACAAGGCCATCCACGTTCTTTTGAAGCTGAAGCCTCTGCTGGGCTTCCTGATGGCGCTGCTCCGCTTTATGGACCGACACGGCCTCCTTCCCAGGGCCCTGGTGAAGGCCAGTCCCTTCCACGCCAGTCTCCTGATCTCCAATCTGGCAAGCATCCGCACCAATCACATCTACCACCACGTCTACGAATTCGGGACCACCAGCGTCTCCATCACCATGGGGACCATGCACGAGGTCCCGAAACGGACCTCCCAGGGCGTGGTATTCGAGCGCTGCATCCCCTTGGGCGTGGTCATGGATGAGCGCATCGCCTCCGGCCTCTACTTTGCCAACGCCTTCGCCTATTTCCGCCGCCTCCTGCAGAAGCCGGAGCTGCTGGAAAACGTGCCGGAGAAGGAAACCGTGAACGTCTGATCTCTGTTTGTCTTCCACTAAACTGTCCCCCGCCGCGAACTCGCGGCGGGGGACAGTTTAAATGGTCTGCTTACATCGCCAGCAGAGTACGCTTCACCAGCGTCTTGGCGATCTGGATCTTGTACTTGTTGGCCTCGAAGGATTCGGCATTCGCCACGGCAGCCTCGGCGGCAGCCTCAGCCAGCTCGGGAGTGACGTCCTTGCCGTTCAGGACCTTCTCGGCTTCGCAGCAGCGATAGGGCACCGGGGCCACGGCGTTCAGGCAGATGCGATACTGCTTGTCGGCGGTCTCGGAGATGGCCACGTTCACC